>Ga0114921_10000426_pt1 | contig 18025 bp, 17 predicted proteins | sample BentaG_FD_87016 | JGI IMG/M metagenome (GOLD analysis project Ga0114921, IMG submission 87016) | Deep subsurface microbial communities from South Atlantic Ocean to uncover new lineages of life (NeLLi) - Benguela_00093 metaG | ecosystem: Environmental > Aquatic > Marine > Oceanic > Sediment ...
AAGTTTAATGTAGTATTTCCCAACAAGAAAGTTCAGGATGCCTTCTTCCACATAGCCTCCGTTGCCTATCGAGAGAAAATTTGCATCATGAAATCTTTCAGCACCGTAAATTCCAAATGAATTTTTTTCGTTTCCCATATCGTAAATTTCTACAGTCAGGGAGGCAGCCGAGTCTTCGTTCTCATACTGTGCTACGATCAATTCGGCAAAATCATACAGGAGATATATCTCAGCAGCTCCATTGATGTACTCAAAAAGGGTGTCAGGAAGATAAATTTCGGGTGCTTCGGAGAGTTTCCAAGAATTGACCTCTGGCAAAAGTGCCTTAAGAGATGAATCTTTTTTATCTCCTGACAGAGCCCATTGTGTACTGGAGAAATAAAAAAAAATAAGGGAAGCAAGTAAGATGCTAAATATTTTCTTTGGTGAAAAGGTTTTCATTTTCAATCTTCCTTTTATTATCTTTTACTGATTTAATATAGGTTCAATTTATATTTTTGACAAGCTTTTTCTCTTCCTCAAAGCTTTTCTCGATAAACATTGTCAAAATTAATGTAGAACAAGCAAGGAGCAATGGGTAAGGAGTGAAGCGAGCTTGTGTTGACATCCTTTTCAAAGGAGAGTAATTCTTAATTGAAATGGCGCTATCAAAAGTTGTTGTTGTCAAAGGAAAAGGAGTACTTTCTTCTAGAGGTCAGGTAAATCCAAAAAAATTGCTCCTTATGTATGATCGAGGATTACAGACCTTAACAGGACAAAATAAATTAAGGGAAGCTCTTGCCCTTTTTATCAAGAGAAGGGACAGAATTGGGATAAAAATCAACACTATTGCAGGGAGAAAGTTATCATCCCGCCCAGAGGTTACTCTCAGTTTGGCCAATCTCCTTTCCGAAAACGGCATCCCAGAAGAGAATATCACTATCTGGGATAGAACAAATCGAGAATTGAGGGATGCAGGATACCGTCTAAACTTACGTCAAGGCGTTAAAATTTTTGGCACCGATACAGATGGAGTAGGATATGACACTGAACTCATTTCTCACCTCAACATTGGCAGCCTCTTCTCATCTGTCCAATCCAAATTCATAACTGCTTCCATAAGCTTTGCCATCTTAAAAGACCATGGTATGGCCGGAGTTACAGCAGGAATGAAAAATTATTTTGGAACTATCCATAATCCCAATAAATATCATGACTATAATTGTAATCCTTTTATAGCTGAACTCTTCGATACAAAGTTCATAAAAAATAAACATAAACTTACGATCCTTGACGGCCTTGTTGTCCAGTATAATAGAGGCCCTTCCTTCCACGCTCACTGGGCAAAAAACTATGAATCTCTTGTGTTTAGCTTTGACCCTGTGGCAGCTGACTTTGTGGGCTGGCAGATGATAGAAAAACTGAGATCGGAAAATGGTCTTCCCTCTTTAACAGAGGAAAATAGAGGACCTGTCTATCTCATTACCGCTGAAAAGATGGGCCTAGGACAAGCCAATTTAAAAAAGATACAAATCATAGAAGAAGAGGTATAATAGCAAAGAGATGCACAGACGGCAATTTCTAAAGAGAGCTGGAGGAGCCACTCTTCTGGCTAGCACGGGTTTGCTCAGCGAAACCTCTACATTCCTCACGGATCTCTATGCTTTTGAAGGAAAAGCAAACCTTTCAAAAGTAGAGGCCCGCTATTACAAAAAGCATCCTGACAGGGAAATAGAATGCCTCCTCTGCCCTCGCTTTTGTAAGCTGGGAGATAAGGAAAGAGGATATTGTGGAGTTAGAGAAAACATAGGCGGAAAATACTACACCTTAGTCTACGGGAAAGCCTGTGCCATCCATGTAGATCCCATAGAAAAAAAGCCTTTGTTCCATTTTCTTCCTAATACCAACGCCCTCTCCCTAGCCACTGCAGGCTGTAATGTCAACTGTAAGTTCTGTCAGAATTGGGAAATCTCTCAAGTAAGACCTGAACAGGTTCAACATTTGGATTTCCCCCCAGTCGTGGCTGCTGAGTATGCTCAAGAATATAAATGCCTTTCCATTGCCTACACCTACACAGAACCGATTGTTTTTTTTGAATACATGTATGACACCTCCATAGAAGCACGAGAAAAAGGAATAAGAAACACAGTGATCACTGGAGGGCATGTCAATCCTGAGCCCCTTGAGGACTTAACTAAAGTTGTAGATGCCATTAAAATTGATCTGAAAGCTTTCTCTGAGGAATTTTACAAGAATTATGTCATGGGAGAATTAAAGCCTGTTCAAGAGGCTATAAAAATCGTTCATAAAAGTGATGCTTGGCTTGAAATCGTCTATCTTGTGATTCCAACTTTAAACGATAGTCCAGCTGAGATTCGCAGGATGTGCCAGTGGATCATGAAAGAGATTGGTCCTGATGTACCCATCCACTTCTCCCGATTTCATCCTATGTATCTTGTAAAAAATTTGCCTCCGACTCCTGTTTCTACCTTAGAAAGAGCGTACAAGGTTGCTTTGGAAGAAGGGCTCCATTATGTGTACATAGGCAATGTGCCTGGCCATAAAGCAGAAAGCACATTTTGTCCCAAGTGCCAAAAAAGAATTATTAAGAGAACAGGTTATCAAATAGCAAATATTGAAGTTAAGGGAGGAAGATGCAGATATTGCAGGACTCCCATTCCCGGAATTTGGGGCTAATCAATTTTATCCCCCCCTTTTTCTTGGGTTTTCTATCTCTTTCATTTCAAATCTTCCTTTTGAGGGAATTCTCAGTTCATTTTTACGGCAACGAGATTACTTATGGCCTTCTTCTAGCAACCTGGCTGCTATGGGGAGGATTAGGAAGTATAATCTCCTCCAAGTTTAAATTTAATGTTTCAGTGTTTCCTCGAATCTACTATCTGGTTATTTTCCTTTTTTTTCTCTCTCTACTCGGGCTTAGATTTTCACGTTTCCTTCTCGGAATTTTGCCAGGAGAAATAACTGGATTCGTTTCAATGTTAGCTTTCTCCTTGATTCTATCCTTTTTCATCAGTTTTCCCTTTGGGCTTCTTTTTGTTTTCAACGTTAATTTTAGAAAAGGAAATCTTACTCAAGTTTATCTTTTGGAATCACTCGGAGCTTCCCTGGGAGGCCTTACAGTCTACTTTATCTTAATCCCCTTTTTATCCAATTGGCAGGGGGCAGCACTTGTTGGGGCTATATCAGCCATTTTGATTTTTTTTTCTTTCGGAAGAAGAAAAGATATATTCTATCTTGCAGTCATTCTTGTTCTCTTGCTCTTCTTCAGCCTTTTCGACTTGCCCAGCCAGAAAATCTACTGGAAACCTTTTTACCTCTTCCAGAGCAAGGACAGCCCCTACGGAAAGCTTCAAGGGATAAAGACAGAAGAGCAGATTTCCCTTTACAACAACAGCATGCTGGTTTATTCTCACCCCGACTTAGCTACTTCTGAGGAGTCGATTCATTTTGCTCTTCTTCAAAATCCCCAGGCAAAAGACATACTCCTGATCGGAGGCGGGGCTGGTGGAAGCCTGAGACAGGTCTTAAAATATCCTCAGGCTGAGGTAGACTATGTCGAGTTAGACCCTGAAATAATAAACTTCTCCTTACAATCTTTGCCTGAAGAAGAAAAGAAATTCCTGGAAAGTGTAAGAGTCCATACTTTTTTCAAGGATGGAAAAGCCTTCTTAACCACGGTCCCGAAAAAATACGATATCATCATCCTCAATCTTCCTGAACCCTCCACAGCCCAGATAAACCGATTTTATACCAGAGAATTCTTCCTTCTTGCCAAAGAAAAACTAACGGATAATGGAATCTTTTCTTTCCGAGTCCCTTCTGCCGAAAACTATATCAGTCCTGAGCTACAAAACTTCCTTTCCTCCCTGTATTTTACTCTGAAAGAGACTTTCTCTGAAGTTAAGATTGTCCCAGGAGATACGAATATTTTTCTTGCCTCTGAATTACCCCTAACTTTAGACTTCGAGGCACTAAGCCACAAAATCGAAAGATTAAACCTCGAAAACACCTACGTCAGTCCTCATCTTCTTTTTTCGCGCCTCAATCCTTTGAGAGTAGAAATGTTAATAGAAAAAATCCTAGAGGGGAAACAAATCATTAACCAGGATCTAATCCCCATCAGCTATTTTTTCAATTCAGTACTCTGGAGTACACAATTCAAAGGAATAGAAAAAAATGTACTTTCTTTTTTTTCTGAGCTTCCTTTCTTCTGGCTTCTTGATTTTCCTTTACTTCTTTTTGTCTTCTTACTTCTTTTTCTCTGGCTGAGGGGAAAAAAGTCGAGCTTTTTTCTATTACCTTTGGCTGTAATGGGTTTTACTACCATAGTTGTTGAGATAATCGTGATTATTTTTTTTCAAACTCTCTACGGTTACCTCTACGGGAAAATTGCTCTTCTTTTGACTTCTTTTATGGCTGGATTATTTTTGGGAGCTTTTCGAGGTCAGATAAGGAAAAAATTCAATCTTTCCCAAATTCTCTTCATCCAATTTGGCTTTCTTCTCCTTCTTTTCCTTCTCCAACTCTCTCTAAACCTACAACTCCCAGAACTATTGATGTTTCTCTTCCTTTTAATCCTGGGCTTCCTAGGAGGAGATTTGTTTATAGTCTCGAATAATCTTTTCCTCGAAGAACATAAAAACTATGGCTTGGGGTATGGACTAGACTTATTAGGTTCTTTTCTTGGCGCCCTCATAGCCTCTTCATTACTCATTCCCCTGGTGGGACTTCCTCTCCTTTCGAGATACCTTCTTCTACTGAATTCTTTTTGCTTCCTTTTTCTAGTATTTGGCAGGAGAAAATCATAAAAAAGCCTACAATTATCTTGACAGTTTTTTCTAAATGTGTTTTACTGTAAAGTAATTTTTTCCTATATTAATCCTATCCTTTCTATAGGAATAATTACTCCATTAAAGCTAAAAGAGCTTTGTCTATGAGAATTAATATCTCCAAAAGTAAAATCAGAGATACTTTTGTAGTCAAAGTAGAAGAAATCAGCGGTCAAAATCTTCTTGCCTGCTACCAGTGCGGCAAGTGCTCCGCTGGCTGTCCTGCTGTTTCTGAGATGGATATTCTCCCCAACCAAATAATCCGTTTCGCCCAACTCGGTCTTAAAGATGAGCTCTTACAGTCAAAATCCATCTGGATTTGCGCTTCCTGCTTCACCTGCAACGCTCGCTGCCCAAAGGGTATCAACATAGCAGAAATTATCGAAGCCGTAAGGCAGATTTTGCTGCGTAAAAGGGAGGATCATCTCAAAATCGAAAAGCTTTCAGATTCAGAAAAGGAAGATGTGCCTCCTATAGCCATGGTCAGCAGCATGAGGAAATTTACTTCTTAAATTGTCATGATTTTTATTTTTTTTCATTTTAACAGCATAGGGAATCATAATGAAAATAAGCTATTATCCTGGTTGTACCCTGAAAAACGATGCAAAGAACTTTGAAGATTCAACGTTATGCTCTCTAGAATCTCTCGGAATAGAAGTTGAAGAACTTCCCAGATGGAACTGCTGTGGAACTGTTTTTTCCTTATCTACTGATGATTTGATTCATCATGTAGCCCCCATCCGCAATCTCATCCGAGTTAAAGAATCCAACTCAGATAGAATGATGACTCTCTGCGCCATGTGTTACAACACTTTAAAAAGAGCAAACGAGCGAGTAAAATCTGACCCTGAAAGCCTTGATAAGATAAATGACTTCATGTATCGAGAAGAAGTTGAGTACGAAGGCGATGTAAAGATTTTTCATCTTCTTGAGTTGTTGAGAGACGAGGTAAAATTCGAAAACATAGCTGATAAAGTGAAGCGGCCTTTGAAAAATTTAAAAATTGCCAGCTACTACGGTTGTCTTTTAGTACGACCTAAAGAGATTGGCTTTGATGATGTGGAAAACCCGACTGTATTAGAAAATCTTATGACCGTTCTTGGTGCGACACCGGTCGATTTCCCTTACAAGACGGAATGTTGTGCTTCCTACCAAACAGTTGACAAGCCTGAAATCGTAGCTGACCGGACATACCATATTCTCACCTCAGCTCAGGAACTGGGCGCTGAGGTAGTTGCCGTGAGCTGTCCCCTCTGTGCGTTCAACCTTGACCATCGCCAGAAAGAGACCGTTCAAAAATATCCTGAGTTTAAGAATATTCCAATCCTCTATTTTACCCAGATTTTGGCGGTTGCTCTGGGTTGTCCAGAGAAATCATTGAGACTTGACCTTCACTATGTAAACCCAAAGCCAATTTTAAAAGAAAAAGGATTCATCTAAGGGATAAATGACTCAATTTGGCGATCTAAAACCAAAAAAAGGCAAAGTCCACATTGATAAAGACAGGTGCAAAGGATGTGCCTTCTGTGTGGAATACTGCCCAAAAGATGTGCTGGAAATGTCAGAAGAATTCAACACAAAAGGCTATCATCCTCCCCGTGTTATAAAAGAGGATGAATGCCTTTACTGCCAACTCTGCGAGACTATATGCCCTGAATTCGCTATATTTGTCACTCTCAAAAAAGAAGAGGAGGAAGAAGGTGAAAAAGGTGAAAGCAGACCCTAAAGGAGTATTAACCGGAGCTCATTATTTGGATGGAGACTTCGCTCTCGCCGAAGGAGCTCTGGCAGCAGGATGTCGCTTTTTTGCTGGCTATCCTATAACTCCCTCCACTGAAACGGCTGAAAGATTTTCAGAAAGAATTCCCATGGTGGGAGGCATCTTTATCCAGATGGAAGACGAGCTGGCCTCTATTGCAGCTCTTATAGGAGCTTCCTGGGGCGGGAAAAAAACCATGACCGTGACATCTGGTCCTGGTTTTTCTTTGATGATGGAGAACATAGGATTAGCCTGCATGCTGGAAACACCTCTTGTGATTGCCAATGTACAAAGAGGGGGTCCCTCAACTGGACTTCCCACTTTAACCGGTCAGCAAGACATGATGCAGGTTAAGTGGGGGTCCCATGGCGATTATGCAATCATCGCCCTCTCCCCTGATTCTCCTCAGGAGTGTTTTGACCTTACCATCGAAGCTTTTAATTTATCCGAGATATATCGTGTTCCCGCTTTTGTCATGACAGATGAATGCGTGGGACATATGCATGAGAAAGTTATCATCCCTGCAGCTGAAGAAATCGAGCTTGTCGAGCGGAAATGGTACACAGGCCCAAAGGATAAATATTTGCCTTTCAAACCTGACAAAGACATGATCCCTTTCATGGTCAAGGTCGGGGATGGCTACCACTTCCACATCACAGGGTTAACGCATGATGAAAAGGGTTACCCTGTCATCAACGCGGAATGTCAGGATGTTTGTGTCCGACATTTGGTTGATAAGATTAAAATGAACGCCGATAAAATCATTAAATTTGAGGAAGAGGAGACAGATAACGCTGAAATCGTTGTCATCTCCTACGGGATCACTTCAAGAGTCACCACAAAGGCCATTAGACAAGCCAGAAAAGCTGGTATAAAGGTGGGGACCATAAGGCTGATTACCGTCTGGCCGTTCCCCGAGAAGCGAATAAATGAGCTAGCCAAGAAAATAAAGGCATTCGTTGTTCCTGAGATAAATTATGGCCAAATGGTTTATGAAGTGGAACGTTGTGCTAAGGGCCAAGCCCCCGCCATACATGTCCCTCATTGCGGCGGCTGGGTCCACGATCCAGATGATATTTTCAATGCTATCAAGGAGGCTGCAAAATGAAAAAAGAAGACCGTCTAGAAGAGAGAAACCCGATTGAAGATTTGTTGAGAATGGACAGGATCCCTCATATCTGGTGTCCTGGCTGCGGAATAGGAACTGTGGTGACTTCCTTTGCAGAAGCTCTGCGTAAAAGCGAACTCGACCTAGATAAAATCGCTATTCTCTCTGGTATCGGGTGTACAGGAAGAGTGGCTGGTTACGTCAAACTGGACTCTATGCATACCACCCACGGCCGGGCTGTGCCTGTGGCCACTGGATTGAAGCTGGCCAATCCCGAACTAAAAGTTGTTGTTTTCAGCGGAGACGGAGACATCGCCGGAATCGGAGGAAATCACTTCATCCATGCTGCCAGGAGAAATATGGACATCATGATCATCTGTGTGAACAACTTTAACTATGCCATGACTGGGGGACAGGTTGCAGCCACAACACCAATCGGCGCCAACGCCTCCACAGCCCCTTATGGTAGTTTTGAGTATCCATTCAATCTTCCTTATCTTGCTGAAGCCTCTGGCGCTACTTATGTAGCACGCTGGACTGCTCTTCATCTCAGGAGAGTGACCAAATCTATCCAGGAAGCCTTTGCAAAGAGAGGTTTTTCATTCATCGAAGTAATCACTCCCTGTGTAACTCTGTATGCGCGAAGGAATCGTCTTGGCGATGGATTGAATCTTTTAAAATACTATTATGAAAAATCCGAAATTCAGCACGGCGCAGATACTAGGACTCTAGATATCAGCTACCAGGGAAAACTCATTGTGGGTAAGTTTGTCGATATAGAAAAACCTACTTTCCTCGATTGTATGAATGAACATCTCTCCAAAGTTTTAGAGGATAAATACCAACCTTATGGAGTAAGCCATGACTGAGATTAGGTTTTCTGGTTTTGGCGGACAGGGAATCATCCGCTGCGGCCTTATCACAGGAAAGGCCCTGTCCCTTTTTGATGATAAAAATGCAACGTTGACCCAAAGTTTTGGCCCGGAAGCACGAGGAAGTGCCTGCAGTTCCCAGCTCGTCGTCTCAGACGACCGGGTGCTTTATCCTTACATTTCTCGTCCAGAAATCCTAATATCCATGTCACAGGAAGCCTATGAGAAATATGAGCCCGAATTGCGGGATGATGGGATTTTGATTATCGATAAGGATTTAGTCAAGATGAAGCCTCCTCGGGGAAAAATTAAATTCTACGCCGTTCCATCCACTCGATTTGCCGAAGAGCTAGGCAATCGGATCATAGCCAACCTGGTCATGCTTGGATTCTTTACGGCTGTCACTAAGGTCGTATCTCCAGAGGCCGTGAAAAAAGCACTTCCAGGCTTGGTTCCTGGAAGATTTCTAGACCTTAACATCAAGGCTTTTGATAAAGGCTACGACTACGGCCAGCAAATTTTAAAAGAAAAAAAGAAAACAAGTAAGAAAATTAGTAAGAAGTGAGAAGCAAGAAGTAAGATGTGAGAGGAAAGAAATGAAACGAACCGGCGTTTTTGTTTGCCACTGCGGCATAAACATTGCAGGAACAGTGGATGTCAAGCGTGTTACTGAAGAGCTTTCCAAGCATCAGGGAGTTGCCCACTCTGAAGAATATGTTTATATGTGTTCTGACCCTGGTCAGAACCTCATCATAGAAGCCATAAAGGAAAAGAAACTGGATAATGTGGTTGTTGCCTGCTGTTCACCGACTCTTCACGAAACAACTTTCAGGAATACTTCCAAATCAGGTGGGCTTAATCCTTTTCAGTGCGAGATCGCCAATATCAGGGAGCAGTGCAGCTGGGTTCATAAAGATATGGAAAAGGCAACAGAGAAAGCGATCGATATGACCAAGAGCGCTGTGGAGAAAGCTCGCAGGAATGAATCTCTGGAACCGATAAGCATTCCTGTTACTAGAAAAGCACTCGTCATTGGCGGCGGAATCGCTGGTATCCAATCTGCACTGGATTTGGCCAACACTGGTTTTGAAGTCATACTGGTGGAAAGGTCTCCTTCCATCGGAGGCCATATGATACAACTGTCGGAGACCTTCCCTACCCTTGACTGTTCACAGTGTATTTTGACTCCAAAAATGGTGGAAGTTTCCAAACACCCCAACATTAGACTCATGACCTATAGCGAAGTTCAAGAGGTATCAGGGTATGTGGGAAATTTCAAAGTAAAAATCCTGAAAAAACCCACTTATGTTGACCCGGAAAAATGCAATCTCTGCGATGAATGCACCAAGGTCTGCCCAGTAGTTGTCCCCAACGAATTTGATCTTGCCTTAACTGGGCGGCGTGCCGTATACATCCCTTTTCCTCAAGCAATACCAGCTACCTATACCCTAGACATAAAATCTTGCCCTGGTCTTCTGCCCATTGCCTGTGGCAAATGTGCAGATGTGTGCGAACCGGAGGCGATTGATTATGATATGAAGCCTGAAATTGTCGAAGAAGAAGTGGGGGCTATTATCGTTGCTACTGGCTTTGACCTTTATGACAAGGAGAAGATGGCTGAATACGGCTATGGGAAATATACCGATGTCCTGGATGGACTTCAGTTTGAAAGACTCTGTTCTGCTTCAGGTCCAACTCAAGGGAAAATCCTCAGACCTTCAGACCATAAAGAGCCCAAAGAGGTTGTCTTTATCCAATGCGTCGGCTCCCGGGATCCTGAACTTCATTGCGCTTACTGCTCAAAAATATGCTGCATGTACACTGCCAAACACGCCATGCTCTACAAACATCATGTCCATGATGGCCAGGCCTATATTTTTTACATCGACATCAGGTCTGGAGGCAAAGGATACGAGGAATTCGTCCATAGAGCCGTAGAGGAAGATGGAGTTCTTTATCTAAGAGGTAAGGTTTCAAAAATATTCGAAGATAAAGGTAAAATCAAGATATGGGGCGTGGACACACTCTCTGGAAAAGATATCGAAATCAACGCCGACATGGTCGTCTTGGCCACGGCCATGCGGCCATCCCAAGGAGCAGAAGAACTGGCTAAGAAACTCAAAATCGCTACGGATAAAGATGGATTTCTCGCAGAGGCACATCCAAAACTCAGACCCGTTGAGAGTGTGACTTCTGGCTTATTCCTTGCAGGAGCCGCACAAGCACCAAAAGACATTCCCGAAGCAGTGGCTCAAGCCAGCGGTGCAGCTTCAAAAGCGATTGCCATCTTATCCCAAGAAAGGCTTTATCATGATCCCACAGTGGCCGAAGTGAACGTCAACCTCTGCACGGGCTGCGGGATGTGCGTCAATGTTTGTCCCTATGAGGCACTTTCCCTTAAAGACGGCAAAGTCGAGGTAAATGAAGTGCTTTGCGAAGGATGCGGAACTTGTTCGGCCACCTGTTTAAGGGCAGCCATTCAGGTTAAAAATTTAACTCCTCTGCAGGTTCATGAAATGATAAAGGCATCACTCGGAGTCTGATTATGGCAGAAGAATTTGAACCTAAAATAGTTGCTTTTCTCTGCAAGTGGTGCTCCTCAGCCGGAAGTGACCTGGCTGGCGTCTCCCGCATGGAGTATCCTCCTAATGTTGTCCCAATCACTGTCATGTGTTCAGGGAGCATATCTCCCCTGTATATATTCTCTGCTTTCAACAAAGGAGCAGACGGAGTGCTTGTTTCAGGATGCCATCCAGGCGACTGCCACTACATCAAAGGCAACTTCTATGCTCGACGAAGGATAGCCCTAGTCAAGAAGCTTTTAGAGTATATCGGTTTTGAATCCAAGCGTTTTCAGATGTCCTGGGTTTCAGCAGCCGAAGGAACAAAGTATACCGAAGTCATCAAGGACTTTGTCAAACAACTTAAACCCCTTGGCCCTCAAACGCAGCTGAGGAGAAATCTATAATGGTAAACCTCAAAGAACTCAAAAAAGAAGCCGAGAGAATCTTGGAAGAAGGAAAAGTCAAATACATCATCGGCTACGAGAGAGGCACGAACGGCTTTTGGCCAACCCCGGCTTTTATTAAAAATCCTGAAGATGTTGAGAAGCTAATCTGGGATCCGACATGTGTCTACAACCTTACCCGTTTCCTTGTGGATGAAAAAAGAAGAAAAGCGAAGGAAAAGAAACCCGATGAAAGGCCAGTGGCCATTATCGTAAAAGGCTGTGACAGCCGAGCCCTTATCATTTTACTTCAAGAGAAATTCATAAACAGAGAAGATGTTCATGTAATAGGCGTTTCCTGCGAAAACGGAGGAGTCCTGGATGAGAAAAAACTCGCTAGAAGAGTAAAAGGTAAAAAAGCCTTAAAGGTAGAGTTTGGCGAAAAAGATAAACTTATTGTCACAACCGAAGAGGGGAAGACCGAAATCCCTGCAGAAGAAATTCTTGCCGAAAGATGTCTAGAATGCAAAGCCAACTTCCCAGTCATCTTCGATGTTTTTCTTGGAGAAAAAACTAAACGTCAATTAGATAATCCCTTTCATTCTTTAGAAAAAATTGAATCTTTATCTAAGGAAGAAAGATGGGCTTTTTGGAAAGAACAGTTCGATAAATGCATCCGCTGTTACGCCTGCAGGTCTGTGTGCCCCATGTGCTACTGTGATGAATGTGTTGTGGATACAATAAATTTTGCTGTTACGGCAGATACTCCTGCAGAAGAAAAGGCACAAAAAATAAAGTGGGTAGAGAAATCGCCTGTCTCTTCAGAGAATTTTGTCTATCATTTGGTCAGAGCCATTCATCTTGCCGGCCGATGCATAGATTGTGGAGAATGTGAAAGAGCCTGTCCTCTGGATATTCCCATTCGGCTCTTGAATAAGAAACTTGAAAAAGAAGCCAAAGAGCTCTTTGACTATGAGGTTGGCTTTGATCCAGATCAACCTTCTCTTGTTTCCTCCTTTAAAGATGAAGACCCGGAAGATTTTATCAAGTGAGACTATGGAAAAGACACTACTGAAGCGATCCTTCCCCCAATGGGTCAAGAAGCTTTCATCTTATAAAATATTGGCTCCTGTCAGGGATGGTGACTTCTGGAATTATGAAGTCATCGATGATTCAAATAGTGTAGACCTGAATTATCTCAATACTGTTCTCTCTCCTAAGAAAATCATCTTTCCTCAGAGGGAAGTTTTCCTAGAGTTTAGCTCATCTAACGAGGAAGGCTTGGAAATCAAAGAAGTTCTTCCTGATGAAAAATCCTCTGTAATCTTTGGAGTAAGGCCCTGTGATGCCAAAGCTCTCACTCTAATGGATAAGGTTTTTGGCGACGACCTCGAAGATCCTTACTTCTTGGAAAGAAGAAATTCAACAATCCTCGTGGGGCTCGCTTGTAACACCCCTCCTTCCCCTAATTGCTTCTGTCTTTCTGTTGGAGGGTCGACCCATTCTAAAGAGGGTCTGGACATCCTACTGACCGATTTAGGGGATAAATACTTCGTAGAATCCCTGACAAAAAAGGGAGATGAACTCATTAAGCTGGCTAAGGGAACCTTCCAGGAACCAAAACCAAAAGATAAGCCAGATGCTAAAAAAATACAGACAGACTCTGAGAAGAAACTCAAACGTCAAATAAAAGAAATAAAAAAAGTCACTTCCGAACTCAAAGAAATGTTCGACTCACCTTTCTGGGACGAAGAATCCATGGGATGCATCAGCTGCGGGATATGCACTTATCTCTGCCCAACCTGTCATTGCTTCGACATAAATGATGAAGTTACCTCTTCCTCGCCTCTGAAAGGAAAAAGGGTAAGGAATTGGGACAACTGTCAGTTCCCTGATTTTACAATGCATTCCTCAGGGCACAATCCTAGACCTGATAAAGCATCTCGCTTACGCCAGAGGATCCTTCATAAATTTCAGTATTTTGTCGAAAAATACCAGAGTTACCAGTGCACGGGCTGTGGAAGATGTGTCTCGAAATGCCCGGTTGGGATAGACATCATAGAAGTCGTCAATAAGGTGAAAGACTATGAATCATAATGCCTATATTCCGAGATTGGCAAAATTTATCGAAATCAAAGAAGAAGTAGGCGGTGCAAGACCCATCAAGAGTTTTAGAACCCAGTTTATTAACCAGAATGGTTTTTCTTTCCGGTCTGGCCAGTGCGCCATGCTCTCGGTGTTTGGCAAAGGGGAATCAATGATATCCATCTCCTCCTCCCCTCTCATAAAAGATTATCTTCAATTCAGCATTTTGAAGATGGGAAGGGTAACTTCTGCTCTTCATGAAATGCAAGTTGGAGAGATCATTGGAATCAGAGGACCTTATGGAAATGGCTTTCCGATGAAAGAATGGAAAGGGAAAAACCTCATCTTTATAGGAGGTGGTATTGGCTTAGCTCCTATATGGTCTGTCCTTCAAACAGCTCTAACTCAAAAAGAAGAGTACGGAGACCTCATACTCATTTATGGAGCAAGGATATCCAATGATTTAGTCTTTAAACAAGAGCTTTCAGAGCTTAAGAAGAAAATGAAAGTCTATCTTTCCGTGGATGTGGAAGAGCCTGACTGGGACGAGTTCGTGGGATTCGTTCCGGTTAACGTCCTTGAAAAAAAACCATCGCCAAAGAATGCTATTTCCATAACATGCGGACCACCTATCATGATTAAATTTGTCATCCAGAACTTAAAAGCCCTCGGTTTTGAGGACGAGCAGATTTACACCACTGTCGAGAACAAGATGAAATGTGGAATAGGAAAATGCGGAAGATGCAACATTGGCCTGCATTATGTTTGTGAAGACGGTCCTGTTTATTCCTGGACCGAACTCAAAAATCTGCCTCAAGAATATTAAAAGGAGATAATGATGGCAACAAAGAAGGCAGCGAAAAAGAAGCCTGCAAAACAGGCAAAAGCCAAATCTGTAAAAAAGGCTCCAAAAAAAGAAATGGTGATAGTGTTCATAATGGGTAAAGCCCATAAAGTGCCAGCCGATGCAACCATTATGGGCGCTATCGAGTATGCTGGCTATCAGATAAAAAGAGGTGCAGGATGCCGTGAAGGCTTCTGTGGTGCCTGCGCTACGGTGTACCGTCTTCCCGGCGATTACAAAATTTATACTGGTCTTGCCTGTACAACAATTGTTGAAGATGACATGTGGCTTTCACAACTGCCATCTATTCCAGGTCAAAAAGCAATCTATGACATCAATAAGCTAGAAGCTAATGTGGCCACCATCCAAAAACTTTACCCCGAAGTTTTCCGTTGCCTTGCCTGCAACACTTGTACAAAAGCCTGCCCGCAAGACTTAGAAGTCATGGATTATATTCAGGCAGCCATGAGAGGGGATATAGAACAAGTCATGGATCTTTCCTTTGATTGTCTCTGTTGCGGCCTGTGTGCTATCAGGTGCCCTGCTGAAATTGTACAGTACAATGTCGGACTACTCGCCAAAAGACTCTACGGAAAATACTTATCCCCAGAAAGCAAACAGCTTAAAAAAAGGTTAAAAGAGGTCAAAGAACACAAATTCGATAAAGAATACAGAGAGTTCATGAAGATGAAAAAAGAAAAATTAAAGAAGAAATACTACGACAGAGACCTCGAATAAAAGGAGTGTCAGATGTATCCAGAATACATGAATGAATCTTTGAAGAACGTTACCCAAACCCGAAATAGGAGGTTTGAGCTTGCCAAGTCAGGAAAACCCGTCTTCTCTCCCATGAGTGCTGAGGAAAGAGAGGATGTCCTCAATAAATTTCATCCTGACTACAAGCCTGATGCTATACGAAAGATTCGCATCGGTCCAAATAAAGGAGAAAAACTAACTACAGAAGTGGCTGATATGTTAGAGTCTCATTCCCGAATCAAACCCGAGCTCTTTGACCTGACTCATCCTGATTATGAAACGGATATACTGATAATCGGTGGTGGAGGAGCTGGCTGCGCAGCAGCTATCATTGCCATGCAAAACAAAGCAAAATCGATTATCTCCACCAAACTTCGCCTGGGCGATGCCAACTCCATGATGTCACAGGGGGGAATGCAGGCAGCTGTTACTGCCCAGGACTCCCCTTCTCGTCATTATCTTGATGCTATTGGAGGAGGACATTTTGAGAACAAACCGGAGCTTGTACGAGCCCTTACCGAAGATGGACCTGATGTGGTTAAGTGGCTTGAGGAATTGGGAGTAGTCTGGGATAAAGACGAAGAGGGAAACTTATACGTGCTTCACGGAGGAGGAACTTCTAGAAAAAGAATGCACTCTTGCCGCGATTATACAGGCGCTATTATCATGCGGACTTTGATGGACGAAGTGAGAAATCATTCGGATAAAATCACTGAGCTCGAATTCATGCCAATAGTCGAATTAATCCTGGATAAAAAGGGACAGTGTGCAGGCGGAATTCTGTACAATCTCGAAACAGAAGAATATTTCACTGTTAAGGCTAAAGCAACGATTATTGCCACAGGAGGTTACGGCCGGCTTCACATAAGAGGATATGACACAACCAACCATTATGGTGCAACTGGAGATGGGCTGGTTATGGCTTATCGTGCTGGAGCCAAGCTCCTCTACATGGATTCTGTCCAGTATCATCCTACTGGTTCTGTCTTTCCTGAACAGATAGCAGGTTTCCTGATCACCGAAAAGATAAGAGGAGCTGGGGGCCAGCCTCTCAATAAATACGGAGAGCTCTTTGTCTTTCCTCGAGAACCTAGAGATGTGGAGAGCTCTGCCTTTATCAGAGAATGCTTGGAAAGAAAGAACGGTATCGAGACTCCGAGCGGCCGCCTTGGCGTTTGGCTTGACTCTCCCCTTATCGAGATGCTGCAGGGAGAAGGATACATAAACAAGAATTTTCCTGCCATGCATCGCCAGTTTATTCGCTACGGAATCGACATCACCAAGGAACCTATGCTCGTATTCCCGTCCCTTCATTACCAGAATGGGGGAATCGAGGTAAACGAAAAATGCGAAGCCAACATCCCTGGACTGTATGTAGCCGGAGAAGCTTCAGGTGGAGTGCATGGACGCAATCGTCTGATGGGAAATTCTGTTCTGGACTATAATGTCTTTGGACGCCGGGCAGGAAAATACGCTGCTGAATACGCTAAATCGGTCAAACTTGGATCATTAACTCTAGAGCATATTCAAAATTATGAAAACGAGCTGAAAGCGGCAAAAATCAAAACAGACCTCATCACGCCGATTCTTTTACCGTTTTATACGCCAGAAGATGTAAGGGAACGGCAGTTAACAGCTCACTACGAAGGAACACTTAGGTAAGTATCTATTTCACGTCACGAGAGGCTCTTTCTATTTAACTTTTGCATAATATCTTCTCTTCTTATTTTTTCATATTTGAAATGACCTCTTTGAAAACGCTTTTCACCATAGCTTTTCGTTTTTCTGATGTAATTCGAGAAATCATGTTGTTTGCGGTTTTGATGCTAAATCTTCTGGGTAATTCAAGCTCGGGAAGGGAATGGAAAAGTTTGGATTTTGCGGGTCTCAAGTAAAAGAAATCTACAAGCGCTTTTTCTGGTTTCGCTATCTTTACTATTCCTTTTCCCACACCTTCAAATCCAAAAAAGAATGATGGATGCACATGATGGATAGAAACTGTTCCAATTGCAGTTTTATACCTTTTGGTTCTAGCAATCGAGATTGCATATATGACTGCAGGAATTTGTGAAATCATGCCATGATAATAAAGTGCACTTTGCAGGGATATATAGCTTGGAAAAGGGCTTGTTAAATATTGGGGCAGAGATAAGGGCTCTATTCTTTCCTTGAAAGCCCATAGTCCTCGACCTAAGTGTATTAGATGTTCAGATTCAACAAGACGCGCGAGAAGCTTGCTTGCATGAGCGCTATTTATTTTCAGTAAAACTGAAGCATCTGAAGTTTGAAATACTGCATCATTAATTTTTAAAAGTTTATTATGTACATCCACAAGTTTCATGATTAATCCATATTTAAAGCTTCTATAACTTGTAATCTCATATTATCCCATACTTCTTCCGATTCATATTGAGATTGATCCTCTGGTTCCAGATACGAGATAACTTGGCTCTTAAATACTTCATATTCTATTGAGAGGATGTTTTCTTTAACTTTATTTGAGTTCTTCATTAACTCTTTAGGCAATGTAATTTTCTCTATTCTTGAAGTCAAAAGGATATAAGCATCAAATAAGTCTCTTGCCTGTGTAACACCCCTTGTGATGAGCGCCCTTATTTTCTGCACGCATGCAACTTCTGCAGGGTAGTAATTGGCCATAATTGGAGTAAGCTCATAAGTACGGATAATTTCAGGAGCAACCATTTCGAATTTAAGAGGTTCTTCCAGACCTCTTCTTGAAAACTCAATCTTCGTCGGAAGAATACTCTCAATCTGAGGAACAAATAAACCCAGCTTCCATCTTTGAGTAGTTTCTGTCTGTTTAT
>Ga0114921_10000428_pt1 | contig 18000 bp, 18 predicted proteins | sample BentaG_FD_87016 | JGI IMG/M metagenome (GOLD analysis project Ga0114921, IMG submission 87016) | Deep subsurface microbial communities from South Atlantic Ocean to uncover new lineages of life (NeLLi) - Benguela_00093 metaG | ecosystem: Environmental > Aquatic > Marine > Oceanic > Sediment ...
AAGTTGATACAAGTGACAGGCACTATCCTGATTTGTGTAATTATTTACATTTTGGTAACGCATCTTTTGAAGTGTGAAGAGATTAAATATGTATGGAAGATAATCACGCGAAAGGAATCGACAGATGAAGTTTGAGGAAAAACTCACTTCTCTACCTGACGCACCAGGAGTATATATGATGAAGGACATTACTGGCAGAGTTATTTATGTGGGCAAAGCAAAATCGATTAGAAAGAGAGTCCCCACATATTTTCAATCCCCAAACACTTACTCTCCCAGAACTTTTGCTCTAATTTCCAATGTGCGAGACCTCCAGTACATTGTAACCCGAAACGAAAAAGAGGCCCTGGTCTTAGAGAACGAGTTAATAAAATACTTCCATCCCAAATATAATATAGCCTTAAGAGATGATAAAACATATCCTCACCTTAAGTTGACCATTGATGAAGATTTTCCTAAATTGGTGATGACACGGATCTCGAAGAAGGAGAGGGCAAAGCACAGAACGCCTGGGATAAAATATTTCGGTCCTTATCCCGATGTCTCTTCACTCAAGAGGACACTTAAGACAATCCAGAGGATATTCCCTTTGGTTAAATGTAGTAAGAGTTTCTTTCTGGCTCGACGAAAGGAGGGTAACCCCAGTAGTTGCTTGGATTTCCATCTGGGACAGTGCCTGGCGCCTTGTGTGGGGTGGATAAGCAAGGAAGATTACAAGAAAATTGTAAAGAAAGTCGTCCTGTTTCTCTCGGGAAAGGGAGAGAGTCTTTTGAAAAAACTAAAAGAAGAGATGAAAAGGACATCCAGGCGACTCGACTTTGAGAAGGCAAAAATCTTGAGAGACCAGATACAGGCAATACAGTCCATTTCCCAAAGGGTTAATTTGCGACAAGTAGAGAAACAGAAATTAAAGGCTGCTGGAGAGGGCGAGGTTTTAATTGAACTTCAAAAAGCAATAGAGTTGGAAAACTTGCCGGAAATGATAGAGGCTTTCGACATATCCGATATTTATGGAGACTCGGCTGTGGGGTCTATGGTTGTCTTTTCTGGCGGGAAACCTGAAAACAAGTCTTATAGAAAATTCAAGATAAAAACAATTCCAGGAATTGATGATGTAGGTATGATGAAAGAGGTAATTCACCGAAGATATACGAGGTTGATAAGAGAAAAAGGATTGTTGCCAGATTTGATTCTGGTTGATGGAGGGAAAGGGCAAGTGAATGGGGCTAAAGGAGTTCTTAATGAGCTAGGACTAGGGACTATTCCCGTGGTTGGACTTGCTAAGGGAGAAGAGTTAATATTTCTGCCTCAACGTTCCCGTCCGATTCGCCTCCTTTCCAGCTCACCTGTTCTACATCTCATCCAGCATATACGAGACGAAGCTCACCGCTTTGCTATCAGGTACCACAGGTTGTTGCAAAAGAAAAAACTCATCGGAAAGTAAGGATATTTGAACAAGCAGAGCGATTTGATTTACAGTCTTTGATAGTAGGCGGACAAAAGGTGAGTTATCTATGAAAGAGCAAAACAACACAATGATAGCTAACTGGTGGAAGAAAAATGAAAAAGTAATTTTGATTATAATAGGAATTCTTGCATTTTTTTCTTTTATAAATACTTTTCAAAATCCATTTGTCTGGGATGATACAGGACGTATTGTAGAAAACGGGTATATAAAACGATTAGATAATCTCCCGTTACTTTTCAGTTCGAAATATCTGTCATATTTCCGTGAGACAACTTACCGGCCTTTTTATACATTAACATTGTTCTTAAATTACCATTTCTTTAAGTTAAATGTATATGGTTGGAGAATTTTTAATATTTTTGTCCACGTATTAAATACAATCTTAATTTATTTTCTTATCAGATATATCTTCAAGAATAAGACAATCTCTTCCATCACGGCATTGATTTTTGCAGTACATCCTATACATACTGAGGTAGTTAATGTGGTAGTTTACCGGACGGAATTGCTTGCCTGTTTATTTTTTATAGGGTCATTTTTTTTGTATTTAAAGAGTATAAGGAATATAAAAATTAAAAAAGGGCTTTATTTACTATTTTTATATTTATTTTAGCTTTATGTTCAAAAGAAATGGCGGCTTCCTTGCCTTTGATTATAGTTTTGTATATTTATTTCTTTTCACAACAAAAAGAAAGGAAAAAACTATTTGTTTCAGTCCTTCCTTTTTTTCTTATAGTTCTCTTATGGATCATAATAAGTCGTGGATTTGAACCACGGGGCATAGTTTCTGGCAAGCATGAGTTGTATTATGGAAGTTCATTTGGTAGTAAGGTACATTTGAGGGTTTTGTTGTCCATGGGGACTTCTGTTTTACGATACATCTGGGTTTCTTTTTTTCCTATAAATTTGGTTATAATATATCCCCACCAAATAGAAAGTTTCACTCCCACTTCAAAGGAAATCTTTTCACTTTTAATTTTGATTGCAATTTTAATTGTAACTCTTAGGATGAAGAAATTTTCTAAAGAGGCCAGTTTTTCAATCTTTTATTTCTTTATAAGCCTTCTGCCTATCTCGCAAATCATTCCTTTCAGCGTAGTATATGGAGAACGCTGGTTATATATTCCATCTCTGGGATTTTGTTTATTTGCGGCAGTTTTGCTTAAAAGATTATTTTTTGATAAGAACTTAAAGAGGTTAGGAATATTTTTTCTTATTTCGATTACCAGTTTTTATTTTTTTGTAACTATCGTAAGGAATAGAAACTGGAAAGAACAAATAACTTTGTTAGAAAAAAATGTAAATATTTATCCTCGATCAATGTATGCACAGCTTTTTTTAGCTGAGGAGTACATTAAAAAAGAAGATTATAAAAAAGCATTATACCATATCGCGGTGGCGCATAAGACTCATCCAGGTCTTTTTGAACCATACTTCTGGCTGGGCAAGTACTATGCTGAGAAAGACCCACATAATGAAGCTATAAAGACTTTTTCCAACCTCTTAAGAGATTTTCCAGATAAGTGCAAAAGCAATGCTGATTTTTATTATTACTTTGGCATAGCTTACACCAAGGGAAAATTATATGATGAAGCAATTTCCCATTACAAGAAAGCGTTGACTTTAAGACCCTTAAGACCTTTCAATAGAGAAGTTTATAACAACATTGGCAATGCTTATTTCCATAAAAAGGAATTTTCAAAAGCCACTGAGAGCTATAAAGATTCTTTAAATATTGACCCTGACTGGATTGTTCCCTATCATAATCTTACAATAGTCTATAAGAGAACGGGCAAATTAAAGGAATTTGCCAGATATTTTACCAAGGCAGTTAGTCTGGATTCTACTTATAAGGGATCTTTGGAAGACCCGGGAGCGTTGGAGATAGAGCAGAAATAAATAGAAAAATAGTAGATTTCAATGTTTGCAATAAGCCATAGGTTTGCATAAGGAAGAATATCCGCTTAAAGAAGAATATTATTCAATAAAAATTGATGGCGCAAAAATTATGGTAGTATATAAAATGGATTAAGTTGCCTCTTGTAGAATTTTAAATTCGTTGCCTATAAAAGGGATAACCGCTAGCAACCGGCTAGCCCTTTATTTTTTGATTTTTTAGAGCTATCGGTTCTTCTAAAATAAGTCTGTTGACAAACCGTCGGTTTTATGATAATTTTAGTTAAAATTAACATAAATGAGGAGGTTTAATTTGAGACTATTAGAGGTCTTGATAGGTCTTTTTTTTCTCATTATCAGTTTGGGTTATCTCTACCGGCCAACAATTATAATAAGGTTTAACAATTGGGGTCGAAAGTATCTGTTTAGCGATCAACTATTGATAACCCACCGCAAGAAGATAGGGGTGGTCCTTTTAATCATTTCCATCATTTTTCTCTATGGTGGATTTGTAAGGAAATAATATTTTAATGTTTAAGTAAAAAGGATTCAATATGGACTATTCAAAAATAGGCGAGGAGATAATCGAACGAGTTTGCCGTTCAAAGGGAGAAGAAGCGGAAGTTTATATAAAGACATTTCGGGCAATCGATATTGATGTTTCCGAGCAGAAACTGAAAAATTTCAATACCCCCTATAGTTCTGGAATTGGCTTAAGAATCTTTTCTAAAAACAGGATGGGTTTTGCTTATACTACTGGTTTTGACCAGGAGAGTATTGAGAGGTTAATTCAGCAGGCTAAGAATAATGCCTTAAACGCTACTCCCGATGAGTGCAATTGCTTGCCCCAAGTCAGCAGGCAAAAAAAGTCGAATAGGTTTTTACAGGAAGATTTATATGACCAAGAGTTGACTAAAATTCCCGTGGGAATAAAGATCGACAAAATTAGAGAGATGGAAAAGAAAGCTCTTGCTTACGATGAGAGGGTAAAAAGAGTACTTAGGACATCCTATAGTGATAGCCAACAGGAAATATTTATCTTCAATTCGAAAGGACTGAAGGCAGGTTATAGAAGTACCCACTGTTCTTGTGGCCTGATTCCTGTGGCTGAGGCTAAAATGTTTCTGAGGGAGGGAAGTAAAGAGATTCAGCTTGGCTCCGATTTTGCTGAAAAGAGGAAATTTAAAGAGCTCCATTTCAAGGAGCTTGCTGAAAATGCAGCCCGTCGGGCTGTCTCTCTTTTGGGAGCAAAGAGGCTAAAAACTCAGAGTGCATCTATCGTTTTTGAACCGCTGGTGGTCTCCAGTTTTCTCCAGTTTATCGCCAGAGGTCTTGGTGCCGACTCTGTACAGAAGAAAAAGTCCCCATTTGCGAAAAAAAGAGGAAAGAGAATTGCCAACAAGATTGTCAATATTATTGATGATGGTACCTTGAGAGGAGGAGTAGCTACCTCTCCCTTCGATGATGAAGGTATACCGAAAAGAAGAACAGTTCTGGTTAAGGATGGCATACTTTCTACCTTTCTTTACGATTCCTATACTGCGAGGAAGGACAAAATCGCCTCAACCGGCAATGCTTCCAGGAGCTCTTTTAAGACTCTGCCCTCCGTGGGGTTCACTAACTTCTTTCTGGAGAAAGGAAAGACCAAAAGAGAAGAATTGATTGCCAGTATAGATAAGGGGCTCTATGTAATGGAGACTATGGGAATGCACACAGCAGATCCTGTCTCTGGAGACTTTTCCGTGGGAGTTAGTGGATTATGGATAAAGAGAGGAAAATTTTCCTTTCCTGTTCACGGAGTCACCATAGCAGGTAATGTTCTCGACCTTTTGAATTCCATCGACGCCATTGGCGATGACTTAGAATTTTATGGAAGTTTAGGTTCTCCTACTATAAGAATCTCCAATCTCCTTATTAGTGGTGAATAAAGATGAAACCATCTAGTTCTACGAAAATTGTGAGATTGATTGGCTATCCGGTAGAGCATTCGAAAAGCCCACTTATGCACAATGCTGCTTTCCAATCCCTGGGACTCGATTTTGCATATCTCCTCTTTTCGGTAAAGCCCTCTCATTTGAAGGAAGCAATAATGGGTTTAAGGGCATCAAATGTCGTGGGGGCAAATGTAACCATCCCCTATAAAGAAGAGGTTATGAAATACCTGGATGAAATCACTCCGGAAGCTAAATTCATTGGTGCTGTAAACACGATTCATAATCGGGAAGGAAAACTTATAGGTTATAATACGGATGGTCAGGGTTTCATCACATCTTTACTCACCGATGGTAAAGTAAAACTCGAAGGTCAGAAGGTTTTTCTGATCGGTGCAGGAGGGGCAGGAAAGGCAGTAGCTGTAAAATTGGCTGAGAGGGGAGTGGAGAGACTGGTTATTACTGATAAGATAGTGGAAAGGGCAGAAACTCTGGTAGGGAAACTTCGAGAAAACATTCCCGATTGTCCAGTCTATGCCCTCTTTCCCGATGATAAGGAATTTGCAAAAACCCTCTTGGGAAGCACCCTTCTTGTCAATGGCACGCCAGTGGGCATGAACGAGGGAGATCCCTGTGTGGTTGACCCTGAATATCTCCATAAAGACCTTTTCATTTATGATGTGATTTATAATAGAGAAACTCCATTAATTGAAACAGCAAAAAAAAGAGGATTAAAAACTTTGGACGGAATAGGGATGTTGATACATCAGGGAGCAGCCTCATTTGAAATCTGGACAGGTCAGAAGGCACCTATAGAAGTAATGAAAAATAAAATTCTTGAAGAGCTGTCGAATGCCAGTCGATAGCTGCCGAGCGAAGCTCCGCTTGATGGGATACAGATAAAATGCTAAAAGTAAAATGTTATTCTGATTATAAAGCTAACCAAAGACCTATCAGTTTTACCATTAGCAATAAAGAATTTCTCATCAAGGAAATAATCGATCAATGGTATAGCCCGGGTTGTCTCTATTTCAAAGTAAGAGACAACGACAACCACATTTATATTTTGAAATATGATCAGGACAAGGACTTATGGGAGCTCGAATTCTTTAAGAAAGAAAAGGAATAGAAATTTTCAAGGGAGGGCGCTTATGTTTCGTTATCTTACCTCTGGTGAGTCTCATGGGAAATGTTTGCATGCGATACTTGAAGGCATACCCGCAGGGTTAAAATTGAGTGAGGAAGAGATTAATAGAGAACTTGCTCGGCGACAAAGAGGTTTTGGCCGGGGAGAGAGAATGCAAAAGATTGAGAAAGATAGAGTGGAAATTACTTCTGGCTTACGCTGGGGAGAAACTATCGGTAGTCCCATTACTATGACCATAATTAACAAAGACTGGGAAAACTGGAAAAAATTGATGTCTATTTGTGCCTCAGATAAAGAGATGAAAGCCAGGATGGTCCGTCCCCGGCCAGGTCATGCCGACCTGGCTGGTGCCTTGAAGTATGGCCGTGAAGATTTAAGAGATATCTTAGAGAGGGCGTCTGCCCGGGAAACTGCTGCCAGAGTAGCGGCGGGAGCTGTGTGCAAAAGGCTCCTGGCCGAGTTTGTCATCAAAGTGGTGAGTATGACTGAAGAAATTGGTGGTATTCAGGCAGGAATTTCAAAGTTAAGTCCAGAACAGATAGAAAAAGCGAGTGAGTCATCTCCAGTTCGCTGCCCGGATAAGAACGCGGGAAAAAAGATGGTAGAGGCAATTAAAAAAGCAGAGAAATCAGGAGATACCCTGGGCGGTGTGTTCACCGTGTTAGTTATTAATCCTCCACTAGGGCTGGGGAGCCATACGCAGTGGGATTTAAGGCTCGATGGCCGGCTGGCTCAGGCATTAATGTCCATTCCCGCAGTGAAGGGAGTGGAAATTGGTGAAGGATTTGTCATGGCCAGAAAGCCCGGCTCTAAGGTACACGATGAGATTTTTTATGAAGCAGGTAAGGGCTACTACCGAAAGACTGATAATTCTGGTGGAATTGAGGGCGGGATAAGTAATGGAGAAAATATTATCACCCGGGTAACGATGAAGCCACTGTCTTCATTGAAGAAACCCCTCAAATCGGTAGATATGATTACAAAGAAAGAGGTTCCCGCTGAGGTCGTCAGAGCCGATATCTGCGCTGTTCCTTCAGCCGGCGTAATTGGAGAGGCAGTAGTCGCTTTGGAGATAGCCCGGGCAATGAGAGAGAAGTTTGGCGGCGATTCTCTCAAAGAGATGAAATCGAATTTCGAGCATTATATAGAAGAGCTTAAAAATCGTTAATCTTTTAAACTAAAATGGCTTACAGATATTATCATCGACCTTTGTTCTCCCGTCAATGGGGTGGGGCGATAAAATGGCTAATAATTGCCAATGTTTCTGTATATTTAGTTCAGGTGTTTGCAGGAAGAAATTTTCTGTACACTTTTGGTTTAGTCCCTTACCAGGTAACGAGAAGTTTATGGCTCTGGCAAATATTCACCCACATGTTTCTTCATGGGGGGCTATTCCACCTGTTAATAAATCTATTTGTCCTGTGGATGTTTGGAAAACCGATAGAGAGAGAATGGGGAACTAAATCCTTCCTTAAGTACTATTTTACCTGTGGTTTAGGAGCTGGCTTTTTTATCTTCATCACTTCACTAAATTCCAGAATCCCTGTTGTAGGAGCTTCAGGGGCAATCTACGGAATTCTAGTCGCATTTGCAATGCTATATCCCGATTCTATAATCTATCTATACTTCCTCTTTCCTATCAAAGCAAAACATTTTGTTATTCTGATTGGAGCTGTTGCCTTGTTGGCTGGGATTTCAAGGGGGAGGTCTAACATTGCCCATTTTGGCCATCTCGGTGGTTTATTAGTAGGTTATGTATATTTAAAGTTCCCTCTCTGGAAACATCGTTTTCATCCAGAAAAACTATTTACATTCTTACGGCTACCAAAGATTAGTTTAAAAAGAAGAAAAAAATACCAGACTAAATCTTACAAGATTGAAAAGAAAGTTAATCAAATTCTTGACAAGATTCTGCTACACGGTGTGGATAGTTTAACGGCAGAAGAGAAAAAAATCATGGACGAATACTCACGCAAGGAAAAGCAGTAAATCATCCTCTCTTAACCCATCTGTAAGCCCTACCTAAAAAAGTACCTGTCACTTTTTTGAAAATGTACTTGACAAATAGCAGGAACTGGTATAAGATTAAACCAGTGGGTCGGGCTATCGACCGAACAGTCCATTCCTGGAGGGTGGAATGAAAAGAAAAGAAAGGAAAGAGAAAGAAAAGGTTACCAGAATAGAAGGGATTCTATCCGCAGCCAAAAGAGTCTTTTCCCGAAAGGGATATGAGGCAACTACTATGGAGGATATTGCTGCAGAAGCTGGTTTTGGGAAGGCTAGCCTCTATTTCTATTTCAAAGGAAAAGAGGAAGTGTTCTTGAGTCTCATCAAAGATGGACTGGAAAGACAGAAAAATCTGCTTAAAGAAGTAATGAATAGGCAACTCTCCAATGTGGAAAAATTGGAAGCAGTCCTCGCCAAATTTTTTGAATACGTTCAAGAGAATCGGGAGTTCATGCGAATTGTGCATTCCGAGTCCCAAAAGCTATACGCCACTACTTTGAGGGAAGTTCGTTCTTCTATTATAAGGGAACACAAGAAGAGAACAGAAGGAATAGCCTCGATAATTCGAGAGGGAATAAAATCTGGGGAATTCAGGAAAGTTGAGCCAACCTTGGCAGCAGCCTCTTTTATGGGAATAATTAGGTCGGTAATCTTCAACTGGTTCGTCAGGGATGAGAAAAGCCTTCTGGACAGATACAAGCCTATGGTAATGGACATTTTTCTTAAGGGGATTGGCAAATGATTCACATCCGGGTTAAAGTAATTTCCAGCGTCATCATTCTTCTAGCCTGCCTCTCATCCTTGCCTTCCTTGGCTGAGGAGACGAAGGAACTGACTCTGGAGAAGAGTATCGAGATTGCTCTTGAGGGGAATAAACAAATCTTGGCGGCAAAAGAAAAACTTGGAATAGCTAAAGGAGAATTGATTGTGGCCAGAGCTGGATTCTTACCGACTCTCTCTCTTGGAGGCAATTATCTTCGGCTTGGTGAAGGACAGAAAATCTCAGTGGGGGAGGGAAGTGAGGTTGTTGTTAGGGGGCAGGATACGTATTCGGCTACGGCAACGATTGAGCAGCCTATATTCACCTGGGGGAGAACTAAGAATAGCTACAGACAGGCTAGTTCAAATCTGAGGATTCAAGAGGAAGATTACAGAAAAGAAAGGAATCTTTTAAGATTCAAGGTAACCGAGTCTTTTTATAATCTTATCCTGGCGGGAGAACTTTTGAAGCTTTCCCAAGAATCCTATGCTCAGATGGAAAGGCATCTCCGGCAGGTAGAGGACCGTTTTGAGAATGGGTTAGCTTCCAAATTTGACCTCTTGCGAGCCAGGGTTCAACTCGCCAACCTTAAACCTCAATTGATCAGGTCAAGGAATAGTCTGACTTTGGCTGAAAACTACTTTAAAGCATTGCTTGGATTTCCTTCCCGGACAGAAGTGAGACTGCAAGGCGAACTCAAATACGAATCAATGGAGATAGAACTTTCCCGGGCCATAAGCGAAGCTCTAAAAAATAGGCCAGAAATAATTTCCTTAAAGGAACAGGAAAATATCGCTCTCGCCCGGGTTCGATTGGCAAGTGCCTCCAATAAGCCACTCCTTTCAGCCATTTATAATTACCAGTTTCAGAGGCCTTACCACTGGAAGGATGAGTGGGGAAAAGAATGGAATGCTATGGTAGTTCTGCAGTTTCCAATTTTCAGTGGGTTTTCCACAAAGGGAAAAGTACTTCAGTCCCGATCGCAATTCAAAGAGGTGAAATATAACTTAGAAGGCAAAAATGAAGAGATTGAACTTGAGGTAAGAGAAATATACCTTAATCTTCGCCAGGAAGAAGAGACAATTATTTCTCAGCGTGAGAATGTGGGCCAGGCTGAAGAGGCGATGCGGATTGCTGAGAAGAGGTATATTAGCGGAATGATAACTAATTTAGAGTTTATGGATGCCCAGCTAGCAGTAACCCAGGCCAAGACTGACTATTTACAGGCTCTGGCAAATTATCTGATAGCAAAGGCAAAGCTTATAAATACAATGGGCAGGTGATTTTAGTCTGGAAGAGATTAATCAAAAATAGCGGAATATTAGGGAGGATTAGATGGGAAGAAAAGTTATCTGGATAGTAGTCATTGTTCTTATCATTGGAATAGGCTATCGAGTAATCACAAGGAAAGAAAATGTAGATAAAAAGATGAGGGATGTTGGTGAAAGCCTTGTCCCGGTAGCTATCCAGGAAGTGAAGTCCGGAGATTTAGAACTGATGCTTTCCTTTGTCGGGGATATTAAGGGAGAAGATCAGGTGACCGTTTATTCTGAAGCCACGGGCAGGCTTTCTCGGTATCTAGTAGAGGAAGGAAGCTGGGTAAAAAAGGACCAGGTCATAGCTTTAGTTGACCGGGCAGTCACTGGCATGGAGTTTGAAGAGGCAAGAGTGAAATCGCCTTTGAGCGGAACTGTGGGACGTCTTTACCTGGATAAAGGGAGTACAATCGGCCTGGAAACTCCAGTAGCACTAATTGCCAGGATGGACCGGGTTAAAGTAGAATTCAGTATTCCGGAAAAAGATATGGTGAAGGTTTCTAAGAGGCAACAAGCGAGGGTTAGGGTTGATGCTTATCCTGATAGAACCTTTAATGGGAAAGTAACACGCCTCAGCCCCGTCGTCGACCCTATCACGCGTAGCGCCTATGCCGAAGTTACCCTTTCCAACCCTGATCACAAGTTGAAGCCAGGAATGTTTGCTGAGATAGACATTGTTGTGGTCTCTTCAAAAGGAGCTGTGGTAGTCCCCAAGGAAGCAATCCTGGAGGACCTTAATTCAAAGAGTTCCTTTGTTTTTGTCGTTGAAGGTGGTAGTGCTGTGAGGAGGAGCGTAGAAACAGGCATATCTCAACAGGGACTGGTGGAAGTAAAATCTGGCCTCACTTTTGGCGAGAAAATGATTATCACTGGTCAACACTACCTTGAAGACGGAGATAGAGTGGAGGTTGTACAGGAATGAGCCTCTTCGAATCAGCAATCAAAAGAGCTATAACATATACAATGGTGTTCATCGCCATTGGTGTCTTCGGAATAGTTTCTCTTCTCAGGCTAAAGCCGGAACTTTTGCCTGATATAACCTTCCCCACCGCAGCAGTTATAGTCAGATATAGTGGGGTGGGGCCAGAGGATATTGAGACTTTAATCGTCCGTCCCGTAGAAGAATCTGTGGCCACAATAAACCGGGTGAAGGAGATACGCTCAACCTGCCGTGAGGGTATTGGCACAACGATTATAGATTTTGAGTGGGGCACAGATATGGATGTGGTTATCTCTGACATAAGAGAGAGGGTAAGTTTTGCTAAGCGTCTCTTTCCTGAGGATGCCGAGGAGCCATTGGTATTCAAATTTGACCCATCGATGTGGCCCATTCTCTTCGTTGGACTTTCAGGAGATTTGGGCCCTGCCCAGATGAGGGAAATTGCTAAGGATAAGGTAGAGCCCAGGATGGAAAGAATAGACGGTGTGGCAGTGGCCGATACGCACGGCGGGCTGGAAAGGGAAATTCAGGTCAGACTTGACCGCAGGCGAATGGAGGCTTTCGGGCTTTCCATTGAAAAGGTGGTAAGCGCTGTCAGGGACGAGAACCTGAATCTGCCCGGTGGCGATATAAAGGAGAAAAGGAATGAATATCTAATCAGGACGCTGGGTGAGTTTCGTTCTGTGGAGGAGATTAGAGATATTGTTGTATCCAAGAGGGGCACTACGCCTATCTATCTCCGTGATGTAGCTGTAGTTGAGGACAGCTTCAAGGAGAGAGAGAGAGAAATGAGGTTGAACGGCAAACCTTCAGTACTTATTGTTGTTCAGAAGCGCACCGGGGCGAATACAGTGGAGACTGCTGATAAGGTAAGGAAAGAGATAGAACGCCTGAACAGGGAACTGCCGAGAGGAGTACGCCTGGAGATACTTATGGACCAGTCTGAATTCATAAAGAAGTCTATAAGGAATCTGTCGAATGTGGCTGTCCTGGGAGGGATTCTTGCAGTGCTTGTATTGTTCTTCTTCCTCCGTTCATTGAGGACCACTATGATCATTGCTCTTTCTATTCCCTTTTCCATAGTTGCCTGTTTTGTTGCCCTCTATTTTGCCGGGTTGACCCTCAATATGATGTCTCTGGGAGGATTAGCATTAGCAGTTGGACTGCTCGTGGATAATTCTATTGTTGTTCTGGAGAATATCTTTCGGCACCGGGAAAAGGGAGAACCAGCCAAAGAAGGTACCATATGGGGAACCAGGGAAGTAGCTATGCCTATCATAGCTTCTACACTTACCACTATTGCTGTATTCCTTCCCATATTTTTCGTTCCCGGGATTGCCGGCGTGCTGTTCAGAGAGCAGGCTCTTACCGTTACTCTTTCCCTTACAGTCTCCTTATTTGTAGCCTTGACTCTGGTTCCGCTTCTCGCCTCGAGACTGATTGTCATCAGAGCCAACAATCCATCTGGAAAAATGACGTCTAAGATTTATCAGATGGTAGGCAGCTGGCTTAATTGGCTTGATAATAGATACCAGAAGCTCCTGAATTGGTCTCTCGACCACCGAAGGTTGACTATAATATGTGTGGGGGGTCTTTTCTTTACCAGCCTTATCCTTGTATGGCCTCTCCGTCTTGTAGGAACGGAATTTATGCCCAAAATGGACGAGGGAAGGATAGAAATAAATTTAGAGCTTCCCGTTGGTTCGCGACTGGAAGCTACAGAAGAGGTTGTCAAAAAGGTTGAGAGGATAGTACAGTCCAACACTCCTGAATTAGAGTATGTTCGTTCAAGAATTGGAACGGGTATGGGGTTCGGTGGCGGACGCGCTGGTGCCCATACTGCCCAGGTTGCTCTGGAACTGGTCGATTTGAAAGAGAGAAAAAGGTCGCAGTGGCAAATTATGGCTATGCTGAGAGAGAAACTAAAGAATATTCCCGGGGTAAGGATGAATCTTGGCGGGGGCCGACGTGGAAGGATGATGATGGGCTTAGCGGGGAGTCCGATTTCCGTGGAAATATATGGTTACGACTTCGAGAGGGCTAAAAGGCTTTCTGAGCAGGTTAAACAAATTGTGGAGGATACACACGGCGCAGTTGATGTGGAGAGCGACTTTGAGGAAGCAAAGCCAGAATTCCAGATATATGTAGACCGGAAGCGTGCAGCGTCCCTTGGACTAAATGTTTCGTCTATTGCCCATACTATACAGGACAATATCTATGGTAAAGAGGCAACTCAATTTCGCCAGAGAGGAGAAGAGTACCCGATTCTGGTAAGACTCCAGCAGAGTGACAGGAAAGACATAGAGGATATTAGGAATATACCAATCTTTATTTCTCAAGGTAAGAAGATTTCACTGGGGACTCTTGTCGAAATGAGACCGGCAAAGGGTCCAGTAACAATACACAGAAAAATGCAGGAGAGAGTAATAACCGTGAGTGCGGACTATGAGGGAAGAGACCTGGGAACCGTCATCAGGGATATTGGTGGCAAATTGAAAAGTATTGTGCTTCCCCAGGACTTTTCAATAGTAATGGCAGGCGAAGCAAAGGAGCAGAGGGAATCTTTTATGTGGTTGGGAATAGCACTTTTGGGAGCTATTTTCTTAGTCTATATGGTCATGGCCAGCCAGTTTGAATCCTTGCTTGACCCGTTTGTCATTATGTTCGCTTTTCCTTTGGCAATCATCGGGGTGATCTGGCTTCTTTTTCTATCCCATACCACCTTTAACATTATTGCCTTTGTTGGCGTAATCGTACTTTCAGGCATCGTGGTCAATAATGGTATCGTCCTGGTGGACTATATCAATCTCCTCAGAGCACGGGGAGTGGAGCTCAGGCAGGCCATAGTTCAGGCAGGGAGGACGAGACTTCGTCCTGTTTTGATGACTGCTTCTACCACTATTCTGGCAATGACCCCCATGGCTTTAGGAATTGGTGAGGGTGCGGAACTCCGTTTTCCCTTAGCCAGAGCTATAGTGGGAGGACTTGCGGTGGCGACATTTTTCACATTGGTGTTCATCCCCGTGCTCTATTCTATTTTCGAAACTCGAATCGCCAGAAGAAGGAATGCAAGGAGCAAGTGATGAAACTCATTTTTCTCGTCTATAATATTGTAATTGAAAGTAGGGTAATGGAAGAACTAAAAAAAGCAGAAGTCAAGGCCTACACCAAAATACCTTTGGTTCATGGCGCCGGCGCCCATTCGGCTCCCCACCTCGACAGTCACGTCTGGCCTGGTATAAACCAGGGACTATTTATTGCCATTGAAGAAGAAAAGAAAGACAGGGTATTAAACAGAATGAAAGAGCTGAAATCTACTTACAAGAAGGAAGGTTTAAAAGTATTCGTCCTTCCGCTGGAAGAAGTTCTTTAGACTGTCTCTTCCAAGTGAGGTTTTCCTTTCCACTGGACCGGGAATGAAATGAAATATCCTCCCTGTTATCCTTCCGCTGCATAAAAAGAGAACTTCCCTGCCTGTTATTACATTTTTCTTGACTTTTTAGTCAAAAAAACATTAATATACATATCTGAATATCCGCCAGGCTTGGTCATACAGAACATCGCAAAAAGAATTGCGTGGTGATGAAATTTGGACTGGAGTCCTTCCGAAAGGAAGGAAAAAGCCCCGATTTCATCGGGGAATTCCAGATGTTTTGAACTCAGATATTCTGGAGGAACGCGTGGGAAGAGATTTCCAGTCTTTCTGTAAATTTGCCAAAAAATCGGGGGCAATTCACGCCAAAGTAATCTCCGTTGACACTATTGTCACTGCTCCCTGGGTAAGGCTGAAGTGCCAGTATGGATGCGACGGTTACGGAGAATGTCTTACCTGCCCTCCGTATTCGCCCACGCCAGAGAAAACCCGGGAAGTGTTGAAGCACTATAGAAAAGCCATCTTAGTGCATGGAGATGATTATACAGACATTAGCAAAATAGTAACCAGGCTGGAAAGAGAAGCATTTCTTTCAGGCTATTATAAAGCCTATGGCATGGGCTCAGGACCATGCGACCTCTGTAATAGATGCGACGTTAATAAACCCTGTAAAAAACCATATGAAGCAAGACCTGCAATGGAAGCGTCGGGTATAGATGTTTATAAAACCGCCAGAAACAATAAATTTAAGATAGAAGTGCTCAAAAGTCCCGATTGTAAAGGCAACTATTTTGGACTTGTTCTGATACTTTAAAAGAACTCTGAAATTACATAATAGCACGCAAAGCGTCCCGACAGGTCGGGACACTCCAAAAGTTCCCTCTCCCTTTGGGGAGAGGGTTAGGGTGAGGGGGTATAAATTTCAAACATTCCAAAATTATCTTTGATTGGAGTCTTAGTGCTCTTTTCTAATTTAGGATATGCTTTTGAGCCTGCTTTGAGTGGGTTCTTTGAAGCGGGAAACAGAAGCACTCTGGAGGCCATTGAGGCAAAAAGCACCTTGGCTTACGATTATGCCAAGTATTATTTAAGATACAAGTACCCAATCAAAAAACCACTCAACCTGACCCTTGTGTACAATTCCTACGCCAAAAAATATGAAGATAGAAAAGAGTTAGATAATGATACGATATCAATTAAAAGTTACTGGGATTACTCTCTTTTCGTAAGAAAGGATTCGAGCTTAAAATTCGATGTTGATTTAGGCTGGCGGGAGAAGAGATACAAAGAAAAAGACGTATATACCAATAGTCAGTGGTTATTAAAGCTAAAGTCTACTTACAGGATAGAAGATTTATGGAGTCTCTCAGGAGAGCTGGGTTATAAAGACTATGACTACTTCCTGACTGAAGGGAAAGACAGGAGGGAGTTCTCCGAAAGAGTAGAAGGGAAGAGATATTTCTACGATAGGAGGCTTCAATTTCTCGCTCTTCTCAATTTCCGTCAGACAGATTTTGACTCTCAGCCAGATACAAATCAATTTATCTATAGGCTGGGAGTTAAGGTGAGACCGGAATTCAGCTTCCTATCAGAAATGGCAGGGAGGATAGAAGAAGGAAAGAAGTATACGGATGAGGATGTAGAAGAAGAACAGGAAGGTGACTATTATTTTAAATACCGCAGGTGGTGGCTGAAAACAGAACATCCTGTCTTGGAAAGAATGTATACAGTTCTAAAATACACCGATTATAATAAAGATTATACCACTGCTGATTATGACTACAGCTGGTATGAGATAGAGAATCGGTGGAGGTATCTATTCTTAAAAAATCCTGTGAAGAGGTTATCTTTTATCTTCAGTTATCTTCATCGAGAAACAGACTATTCTCAAAGGAAGATTTCAAGCTATGATAAAGATTCAGTAGAAATGCAAGCCCAATATTCCTGGAGGAATAACTGGAAGGCTTTGCTAAAGTTCGGCGTAGGCTTTTACAATTATATTATTGGTAAAGAAAAAGATAAAAAGACTTATTCTATAGGCATTCAATTTGAGAAGGAGATTATCGCCCGTAAGTTAGCTTTGGCGACGGAATATAAATGGAAATTGAAAGACTATGAGTTAAAGCCTAATGTGACTCAAAATGCAGGGAGAGTTTCCATAGATTATAAGTTTTAGGCAAGGGTTCGATTTATGAATCATTTACAGAAAAGGATGAATTTTTGAAAGGAGGGTGGAAATGAAAGCAACTGTTGACAAGGAATTGTGTACTGGCTGTGGAGTCTGCACTGATACTTGTCCGGAAGTGTTTGTGCTCGATGATGATACAGCTAAGGTCGTTGTGAATGAAGTTCCCGAAGGAGCAAAAGAATCCTGTAAGGAATCTGCTGAAAGCTGTCCTGTTGATGCAATAACTTTACAGGAATAATCTGTGTCTGCAAGCATTTGTAGGCACAATTTCAAATTGTGCAATTTGCACAGATTAAATCTGTGCCTACAAGTATTTATAGGTACGGTTTTAATTGTGCAAAATGGGGGGTATAACTTTTATGAAATCTTATACGGAACACCTTTGGTTTAATACAAAAAATAGACGAGAGTTCATAAACATAACTCCACAGGTTGAGGAGACTGTGAAGAAAAGCGGGGTGAAAGAAGGTTTTTGCCTTGTTAATGCCATGCACATTACGGCAAGCGTATTTATTAATGACGATGAAAGCGGTTTACATCAGGATTTCAATGAATGGCTGGAAAAATTTGCTCCCTATGGAAAAGAAAAGTATAGACACAATTTGGCCGGAGAAGATAATGGAGATGCCCATTTGAAACGGACTATTATGGGCAGAGAGGTAGTGGTTGCCATAACCAAGGGGCAATTGGATTTTGGACCATGGGAACAGATTTTTTATGGTGAATTTGACGGTCGAAGAAGAAAAAGGGTTCTAATCAAGGTTATAGGTGAGTAGAGGAGTGGTGGGCTACAATTCACTGTAGGAACAGGTATGAGACATAAAATTCGAGACATCAGGATAGAATATTATAGGAGCAGGGGACCAGGCGGTCAAAGGAAGAATAAGAAGGAAACAGCGGTTCGAATCCGCCATATTCCCACAGGGATAACAGCAATTGCCACTGAGTCTCGTTCCCAGGCGAGAAATCGACAG
>Ga0114921_10000429_pt1 | contig 17982 bp, 31 predicted proteins | sample BentaG_FD_87016 | JGI IMG/M metagenome (GOLD analysis project Ga0114921, IMG submission 87016) | Deep subsurface microbial communities from South Atlantic Ocean to uncover new lineages of life (NeLLi) - Benguela_00093 metaG | ecosystem: Environmental > Aquatic > Marine > Oceanic > Sediment ...
CAGATACTATGCCAACATTATTAAGAAATTTAAGAATAATTATACAAAGTAGATATGTCAGACAATATAGGGGATTATGATTATGAGTTATGCAGGAATGGTAGTACCAATGATGGAAATGCTTGTACTAAAATTAAATACAGACCTAGCCAATGCCAACTACAGACCTTACTACACAGAACTTACGACAACTAAAGATGTAGAATGTTCTGTAAAAATTATGTTATCAAATATGAAACCACAGGGAATAGGTAGCACAGATTACGATAACACAGGTTGGATTTATTTTGATTTTGGTTCTAACGATGAACGAGCAGCAGAACTTATATCTGAGGCAGTGGATGAGTTACTCGACTGGATGGATGTAAATTATGTTAAAGGAGAAGGATATACCTACTCAGGTACAACTATAAGAGATTTGAACCAAGTGCCTTACCAAGGGTATGCCCAGCCTAGAGAGATGTTCTTACACGACATGATAATGTTTGAATTTTTATGGGAGAGGATAGCATGAGATATATAACGATAGTAGAAAATAAAGTTTATTTCCAAGGAAGAAGTTACCCAATTTATTTTATACCAAAGGATGAATTTAAATATAAACCTTGGCAAGCCAGAGGATATGTTTCTGGTAGAACAATTTATATCAGAGAGGGGACAAGAATAGGCTTAGAGAGACTTATCTTACATGAGATAGGACATATATTAGGCTACGACCATACTTGGTATCCATTTATTATGCATCCAAGTTGGGTAGGAAGATGGTTCTGGAGGTGGAATAAAGATGACAATTTACAGTGGGAAAAACGCTAAAATATATCTTAACGATAAAGAGATAGCCACAGGAGCTGTCAAGTTCGAGTTACCAAGGAGAACATATTCCATAGAAGATTATCAGGGAAACATACATACATACCCGCTCAAATCAACAGTAAAGGGTACATTGAATGTCTGGGATAGGGGAGTGAATCTGGATTATATGTTCATGCCCTATAAATACATAGACTCGACGACAGATAAAATTTACGCTGAAGATTACTCCGCACAGGAGACAAAAACCTCAACATTCTATTCCATAGGTGATTGGCAGTTTCCAACGACAGATTATGAGAAGGTCTTTGGAGCTACCTACGCCGACCAGGAGTTCTGGCTCTATACAGCCAATCTTAATCCAGATGTGAGTAACTATACCGTAGAACAGGTAGGTGTCTGGATTAAAGGTATAGGGACACCAAATAGTGCAACATATAAATTACAATTATATGATAGCACACCAACTTTAAAATGGGACAGTAATGCACAAGAGTCATATCTTTATACTTGGACAAGTAACGATGATGCTTGGATTTGGTCGGATATAACAAGCTTGACTTTAGCAGCAAGTGATGTTAATAAATATAAATTACGATTATTAGAAAATACAGCAACAGCAGATACCAACAACTGTGTGGTAGCTTACTCCCATGCTTTAGGAGCTCCTCCTTTCCTATTTGGAGCGAGTTACACACTTGTTTGTAATATACTTTTATCAGACTTTTCTCCCTCAACACAGGTTTTCGATATGAAAGTCACCATAGATAGTACTTGGTCAATCTTACTTACAGATTGTAGATTTCAAGACCTAGGGAGAGAATATACGCCAACAGCTTTATCAAATGATGAAGTAAATTTCATTGCAACAGGTTGGAAATGGTATCAAGAATAGGAGGAAAGATTTAAATATAAAAAGGTAGGAATGTGATATAATGACAGACCTAATACAAGCAGTAACAACAAAAGATTTGAAATTGATTATAGGTGGAAGAACCCTAGGTCAACTAACAGAGTTATCCCTTAGCGGAGATGCTGGTCTGGCAGATGTTAGTGTCTTATCAGAAGGATTTAAACGATGGATAAGAACTAAAAAAGATTTCTCTGGTTCAATGGATGTACAGGTTCATGACCCAGCCATGCTGGGTTTGGTACTTGGAGATTTGGAAGTAGACCCAACATTTACAGAACCGATAGCTATAGAGTTTAACGGTGTAAATGTTACACAAAAACTAATACAAGGAGATAAAACAAACGGTCAAGCCGTAGATACAGATGATTTACTTGCACAAAAGTTCAGAGCGGCAGGAAGCGAATTAACTACTGCACAAGTGTATGTTAATTCTGGAACAGATAGTACTGTTACCGTCTCTGTTCAAGCAGATACTACTGGTAGTCCTAGTGGAACACCATTAGACAGTGATACGATAGATTGTAGCTCTGTAGGTTGGAAAACAGCCACACTTGACGTAGCAGTTTTAACAAAAGATGATTTCTATTGGATAGTAATAGAAGACTGTGATGATGCTACATTTGCTTACGCAAATACAGATATTTACACAGATTGGGGATTTAAATTCAACGATGAAGGAGGAGGATGGGCTTCTCTAATTTTGACAGATTTAGCTTTTCAACTATTATTCACAGACACATCAAGTTATCTCCATATAGAAATAACAGACGGAATAACTATACATACAATAAAAGGCGATTTGAACGCAGGGAAATATTCATTAAGTCTGACTTCTGATGAACCACTGGTAGGAACAGTGGACTTTCAATCAGACGACTTAACATTTAGCGAGGTAGTATAAAAAAATGACAACATATACAGGAAAAGATGTTACTTTAGAGCTAGATTCGACTCCAATAACAAGAGTACAGGAGTTTAGCTTCGAGATAGACAATGGACAAATAGACGTGAGAGAAGTAGGGAAATCTACATTACAAGAATTGAATTGGACAAAACAAGCCGTCACAGGCTCAATGACCATAAGACCAACAGATACAGGTACTTACACTGTAGGTGCTTTGTTTGATTATGTTCTACCCAGTGACGATTTACCAACAACTCAACCAACACTTGACATAACAGTAAAGTTTGGAACAAGTCCAGACTGGACTTTGACTTTAACAGATATAGGCTGGGGTTCGATTTCTTGTTCGGTAGGTATAGAAGAACCAGTAGAGTTCGAGATGCCCTACACAGCAAAAGCATCAACAATGGCTCCTTAAGGTGATTAAATGACAACTTACACAGGGAAAGACGTAATATTTAAGATAAATACAGCGCCAGTAGCTCGTTCCCAGGAAGTTTCATTTGATATCAATAATGGGCAAACAGATGTTAAAGAGTTAGGATTAGCGACAATAAAAGAATTCGCTTACACCCAACAGGATGTTAGTGGGAGTTTCAGTGTGGTACATACAAGTTATGATATGATAAACGACGTAATGACCTCTGGAACAACCAAAACTCTTGCTTTAGAATTTGGTTCAATACCAGATTGGACTTTAACTTTCTCTAATGTCTATTATGGAACATATGATATAACTTTCTCTCTCGAAGAGCCAGTGGCTTCTGAAATCAGTTATAAAGCCGAGACAGCATCAGTAGCATAAGGTGAATAATTATGTCTAAAAAAGAAGAAGAGTATCTTACATTAAAAGATATAGAAAGTGAGATGGCGGACTTTATCACTATCAAACTTGAGAGTGGTAAATCTATCATCATGAAACGCATCAGCAAAGAAGATGAATCTAAAATAAGAAGGAAGCATACAAAAACTACTTACGACCAAAAAACAAGACAATCAAGACAACAACTTGATAACGACAAATATGGAGACGAAATAATCCATTTGGCTTTTGTCAAACCAAAACTAACCGTAACACAAATAAAAAATATGTCACTTACTTTATACAACGAAGTATTTAGTAAATATGCACAAGAAACAGGATTAATTGCTTTAACACAAAATTTAGAGGATTTGCTGAGGGTGATTTAAGAGACTATATCTTAATAATGCAATACACTCAAGGAGGCTTTACTTACCAAGATTTGTGTCAAATGGATGCAGGTGAGTATAACGCCCTAAAATATATCATAAACAAATTATCAATAGAAGATGAGAAAGAGATGGAAAAAGCAAAAGAGGAAGCTGAAGATAAAGCAAAAAAAATACGTGAAAGCGCCAAAGGAGTTGGTATGAAGTGAGTACCAGAGGAACAACCTTTATGGGTTTTGGTATCAGAATAGATATCTTGTCCCAAGGAGCTCTTTTTGCCTTCAAACAATTAGCAACAAGAACATTAATCTTGGTTGGAGCTATTTCTCAGCTTGCCGATGAAGTATTAAAATTCGAGAAGGTCATGGCTGACCTGGCTCGATTGATGGTTATCTCCTCTGGAACTACAGCCAGATTAGAGGAAAGGATGGCTTCCTTAGGTAGCCAGATTCTTGATATTTCCACAGAGAGTATTTTTGGTTTTCAACAGATAGCGGAAGCTCTATCTTATCTTATGAGAGCTGGTTTTAGCACTTCTGAAGCCATTGATGAACTTAGCAAAAGTATCTTACTCGCTACAGCCGTAGGCATGGATTTGGCTGAAGCAAGTAAAACAATAGTCAGATTAACCAATATGTTCAAATACGCTGGTCAAGACACGACCAATATCGTCGACCAATTGACCCAATCAGAGATGCTCTTCGCCATGACAACGGAAGATATGAATACAGCCCTAAATATGGCTGGAGCTGTGGCGGCTGAAGCGGGTATAAGTCTGGCTCAGTTAGCCACAATGATAGGCGTACTCTATTCTGCTGGTCTAAACGCTAGTACGGCAGGTACGGTTCTACGTAGGTCTCTAGCGGCTGTTTTAGCGGCAACTGGTCCTGCGGAAGAAGCAATCATGTCTCTTGGTATAAATATGGATTATTTTGGAACATTATTACCTCTGGAGAGACTGCAACTTTTGGCTAGTTATATTACCGCCATAGAACACCCACAGACGAGGCTTAACATAGCCTTTGAGATTTTTGGTATTCGTGGTGTGAATATCTTACCTGTATTGGAATCTATGATGACAAACTTTGATAGTTTAACTTTATCCATACAAAATGCTAGTGATATTGCACAGTTAGGTGCTGATACCTTTGAAGAGCAATTATACACAAAATTAGTTATGATTACACAGGCTATTCAAAATGCTATGGTACAGTTTGGTGAATGGTCTATTTCCTCAGCACCCGCTTTTATGGCTGCTGCTCTACTGGCTGGTGGGGCTTTATTTTTATTGACCAAGGGTCTATGGGCTAACACTGTTGCTACAAAGTTTAGCACAATAGCTCAGGGACTTAATTACACTGCAAGATTGAGTAATTGGGCTGTGGGTAATTTAGGTATAGGTCAATTAACAGTAGAAACATTGTCCACAGAAATTAATACACAAGCTAAAAAACGCAATTATAGGGCTGTAATGAAAGGCACTTTAGAAAGAATAAAAGGTGGTGTTGCTAAAATAGCTAGTGGTGGTTTTAATATTTTTCTGGCTTTGACCTATGGTGTATTATCAGTGGCTGTAAAAATAGCTACATTTGCTACCAAAGCCTTCGTTAAAGCCTTAGGACCTATAGCTTTAATACTTACTATTGTCGCTGCTGTTATGAAGGTTGTTAATGCGGATTTTGGTGGTTTTGGTGGTCTATTAGAACAGTTCAGACCTTTCCTTAATCAAATATCAAACCTATTCCAATATCTTGGTCAGGCTATAATGGAGATTGCCGAGGCACTTATGCCCTTGGTCAGGATAATCTTAAAGATGTTCATGTCACAGATAAAATTCATTCTTATGCCATTAAAGATGCTTATGTTATTGATAAAATATATTGTTCCTTTTATTAAAATGATGGCTGTATTAATTGGAGATATAGCACAGAAATTTATGGATTGGGTAGAAAGTTCAGGTATATTAGAAAAAGTTATGAAAGCCGTTGGTAGAATTTTGAAGTTTGTTATGAGGATTGTAGGGGGAATAATAGGTGTATTTGTACGTATGGCAAATGTTGTTATTAGGATTATAAATAGATTTAAGAAAGAAGGAGAAAAAATGGAATTGCTTGAAGTTCCTAAACCAGGAGAAGCAGGTGAGATGCTCGAAGCAGAGCAACAAGCTCCACCTAAACCCCCAGGAGAAGAGTTAGATGGCGAGGGAACTGTTCCCCCAGAAGATGCAGGTTACACAGGTCCTCCACCTGGGACAGGAGGGATACCCACACCTACTGGAACTCCCGATGAGAGAGTTAGAAGAACAGGTGATGGTGGAAGAGGCGGAGGGGGGTATAGTTTTATGATTAATGTTTATATAGTTCCAGAGATGGCAGAGTTCTGGGACGAAGAAGTCTTTGGAAATTCATTAGCCAAAGGCTTAGCTTTAGAAATTAAAAGAAGTAGAGGTGTTTATTTCGATTGACGTTAGAAATATTGATACAAGATGCAGAACCTACAGATGGTACTGGTGGTACTTCTCTGGATAATACCACTGTTATAGATGCCGTTCCACCTAAATTTGATGGTATAATGATAAATGCGGTTGCCGTGACAGGTAAGCCCTTACAGAGGTGGAAGGGGAGTAAAGTACCCACGATAAACTTTGAATTGATAGTTTTAGAGACTGGAACTAGCGGTCTCACAGGAGCTTCACTGGGATTGACAGATTTGGATATCTTACGTAAGGCAGAGGCAGGGTATGATGGTGTGGATACTAAAGGTTTATTGGTCTGGATAAGGGATACCACTGGAGATTATTTTATCCGTCATTGGAAAGGTGGTCATGTCCGCAATCTTGATATCAAAAGAATTCAGGGTTTCCAGAATGAGGTAGGTTCTACCCTGTATAGAGTTACGTTTAATTTTGACGTTTCCTTCATGGATGGAGACGCTCATCATCAATTAGTGAGGTGGTAATTTTGCCTTGTAAAAAAGTTGGTAATAAATGGCAGTTGGGTAGTAAAGGAGGTAAGTACAAGTCTAAGAAAGACTGTGAAAAAGCTTACGCCGCTTACTTAGCTAAAAAGAGTTCAAAAAGAGGATATAGGTAATGGGTACATTAATATTAAGACCTGATGGTGTAGGTACTTATTCACAATTAACTCCTTATGGTGATACACCTAACTGGAAGTGTGTCGATGATATTACACCAGATAATGATTCTACCTACGTTGCAGAAAATACCGATACAGGTGTAGACACTTATGAAATGGAAGACCATACCGCTGAAACAGGGGCTATAACTAATGTTAGAGTATATATCAGAGCTAAAAAGGTTGGTGGTGATGGTTCTGCTAGATGTGCAATAAGACCTGCTGGTATTGTTTATTACGGTTCAGTTTCAATAAATTTTGCTTGGAATGATTATTATTATGATTGGGCAACTAATCCTGGCGGAGGAAGTTGGACATGGACACATATAGACAATTTACAAGCTGGTGTAGAATTAACTTACATAGCAGGAGCACCAAGATGTACTCAGGTTTGGATAGTAGTTACTTATACTCCATTAGGCACAAGTGATAGAAACGTAAGTGTAGATATTGACCATAGAAGTTATAGAAACGTTTCTGTCGACGTAGAGATTGAGACTACCTCAGATAGGAGTGTCTCAGTAGATATTATTTTTGATACCTTTGAACTCTGTTATTACGATACAGGTAACAACCGTTGGACAGATGGTTCGTATGGTGGGGTAAGAGTCAGGATTGTAGATAAGACTACATCAATAAAAAAGAGTGAAGAGTTAAACAAACTATCATCATTAAAATTCGATATCTTTGACTATAACGAGAATTGGGGTATAGAAGAGGGAGCTATAATTGCCTTGGCTAACAGTTTCTCATGGAGCGGAACACCTGGTGCTAGTTCCAGTGCTATAGGTAAATTTCTCTTTCAAGGGCAGGTGGTCAAAATAGAAAAGAGTACTCCATCACCTGAAGGAGAATATGATATAAAAATAGAAGCTGTTCATTGTGCTCATACACTTGCAGAACAATATGTCAACTATCTTATTACGGTTATCAGAGCTTACAGAGGCGGAGATGAGAAACTTTGCACTTCAGCTTACCATATAAAAGAGTTACTTGGCGATGCTACTTATTATGATGAAGCTGGTTCTCCAACAACCATGCCCATGTATATTAGAAGAGATAATGAATATCTTAAACATAAAGAGTATATAGATAAAAACAAACTTGAAGTGTTATTGGATATATGTAAAAACTCTAATAATGTTTTTTACTGTCATAACGATGCCTTTTACTTTGAGCCCAAGAAACCCATGTTGATGGCTTCTTATTATACCAAGACTTCTTGGGAACAGAATTATAATAATATTAACTTCGATTCTACCTTTGACCATCTTAATCAAGAGCCTTTACTACCTAACACTTGGGATATATCCTCGTCAGAGACATGTTCTAATTATTTTTATGTACCATTCAGGAACACCTCACCATATACACAGAACTGTGTTGGAGTGAGTTTTTGGGGTGGTCTCTTTGTAGACAGTCCAACAGAGAATTTACAATTATATAATATGACTAATGGTAGAACGATAGGTTCTAGTGTAAGTACTACATATATTTGGTCGCCTAATTCTACAACAGATGTAGAGATTTGTAGGAATACTCTTGCTTTTAATTCTGGTAACGGACATAATCTCAGTGCTAACATTGCTTATGCTGTAAGATTTTTTATGACTGATAATGCTAACGACCAGATATCTTATGGAACACATTATCCTTCAAGAGTTTTCTATCCTTTTGGTTTGCATAAAAATGATACCACACAACTCTGGAGAGGTAATTTTACCATGCCTATACATATTCTTATGGCTGACCAAATAAGGTGGTTCGAGCCACAGATACCCCCAAGATTTATCATGTATAATGATGGGACACAATTAGACCAATTTTTTGTAGAAGGTTGGAATCCAGATTTGGACGCTTATTGTTTAAGCGGTTATCTACATCTAACATCTCTGTGGGCTTTGATAGATTGGACTTCCTATCCTCATATCTTTCTCTTTCCAAGAGATTATAATTATGTCAGTGATATGTCTGGAGTTACGTCTAATGCTGGTATAGATGATGATATATCCTTAAGAGATTGGTATGATGAAATACAAGAGTTTGAGGTAGAGTTTGATTTTATTAATACCATAGATACCTTTAACTCGTTAGATGTCCAAGAGTTTGCCATCTGTATGGCTTTTAATTGGGATGGTAATGGTCTAAAGGATTATATTATGATAAATATAAAACAGAGAAGTGGTGGTGGAGGGACTGATACAGAATTTGATTATGTCAGAGTGTCTAACGATACCCCTACTAGTATTTATAATCCATATACTGCCACACCACATTCAACAAGTGCTACAAAGTGTATTGTACAAGTAAAGTTTGAGAGTGGTACAACATATATGAGAATTGGTATCTATTGTGGGACACATTCCACCTGGGAATGGCAGTCATGGACAGATATGGGAGTAGTTAGTAGAACTGGAGAAGGTATAGCCATACGAGCTATAAAATGGGCAGAGGATATAGGCATCAAATATCTTACAATAAAAGAGAATTATGGTATAAATGCTTTATTAAATAACGATTTAATGACTAAAAAGAGTAAAAAAACAGTTGATACTTCCTCACAATATATAGTTATCGGAGAACAGAACATATCCTCAGGGACAAGGATACCCTTCGGTAAATATCCAGAGACACCAGACGCTACAGGACCTATAAAGATAAAAAAACTTAAGGTCTACTCTGATGAGGCTGCTCAGTCAGCTGCTAGATATCTTTACGAAGCAGAAGCTTTAGATACCATAGACATAGAAATATACGACTATCTAGGCAATTATCCTAACGAAAAACTTAAACTAAACAAACAAATACAGGTAGATAGTGATTATTATTATATCAATAAAATAGATTTTGATTTGACACAGTCTGTGCAAAAACTTAAGATTAAGGCTGGTTCGCCTGAACAAGGGTTCTATGAATATCTTACACTTATTCAGGATGAAACAGAGAAAAAAAGAGAACAAGATAAGCTTAACGCCCCACTCTATCACGAGTTTGTTATGGATGCTGCTTTTACTGCTGATAATATGCAAGACAATACACCAGACGAAAAAGGTAATGTGCCTGGTGTAGGGGGAGAGACCGTCTTTACAAGGAGCAATGAATAATAATGTCTACACAAGATAGTAAAATTCAGATTATGAGATACACCGCAAAGATTATCTTTAATTTTAGACCTGTACAACCTAGCGAGACTTTGGCTAGCGTGGAGTGGCTTATGGAGTATTATTTTAATTGGAAACTTGATACTGCTGGTGGTTGGGACATGGGTAAAATCAAGTATGAGATTTATAACTACAACAGCTCCACTTGGACAACCTTGAGTAGTGATGGTCATCATTTTCATAAAAACAACGCTGGCGATGACACAGAATATATAGGTCACTTGACTACTCAGATGTTCTACGTAAAAATAGATACTAATCCATCTTATTATGTCAGTGATGATGGTCTGGTTAGGACAGCTATCAATTTTACTGAGGATGAAGATAACGAATATACTTACACCTACACTAAGAAGAACGCTGAGCTAACTACCATATACAATGGTATAATACTTTCTGATTAAACTTACCAAGGATTTACTGGTGGTTCTTCTACTGGTTCTACTGGAGGCTCTACTGGAACTTCTTCCTCTTTCTTAAATATATCTTTTATCTCTTTCCAGAGGTTCTTTGCTCTATAAGCCAACTTAGTCCATGCTACTTTCACATGAGACCAGAAGGGTTTTAATACATCAAACCAGAAAGCCTTACAACTCTCTACGAAGGGATATACGAAGAAATACCCAAAGGTATAAAATAACTCAAATAGAGCTTTTCCTGCTTCATAAACTTCCTTCCAAGCTGCTGGAGTAAAATTTGTTCTTAACCATTCAATCCATTTTCTTATTCTATCAATTCTTTGTGACATTTTTATTCACTTTCTTTTGGGGGTGTATATATCCTGAGTACTTCCGTAATTACCAATCTTAATCATTTGTATAATTAAATATAAGAGTTTTTGATTTATCAGTCTTATCGTTAGTAAAAACGATTATCTTGTCTACGTATTTCTTTATAAAAACAAACTTTTTTAATAAATACTCTTTAATATCTTCATCAATATACTTTTCATCTAAAAAGAATAGGATACTCTTACTGTAACCCATATACTGACATCTCATATTAATCATACCAATAATTTTCTTAACAACATCTCTTGGTAATCTTTTCCTTAAATGTACGAAACCCTCAATCATATTTTCACCTCATACTATTCTTTCAATCTTTACTTCCTTCTTTATCATATTTAAATGTATCGCATTACATCCAGTCTCTACTGGAGTGTAATTCAAATCTTCTCCATACGAACCAAAGTATTCTACAAACCCCCCAGTCATCACAAACCAGTGGGTACTTATCTCTTTATCTCCAGTGATTATGTTCTTTGGGAAGGCTAGTGTGTCATGTACATGTCCCATCATATAAATATCTGCTTCTGCGTGTTCATGTAACTTCAGTAATTGATTTACTTTGGTGGCAGTTCTAGTTGAGAACCAGAAACCTCTAGCTCTCCCATGAGTTGCGAACACTCTAAATGGGGAATCGTAAAAGAAGTGTTGTGTCCCTATTCCTCTATGTAGTTTATGTAAATCTAACAGTTCTTCCATCTGTTTTATCGGGTCAAAACCTGTCTTATAATTCAAACTTCTTATCTCATGGTTGCCGTATATCAAACCAATACATTTATGTTTGATTGGTTTGACCAAGTCAACAAAATTGAATACCTGTTCTTGTGGTGTATTCAAGGAAGTTTCTTGTCTGTAAAATCTATGGCTTGGTGGAGTGTTATCTATATAGTCTCCCATACCAATCCAGATACAATCTCTTTCTTTAATATAATCTATTACTTTATGTATCTTGTCCATATTAACCGTTGAGTAGCCTAAATGTAGGTCACCAAACGGAATTAATGTTTTCCATTCATCATTCATAATTAACTTTTCTCCTAATTCTTTTTAAGTCTTTCGCCGTCAATCTTTCATATAAATAATCTCTAACTTCAGCTAATGCTTTACCCAACTCTTCTATCTGTTCGTCTGTCAAATCTTCCATAATTCCGCTAATATTTATCTTTTTCTTCTCTTCCATTTCTTTTCTTCCTCTCTTAACAGTCTCTTCCTATCCGACCAAGTCTTGCGAGTGGGACTACCTGTAACTCTAGCTACTGGGCGGTAATCAGAGAAATCCCTTCTACCCTGTCCTTCCGTCTCCCTAAGAACGACGGTAGGTTTCCAAGCACCACCTATCATAGGTTTGCAGTAAGTGGAGAGAACATAGGCATCAACCCAATCGTCGAAACCTACGTGTCTATCATCGAATTTGAGATAGACGCCTCCCATAGATTTCTCGGCGTTGATACCTATCATCTGCTCTCTCATCTTGGGATTTGGTGGGAGTAGGGTGTTTGGAAAATGTTCAGCATGATATTGCATCATGTACTTTGCGTGGATGTACATATTATGTTTATTCTGTAAGTGCATACTTTCCCCTTCCACAGGGGATAAGGGTAAGCCGAACTTATTAGCTAGGATGGTATTCTGCGCTCTCCCAGCTGAATCTGCCTTGACTATCTTTGGTCTGAGTATCTTAGCCAAGGCGACTATTATATCTATCTGTTTGTCATACTCTGTATTTCTTATCTCTAGGGCATATTTGAATTGTATCCTATTCCCCAAATCTTCTTGAATATAAACCACTGTACTATCTCTTACAGCTCCCCAGTCTATACCCCAATATAAAGGTCTTGAAGAGGGTAATTTATCTCCAAACTTCAATAAATCCCAATTGATATTCTTATCGTAAAGTTCTGGTTCAAAGAAGGCATTGGCAACATAAAGGAATTCTGCTCCATACTCCTGTCTCCACATGAGTAAATCTACATTGGGTTCAAGGAGTTCATTTACTATCCCCTTCCAATTACAGTATGGTGAGTCCAGACTGTGCCAACGTAGAGATTTCATCCCTTCCTTTACTCCCTGTTGGGCAAGAAAGAACCTTTGAGCAAAGTAGTTATTCATACCTTCAGGAGTTGATGTTAATACCAAACCTATGATATATTCCAGCTTTGAACCATCTGCAAGGGTGACTATTCCCCTCTGGTTCAATAAAGGTCTTATAGCGTTATATACCCCCATGTCTCTTATCAATACCGACTCATCCATGAAAATCTTTAATGGATTGGTATATCCTTTCACCTGTTCATACCTAGAGGTTGGTATGGAGTAAATCGTACTATTTATTGCCCCGAACTCTATACTCATCTTAGAGTCGTTTGTAACGTAATATTTAACATTCTTACTATATCTTATCCTACTTCTTATCTCTGACATGATAACGTCTATAGCGTGTTCTCGTCTATGTGAGCATGTTATTACTCCCATAGGAGAACGTGGTGGATTATGAATACTAAAAGTTCTGAAAGGAATAAAGGTCGTAGCAGCATACAGACTGTGTGTCTTCCCACTTCTTCTCCCTGCGGATATGGGTACTTCTATCAAGTTCAAATCTACCATAGCCCTTATCCCATCGAGCTGACCGTAACCGTAATTAGGGTAGTATATCTTTGGGTCTAACTTCTTACTTTCCATATACTCTATTATAAGCGCTCTTCTTTCCAAATCATGTTCCCAGGGGGTAAAGTCCAATTCATACTTACACCAATAGACTACATCTGTAGCTATCTTTGGACAAAGTTCTTTATAGAAGTCCAGTTGTTCATCTTCTTCCTTTGGTGTATATGCTTCCCAATCCCAGGGTCTAACGTCTAAATCACTCATCTAAATGTAACTCTTCTGTATCATGATATCCTTTTGATTTTATGCGGACAGTTTGAAGGAGTTCCGTATTAACCATCTTCAATAGTTTTTCAAACACTGTTCCATACTCTATATAATAGATGGACTTAAGTAAGTTATAAAGATTGTCGTCTATCTTTCCCCCTTTAAAAATAAGGTTAATCTCGTCGTGTTCCATTTTTCTTCAGCTTGCCTTTAAACCTTTTTCTTATATCAATCATTCTCTCTATATATCTTTCTATCTCTGTATAACAATCGTCACAGACATGTTTCCAACAAATCATTTCATGTTGCTCTACTTCTTTAACCTCTTCACATATCTCACAGTATGTTCTCATTTACACGTCATCCCACTTCTCTGTTGCTACCTCAAAAAGAACAATAAGATAAACAAACATACCGAATATTTTTCCTACAGACCCCTCTTTAGTTGCTGACATAGCATACCCTTCTGGTTTAATAAATCTCATATCCTCTATTAATGTTTCTAACATTCCCTTTGTTACATACATTCTTCTTGGAGGTCTACCATATTTTTCTAAATAATTTTGTCTTTCTACTAATATATTTTCTATTAACGGTGTTGTCATTCATATCACCAATTTTTTCTAATACACTCTTGTTCTTCTTCACTTAATTCTTTAAAGTAAATTATAAAGCCAATCTTCCATTTCCATAATTGTGCTCCAATAACCAATTCACTTTTATGTGTTCTTGAAGGATAATAACACTTTTGCCATCTTATTCCACCTGTAAAACTTCTTCCGAAGTCTTTTTGTTTGTAAAATATAATTTTTATCATCTTATCACCAAAATACTTTTTTCTTTATCCCTTGTTATTAAATGTTCTCTATCAAAATATCTACAAGTTATACAACCAGACCTAGGCGGAACATAACCCAAGTTTTCTAATAAATATTTTTGACAATCTTTTCTTGTAAATCCTCTTTCTATTAATGGATACCTGATTTCAACCCATTTAACATCTGATTTTTTTACCCTCTTCTTTTCTTCTATTGTATAACCCAAATACATTATACATTTTTTTACTCCTTTACTACGTAAATATCTTCTTATTGGTAATATTTTGGACTCTTTAGTACAGATAGGTGGATTCCAATGTTTAAAATCTGTATTTAAGACAGTTATAGGAAATTCTTTTTGCATAATTTTTAGATGTTCATACGTTAAATCTAATTCATATCCAGTATTAGCAAAAATTATTTCATCATAATCTAAAGGAAATAACCATTTTTTCATAAAAGGTAAGACTGAAGAACATTGTCCCATACCAATTGATATAACTTTATAGTTTTCCATAGAGTATCACCCAAAGACTTATATATTGGAACGTTTTAGGCAATTCTAACAAGCGAATTTGTTCCGAGCCATAGTTATCTCTATGTAACTTCATTTGCTTCATTCTCCGTGAGTTTATTGAGCCCATTTTTTATCATTTTCTCTAATTTTCCTCATCTGAATATCTTTCTATAAATTCTTTTACACGCTCACGACTAAAGCCTGGACTTACTGGTACAGGTGGGATTAACTCTGCTTTTTCCCAACTTTTAACATGGCTCTTTATTGTTCTTGCCATACCATTAATACTTTCTGGTCTGCTAACTAAACAAATAGCTATCAGAAAATCCAAGTTATCACTTGACCTCTTAAATACTTTATTCATTTAAAAAACCTACTAAACTTCTTTTACCCTTATAAATCATTTTTGCCTTATCGACCATGTAATCTATGGTCTCTTTAGCGTTCTCATTTACCTCATAGCCTATGAAGTGTCGACCATGTTTGACACACATGGCTGGAGTAGTTCCATTCCCTACGAATGGGTCGAGAACCAAATCTTCCTCATTGGTACTGGTCAATATACATCTCTCTACGAGTTGGTTTGGTAACTTGGTTGCATTGGGTAGATAATGTTTCTTGACAGTCATATCTCTCTTGATATACCATACATCCTCGTAGGGTTGTGTTTTACCCCTAGGAAGATTAAAAGTATGATGAGTCTGTTTGAAACACCATTTGGTTGGCACAAAGACGCTTATCTCATAGTGTGCTGAACGGTATTTCTTCTGTGTTGGTAAGGGATTGGAATAGTGCCAGATGATTTTATTCATCTTGAACCAACCCAAGTCTTCTACGGCTATCCACTCTATAATATGTGTATTAGTCCAGCCAGAGACGATGTAGATGGTAGCACTAGGTTTAATAACTGACTTTATAGCACCCAGCCAAGCCTTAGTAAATTCATAATAATTGCCTTTTCTTATTTCTTTATATCCATTTAATCTTCTCTCTTTACTTCTGCCATAGGTATCATCACTTCTTCTATCGAAGTCGATACCAAACGGAGGGTCTGCAAAGACCATGTCTATACTATGAGGTTCTATATCTGCGTCTATTACCATTCCTTTAATACAATCACCGTAGATTACTTCCCAAGTCATTCAATTTCCTCCTCCATCATCTTTACAATCTGTTTAGGGTCTAAATCGTAATTATAACTCTTACAAAAATCATAGACCTTATCAAAGGCATGAAGTCTTCTTACTAGTTCATTATAATCCTCTATTTTCATGCCAATCATCATTGTATTAGAGATTAGTATATGTGATGTAACCTTTGTCATCTCTTAAACATCTCTATGAAAGTTTTTGTTTGTTCTTCATTAAGTTTTATTACTTCATCATAACATTCCCACTCAAAGTTAAATCTTTCTATTATAAAACACGGTGGGTCGAGATAAAGTTTAAACCTTATTGTTCCTGAAAGTTCTATATTTGATTTTTCATTCATCCTATATCAGCTTCTCTAAAATATTCTACTATTCTTCTAGCAAGTATTTCTTCTTTATTCCTATCTTTACTTAGTATCCATTGTTTGATTAGAGCCTTTACAATCGTATAAGCTGTCTCCTCAGTTACTTTCCTTTTTCTTAACAATTACATCAGCCTCTATGTCTATATCCACATCTGCCCAATAGATTAGAGTTACCCTATTTGGTTCATCAACCCAAAGGTCTATTTTTATTCCATAAATATGTGGTTGTACCACTCCATCTATATATACATTTGTATTAATCCCATCAGGTCCTCCGACTATCTTAATCTGTTTTTTCGTCAATTTTATCAATCCCTATAAATATTGGTGTTTTCTTCTTATCATAATCTTCGTCATAACACTCTGGACATGTTCCAGTGTAATATGGTTGGAAGTTATGTTTCTTATCATGTGCTTCTTCCATCTTCCTTGGAATTTCTTTTCCACATGCTTTACATTTTCTCATTTTCTTCCTCATCCTTTAATGTCTTAAATTCTTCTATTCTGCATAACATTTCCATTTGTTCATCTGATAACATAGGATTGTTCCTAAAGACGTGTGCCATCCAACAATCCCAAGTTTCATCACCACAATGTTTGCACATATTAATCCTCTGTTATCAATCTTATATCAGCTGGGCTGAAATCTTCCCAGCCTAACTTCTTCTTTCCCTTCTTCTTGGTCTTAATCTCAAGTATCTTGAGTAATCGTTTGGTAAGCGTCTCATGTAGTTTGGTAAGGTCTCTGTTGAGTACGTTACCACTCTTCTCTCGTCTAATCTCATCTGTAGCCCTATCGATATCCCTACGAGCTATCTCCTCTAACCAATTAAGAACACTCTCTGGGGAATTGAATAATATCCGTTTGTAAGTATCCTCGTTACCTATCTTCTCACGTAGTTCTTTCATCAGGGTAACTTCTTGTGGGGTTAGACCTAATGCTATATTTATATGTGCCACACAGTACTCCTGGTCTGGTAGGGCGAACTGTTTGCATTGTTCCATGTTGTCTTTGATGAAGATACATTTCTTCCTTTCACTCATCTGCTAACACATCTCCACATTCTTGACAACGATACTCTTTGAAGCAACTAGAATAAACAACCTTAACTTTTTTTTCACAAAGATTACAATAACGTTCCTTAAAGTTCAACTTCTCAAGTTCTTCACTCATTTCTTTTCCCTCGGTACTAATATACTCTGTATAGCCCACTTACCACCTTTCTTGAGTTTGCCTACGATGGCTTTAACACCTTTCTTACCCTTACCTATACTTCCCTTATAACTTGTATGGGAAATGGGTACAGTCTTAAAGGTTGTACTGACGAACAACTCTGGTGATTTCTGTCTATACCTCAGG
>Ga0114921_10000430_pt1 | contig 17962 bp, 17 predicted proteins | sample BentaG_FD_87016 | JGI IMG/M metagenome (GOLD analysis project Ga0114921, IMG submission 87016) | Deep subsurface microbial communities from South Atlantic Ocean to uncover new lineages of life (NeLLi) - Benguela_00093 metaG | ecosystem: Environmental > Aquatic > Marine > Oceanic > Sediment ...
CCTTACTAGTTGAGATTGAACAACGGAATATCAAGGATATTATACTAACAACTTCTGGGTGCGCTGGTTTGTGTAGTAAGGAACCTATGGCTACGGTGGAATTAAAGGGAGAGGCACCAGTTAAGTACATTGAGCTGACTCCGGAGAAGATTCGTAAGATCCTTTTTGAGCACGTCCTTGACGGCAAGATAGTCAGGGAGTATGCCCTAGCCATAGGCAGTGAAAGGGTGGGGTGAAATTAAGTATTGGACTGAGGAAGGATAGAAATGGAACGATATAGAACCCATCTAATGCTCTGTGCTGGAACAGGATGTGTTTCAAACAAATCCTTCAAGATAAAGGAGGCCCTGGGAGAAGAGATCAATAAACGAGGCCTGCAAGATGAGATTCTGGTAGTGATGACCGGATGCAATGGCTTTTGTGCAGTTGGGCCTCTTATGGTCGTCCAACCAGATGGAATATTCTATCAAAATCTAACAGTTGATGATATACCATATTTGGTAGAAGAACACTTCTTAAAAGGGCGACCTGTTAAGAAGCTAATGTATTTTCCACCTGAGGAGAAAGAAGCAATCCCAAGGATGGGAGACATTGGCTTCTTCGCCCGTCAAACGTTGATTGCTCTTAGGAACAGAGGGCTAATAGACCCCGAGAAGATCGATGAATATATTGCCAGGGATGGGTACAGGGCTTTAGCCAAGGCTCTAACATCAATGACTCCAGAGGAGATAATAAAGGCAATAAAAGATTCGGGCTTGCGAGGAAGGGGAGGGGCAGGGTTTCCAACAGGGCGCAAATGGGAGAGCAGAAGAAGGATGAAAGGTGAACCTAAATACGTTATATGTAATGCTGATGAAGGTGATCCTGGCGCATTTATGGACCGAAGCATCGTCGAGTCTGATCCACACTCAGTATTGGAAGGAATGATAATTGGAGCCTATGCTATAGGGGCAAACGAAGGTTACGTATATATCAGAAATGAATACCCGCTGGCGGTGAAGAGATTAAAGATTGCCATTGACCAAGCAAGGGAGTATGGCTTGTTCGGAGAAAACATACTTGAGAGTGGTTTTAACTTTGATATTAGAATTCAGAGAGGGGCAGGGGCATTTGTATGCGGTGAAACGACTGCATTAGTTGCCTCTATTGAGGGTAGACCTCCCGAGCCGAGACAGAGACCGCCACGGACCGCGCTTTGGGGTAAGCCAACTGTTATAAACAATGTTGAAACCTGGGCTACTGTGCCAAACATAATCAACCGGGGGGCGGATTGGTTTGCTAGTATTGGAACAGAGAAGAGCAAAGGGACAAAGGTATTCTCATTGGTTGGGAAGATAAATAACACTGGTTTAGTTGAAGTGCCAATGGGTACAACCTTGAGGGAAATTGTCTATGACATTGGCGGTGGGATTCCTGGCGGGAAGAAGTTCAAGGCTGTTCAGACCGGTGGTCCTTCTGGAGGGTGCATCCCAGCAGACTTGATCGACCTTCCTATTGATTATGAACGGTTGTCTGAGGTAGGTTCCATGATGGGCTCCGGTGGCATGATTGTCTTGGATGAGGATACCTGTATAGTTGATATTGCCAGGTATTTTATCAGGTTTACAAACGATGAATCCTGTGGAAAATGCACTTCCTGCCGAGAGGGCTCAGAAGCACTCCTTGAGGTCCTCGATAGGATATGCAACGGTCAGGGAGAGGAAGGGGATATAAAATTCCTTGAAGAGTTAGGAGAGGCAATCAAGGATGCCTCTTTGTGTGGATTAGGACAAACCCTTCCCAATCCTGTGCTTTCTACCGTGCAATATTTTAAGGAAGAATACGAAGCGCACATCAAAGATAAACGTTGCCCGGCTTATGTTTGCAAGACGCTAATCTCATACTATATTCAGCCGGATAAATGCAAGGCCTGCACGATCTGTCTTAAGGAATGCCCTGTGGATGCAATTGAAGGTGGCAAGAAGCAGATCCATGTAATCGATCAGAGCAAGTGTACAAAGTGTGGAACCTGCTTTGATGTCTGCCCGGATAAGTTTGGAGCTATAGTAAAGCTCTCCGGTGAACCTGTACCGCCGCCCCTTCCCGTCGAGGCAAGGGCCATCCTGGCACAGAAATAGGAAGAAGTAAAATGCAAATTGGGTAGATTGGATAGAATGGGTGGACTAAAATCCACCGAATCCACCAAGTCCAACTAATTTCCCTAATCCACCTAAGCGCCGACTGAAGTGAGGCATATTTTGATGACCCTTGAAGAGATAAAAGAGATACTTGAAGCGGAAGTGTTCATAGGCTCTAATAATCTGCAAATGGAAATAAAAATGGGCTGTGGCTGTGACCTGATGAGCGATGTTTTGGCCTTTATCAAACCAGGAGCTCTTCTCTTGACCGGGTTGACAAATCCACAAGTTGTTCGCACAGCGGAGATGGCTGACATCAAAGCAATATGCTTTGTCCGTGGGAAGAAGCCGGATGAGGAGACAATCAAATTAGCCAAAAGTAAAAATATCTCTCTATTGGGGACAGAGCTTCCGATGTTTGAGAGCTGTGGCCAGTTGTACAGGAATGGACTCATGGGTTGCTCTGAATACAAGGAATAGTACCAAAAGAGGTTGTTCAAGTGACTCAAGAGAAGGAAATTACCAGGGTTCAGGAACTAACCTATGAGCTAAAGGTTGTAGATGTAATGACCGCGGATATTATTGCTGTTACTCCACAGACCTCAATGAAGGAGTTAAGAGAGATATTGCGCACCAACCGTATCTCGGGAACTCCGGTGGTAGAAGGTAACAGGTTGGTTGGTATTGTCAGCATTGAAGATTTGATTAAGTGCCTGGCAGATGGGGAGATGGATGTTTCTGTCCAGGAGAAGATGACCAAAAAAGTGGAAACTTTTTATGCTGATGAGCCACTCGTTCGTGCCGTCAGCAAGTTCGATCGATATGGCTTTGGCCGCTTCCCTGTAATCGAGCGTGACCAAGGAAAGTTAGTAGGTATTCTTACCAAAGGCGACATCATTGAAGGACTGCTCAAGAAGCTGGAGAGTGATTTCACCGAGGAGGAAGTTCGCCGTTTTCGTCGTTACCGAGTAAGTCAAATTCTTAAGGATATCATTGCCGATAAGAGTGCTCTCATCTTTCAGTATAATGTAGTGGGTCAGGACTTCAGTCGGGCTGGAGAATCGGCAAGTGCGCTTAGGAAGACATTGTTGTACTTAGGTCTTCATCCTCAAATAGTTCGACGAGTGGCAATCGCCGCCTATGAAGCGGAGATGAATATTGTCATCTTTACCAAAGGAGGCCAGATCTCAGCCTACGTAGAACCAGAACAGATCAAAATTGAAGCACATGATACAGGACCTGGTATCCCTGACGTTGAACGAGCGATGCAGCCTGGTTTCTCAACTGCCCCGGAATGGGTACAGGAGTTGGGCTTCGGGGCTGGGATGGGACTGCCTAACATTAAGAAATGTGTTGATGAGATGGATTTGATATCACAGGTGGGGAAAGGAACAGATCTAAAGATTACTATCAATATAAAAGGGAGGGGGAATTGATAAAACTCCAGAAGATAGTAAAGGAACTAAGTTTGGAGATTAAATGTGCAGCTCATAACCTTGATAGGCAAGTAAGTGGGGGTTATGCCAGCGACCTCTTGAGCGATGTGATGGCCAACTCTAAAAAGGACAATATTTGGATTACCTTGCAAATCCATCAGAATATAGTAGGTGTGGCCAGTTTAAAAGACTTAGCTGGAATTATTATTGTTAATGGAAGACAACCAGAAGAGGAGGCTTTGAAAAAGGCAGCCGAAGAGAATATCCCAATTATGTTGACTAAGTTGCCTACCTTTGAAATAGTCGGTAGGCTCTATAAGCTGGGTATTCCTGGAATGGGTGATGCTGAGGAGGTTTGAGGCAGATTTGCATATCCATACCTGTCTTTCTCCCTGTGGTAGTTTGGAAATGTCACCTAAGGCGATAATTGAACAGGCAAAAAGGAAACGGTTAGATGTGGTTGGGATCTGTGATCATAATTCAGCAGAGAATGTGGTCGCGGCGGAGAAAGCGGGAGAAAGAGGAGGATTAAGGGTCATCGGAGGAATTGAGGTCACATCCCGGGAAGAGGTGCATGTCCTGGCCTTCTTTGATAAGGAGCAGGATTTGTTCGAGCTTCAACGCATTGTCTACGAGAATCTGCCCGGGATAAATGATGAGGAGGTCTTTGGGAAGCAGGTTGTAGTTAACGAAGAGGGCATGGTTGTGGATCTTAATAATAGGCTTCTGATCGGAGCTACCAAGCTATCCATCGAGAAGATTGTGGGGATAATCCACTCTTTGGGTGGTTTGGCAATCGCATCTCATATTGATCGGGAAGGTTTTGGCATCATCGGTCAGTTGGGTTTTATACCTGAGGGCTTAGGTTTAGACGGCTTAGAAGTATCGCCAAGGATGTCTCTCGAGAAGGCACGATTACAGTTTCCCGAAGTTTTGGACTTCCCGCTGGTTAGCTTTTCTGATGCTCACGCCTTAGAAGATGTGGGTAAAAGCGCTACTTCTTTTTTGATGGAAGAGGCGGACATTAAAGAGATAAGAAAGGCCTTATTTGGTGAAGATGGAAGGAAGGTAATTATTTAATCCCATGGAGGATTTATCGTTACATATTTTAGATATAGTCGAAAATTCAATTGTCGCTCGTGCAAAGAGAATTGAGATAAAGATTACAGAAGATCCAAAAGAAAATCTGCTTACAATTGAGATAAGTGATGACGGTCAAGGGATGGATGCCGAGACGGTAAAAAAAGTCATGGATCCATTCTTTACCACCAAGACCACACGGAGGGTAGGTTTAGGTCTCCCTCTGCTCGGTCAGGCAGCCAGAGAAAGTGGGGGAGGCATTGAGATAGAATCAAAAGTCGGTAGGGGGACAAGGGTTAAAGCTGCCTTTGGTTATAGTCATATTGACCGCAAGCCCTTGGGTGATATTGAAGCAACTCTTAGGACTTTAATAGTTGGCAATCCAGAAGTAGAGTTCATATATAGATACAAAAAGAGTAACTCAGAGTATTGCTTGGACACAAAAGAGATGAAAAACAATTGAAAATTCCCAATTCTTAATTATGGAAGGAAGTCGAAGAGTGTTAACCTTAACTATCGATGGTCAGAAAACTCAGGTAGAAGAGGGGACAACCCTACTTGAAGCGGCTCAAAGTATCGGTATAAAAATCCCGACCCTTTGCTACCATAAGGCGCTCACACCCTATGGAGCCTGCAGGATGTGCCTGGTTGAGATAACTCGAGGGAATGGTTCTGAGATTCAGGCATCTTGCCTCTATCCTGCCCAGGAAGGGTTGGTCGTCCAGACTGGTTCTGAGAGGGTTATAAAAGCACGCAGGATAATGATAGAGCTATTGTTGGCCAGGTGTCCAGATTCAGATGAAATACAAAAATTAGCTGACGAGTTAGGTGTTAAGGAAACTCGGATTAAAAAGAAAAATAAGGACTGTACCCTCTGCGGACTTTGTGTCAGAATGTGCCAGGAAAGGATGGGGGTAGATGCGGTCAGCTTTGTCAACCGTGGATCAAAACGGGAGGTGAAGCCCCCCTTTGGAGTTCCTACCGAGAGATGCCAGGTTTGCGGTGCATGTTACTTCATATGCCCGATGGCCACGAACAAGCTCCCTGAACTCAGCAAGAAGGAACCGGTCCCGATTCCCTACGAATTCAATGCAGGGTTGATTCCAAGGCCTGCGATCTACATCCCTTATCCCCAGGCCATTCCGAACCGGGCTACAATCGACGAGCGATATTGTGTGCACATGCTTCGTGATAAGTGCGAGATATGCAAGGAGTTCTGTGAAGCAGACGCAATTGACTACGAGCAGAAGGAAGAAACTATCGACTTACACGTTGGCTCGGTGATCCTCTCCCCAGGCTATGAACTTTTCGATGCCGGCCAGAAGTTAGAATATAACTATTATCGCTGTCAAAATGTCCTTACCGCCCTTGAGTTCGAAAGGATATTGAGCGCCTCCGGACCTTACGAGGGGAAGGACTTGAGACCCTCTGACAATCTTCCTCCGAAAAAGATCGCATTTATTCAAGGCGTTGGCTCCAGGGAGGTAGAGGCAGATTATTGTTCTTCCGTCTGTTGTATGTATGCCACTAAGGAAGCGATAATCGTAAAGGAACATCTTCCCGAAACCGATATAACTATATTCTTCATCGACCTTCGTGCTTTTGGAAAAGGTTTCGAGGCTTATTATGAGCGAGCAAAGGAATTGGGGGTAAGATATGTTCGGTTCAAACCTTCTTCAATAGAGGAAGTACCAGGCATAAGAGATCTACGGGTTCTGTATCAAAGGGAAGATGGCGAGATAGTTGTTGAAGAGTTCAATCTTGTAGTCCTCTCGTGTGGATTAAGACCCCCCTCCGGAGCAAAAGAATTGGCGGAAAAATTTGGCCTTGAGCTGAACGAATTTGGTTTCTGTCAAACTGAGCCGTTCAACCCTGTTGAGACACCTAAAGAGGGCGTATACGCTTGTGGTTTATTTACTGGGCCCAAGGACATTCCCGAGACTGTCATCCAAGGGAGTGCCGCAGCGGTAAAGGCGCTCTCGCTCCTTTCCACAGAGAAGGGCAAATTGCTTAAGGAAAAAACATACCCGCCCGAGAAAGATGTAAAAGGTCAGGAGGCACGAATCGGGGTTTTTGTCTGTCATTGTGGGAAGAACATCGCTGGTGTTGTCAATGTCCCTGAAGTTGTCGAATATGCTAAGACATTGCCTAATGTAGTCTATGCTGAGAGCAACCTTTATGCCTGCTCAACTGACACCGGAGAAAGAATTAAGCAGGTGATAGAAGAGCACAACCTAAATCGCCTTATCGTTGCCTCTTGTACACCAAGGACACACGAGCCTCTGTTTCAAGATACCTTGCGAGAAGCGGGGCTCAATCCTTATCTATTTGAAATGGCCAATATTCGTGACCAGTGCTCCTGGGTGCATATGCACGAACCTGAGCTTGCCACCCGGAAGGCAAGGGACCTGATAAGAATGGCCGCTGCCAAGTCGAGGCTGTTAGAGCCGCTGTATCCAAAATTTGTCCAGGTCAATCACGATGCCCTTGTCATTGGTGGTGGTGTAGCCGGCATGACAGCCGCACTTGAGTTGGCCGAACAAGGATTTGAAACCCATTTGCTCGAAAAAACAAACCTTCTGGGTGGAAATCTAAGGCGAGTGAAATTTCTATTGAACGGTGAAAGTCCTCATGCAAAACTGGAGTCATTAATTGAAGAGGTTCAGAATCATCCCAAAATTCATATTTATACCGGGTCGGAGATACTAAACTTTGAGGGTTCGGTAGGGAATTTTAGAACCGACTTTAAATCTGATGGGGATGTTCACGTAATCGATCACGGGGCTGTTATCGTAGCCACAGGGGCGCAGGAGTATAAACCGAATGAATATCTCTACGGTCAAGACGAAAGGGTTATGACACAGTTGGAACTGGAAGAGAGATTGGCAAACGGTGACATTGGGGCAAAAGCTGTTGTGATGATTCAGTGTGTGGGCTCACGTGAGGAACCACGGCTCTATTGTAGCAGGATTTGCTGTTCCCAGGCGACTAAGAATGCCCTGAAAATTAAAGAGAAAAGCCCCGATACGAATGTGTTTATACTCTACCGGGATGTGCGGACATATGGATTTAATGAAACATATTACACTAAAGCGAGGGAGAAGGGTGTAAGGTTTATTAGGTATGAAGACAATGAGAAACCAGAAGTCTCCCTGGATAATGGTCAATTGAAAGTTTCGGTGCACGACCCTATCGCAGATGCCAAGATTAATATCGATGGCGATCTTTTAATCTTAGCTGCAGGAACTATTCCCAGAGATGATAATAAAGACCTCGCCCAGAAACTTAAGCTCCCACTGACAGAAGATGGCTTCTTCCTCGAAGCGCATATGAAGCTACGTCCGGTCGACTTCGCCGCCGATGGGGTATTCTTGTGCGGCTTGGCCCACTCGCCAAAATCTGTTGAGGAGAGCGTTGCCCAGGCCAGTGCAGCCGCTGCACGAGCCAGCACTATACTTTCTAAAGATAGTATAGAACTGGAAGCTAACACATCCCAGGTGATAGATGAAAATTGCGATGGTTGTGCTTACTGTATCGAGCCCTGCCCTTATGATGCTGTAACTCTGATAGAATACATGAGAGAAGGAGCAATAAAGAAGACGGTCGAGGTGGACGAAACTGCCTGTAAGGGCTGTGGAGTCTGTCAGGCCACCTGCCCCAAAAAAGGCATATTCGTTAAGGGATTCAGACTTGAACAGATATCAGATATGGTCTCAGCAGCATTGGAGGGTGCTTAGTCAAGCGTAAAACAAACAATGAGAACAGAGGGAGAACTTCATGGCAAACGAAAATTTTGAGCCTTTGATTATTGGATTCTGTTGTAATTGGTGTTCGTATGCCGGGGCGGACCTGGCGGGGACCAGCAGGATGCAGTATCCGCCAAATATCCGCATAGTGCGAGTGATGTGTTCAGGCATGGTTCATCCCAACCTGGTAATAGATGCTCTCACAAAGGGAGCAGATGGTGTATTAATCTGTGGCTGCCATCCTGGTGATTGCCATTATCAAGAGGGCAATCTAAAGACGGAAAAGAGGGCCGAGGCAATCGAACTTATGCTCGATGATTTTGGTATCGAACAAGAACGGTTTCGTCTGGAGTGGGTATCTGCCTCCGAAGGAGGGAAGTTTGCTCAGGTGGTAACCGAAATGACCAAGACCGTCAAAGAGTTAGGCCCAAACCCCTACAAATAAATTTTGCAGGAGCAAAATTTATGGATATTGAAATGCCGAAGGGATTTCAATCTAGCAAGCAAAGCGAGCGTCTTAATGTAAAAATTTTAGATGGCAAGAAATTCATGTGGGATGGTAAGACTTACGATACCGAAGAGGAAGCAAGAGAAGTTATCTCGGGTTATGGGAAGGAGGGATTTGAAACGCGCATGCTCGAGGAGGAAGGCAAATATCTTGCCTACACTCGACGAGTAGTCACCGAAGTCGTTGTGGAGGGTGAAGCGCCACCATAAGACATCCTATAAAGATCAGGATGTCTGATTATACAGATTAAAAGACAGATTACACAGATGAAAGATAGAGATCTACTTACAGAACGCATAATTTAATTGTGTCTTAATCTGCGTAACCTAATAAAATTGACTTCACTCGGTTTAATAAATCTGTGTAATCAGGTATATTATACTAGGAGGTGATAGATGGTTTGACAATGACAGGCCCCGTAGATATGAACCCCGTTGATGTGAAACTATCTACGTGGTGAAATTATCAACGGGGCAGGAGGGAAGAGCGGGTGGTTGGCGAAGTTGTTGTAACGCGTCAACGAAATCTACAGGGCTTCGCAAAACTCCGCCCTTGATTACACCGATTAAAATTTAGATTACATTCACCCCGTTAGAAATACTGATTTTGCCCATTGTTAAAACAAAATTTCTAACGGGGCAAGGATTAAGTTCTCGTCGGAAAAATCTGCGTAATCTTTTCAAAATCTGTGTAATCATTAGCTTGGAGCTACTTTGCGACAGGCTAGAATCTACAAAGGAGGGATAGGGATGGCCGTGAGGGTTGCTGAGGAGTGGTTGAACATCTGTGGTGGTTGTGAGGTTACAATTCTGGACATTGGTGAACCGCTTCTGGATCTCTTGCCCAAGCTGCAGTTTGTCCATATGCCAGTCCTGATGGACCACAAGTATTTCGGGCAGACGGGAGAAAAAACTGAGCTGGAGATTCCAGAGGCCGATGTAGGGATCATCTCGGGAGGAGTAAGAAACGAGAAGGAGAAACACGTAGCCGAAGAGATGAGAAAAAGGTGCAAGACTCTTATTGCTCTCGGTTCCTGCGCTTGCTTTGGCGGCATACCGGCCTTGGCAAATATGTATACACTTGATGAACTCTTCCAGAAGGTCTACCGGGAAACCAAGACGACCGACTCTGCTGATACACCTACTGAGAATCTGCCACCTCTCCTTGACCGTGTCTATGCGGTAGACGAAGTGGTGAAGGTGGATGTATACATCCCAGGATGTCCAACAGAACCCGCGCTTATCGCTCAGGCGATTACCGGTCTTCTGGAGGGTAAGCCTTTTGAGCTTCCCGAGCGCAGTGTATGTGATGATTGCCCGGTCAAGCGGGAAAAGAAGGCAGGTATAGGAGAGATCAAGAGAGCCCTAGAACCCATGGAATTTAAGCAAGGTGAACCCTGGGAAAATACCAGATGCTTCATGGAGCAGGGTTACCTCTGCTTGGGTCCAGTGACCCGCTCGGGCTGTGCGAGGGCGGAAGACGGAGACGTAAAAGTTCCGAGGTGCATCAAGGGATATATGACATGTCGGGGTTGCTTCGGACCAATTCGTGAGGGTGCCAACCCGCTGGTCGATATGCTGGGGGCTCTTTCATCCATCGGTTTGGATCCTAAGCAGGTGCCGGACAGAAGAGCTCTCCTGAATAGATATATCGGTGGGCAGAAACGTCTGAGACCGCTGCCACAGAGGCCGAAAAGATAAGGAGGTAAGAAATGGGAAAGACAATCGTCATTCAGCCGGTAACCAGGATTGAGGGACATGCCAAGGTGACGATTCAGTTAGACGATGCGGGAAATGTTTCGGAAACCTTCGTAAATGTGGTTGAGCTCCGGGGCTTTGAAAAATTCTGTATCGGCCGTCCGGTTGAAGAGTTGCCCCGTATTGTTACCAGCATATGCGGCGTCTGTCCCTGGCATCATCACCTGGCATCAGCAAAGGCGAATGATGCTGTTTTTGGCGTAGAAATTCCGCCGGCAGGGAAGAAACTGCGAGATCTCTGTCAGAGTATCGCGTACTGCTCGGATAAGATTCTCCACTTCTTCTTCCTGGCCGGGCCAGACCTGGTCATGGGCCCGGATGCGGATTATTCAGTGAGGAATATCCTTGGGATCATCGAGGCAAATCCAGATGTAGCAAAGAAGGTCGTGAGGGCCAGACACCTGGGTACTCAGATGTTAAATATCGTTTCGGGGAAATCGATCCATCCGGTCACCGCCGTGCCAGGGGGAGTCAGTAAGCCCTTGACCAAGGCCGAAAGGGACAAGGTATTGCCCATGGCTGAGGAAGTCCTGGAGTTCGCGAAGTTTGCTATCTCGTTTGCCAAGGAGAATCTTTTCACCAAGTATATGGACGCCATAAAAAGCCTCGGCGTCATCGAGACAGGTTTCCTGGGGACGGTTACCGAAGACGGGGCACTGAACGTATACGACGGCAAGCTTCGACTGATGAAACCAGACGGTTCATGTGAAGATTTCCAGTATGACGAATATACTGACTATATCGGCGAGAAAGTGCTACCGTGGACCTACCTCAAGTTCCCGTACGCCAAAAAATGGGGCGAAGATTTCTCTATGGACCTTTCCGCGCCAAAGGGAATCTACCGGACCAATACTCTGGCCCGCATCAATGTGGCAGACAAGATGGCGACACCTTTGGCTCAGGCCGAGCTGGAAGAGTTTAGAAAGCAATTTGGAAGGCCAGCGCAGTATACACTCCTCTACAACTGGGCCCGGCTGATTGAGTTGGTTTACAATGCAGAGCATATGGTAGAACTTCTCAACGATCCAGAGATTACAAGCACGGAGACCAGAGTGCCAGTGAAGCCGCGTGCGGCGCGGGGCGTGGGTTGCGTAGAGGCTCCCCGGGGAACTCTCATCCACGATTATGAGGTAGACGAAAATGGCATGGTTACCAATGTCAACCTCATTGTGGGCACGACCCACAACAATGCGCCCATCAATATGTCCGTTAAGCAGGCAGCCACTTCTCTAATCAAGGAAGGTAAATACGACCAAGGGGTTCTCAATCGAGTTGAGATGGCCATCCGTGCCTATGATCCCTGCCTCTCCTGCGCAACACACAATCTGGATGGCAGGATCCCGGTCAAACTCGATATCGTTGATGCCTCCGGACGGATGGTTGATACCTTGACGAATTAGTTGGATAACCGATAACAACGATGGATGAAGATTCCGTTCCCGAATGTTACAGAAAGCCCATCCTTATTTTAGGATGCGGGAACATACTATTTGGCGACGACGGGTTCGGCCCGGCAGTCATAGAACACCTACTGAAGAATTATGAAATTCCCGAAGAAGTATGTGTAATGGATGTCGGGACCGGTGTAAGGGAGATTTTCTTCACGATTATCCTCAGCGAGGCGAAGCCCAGAAGAATTATCATCGTTGACTCAGTAGATGCTGGGAGGCCGCCGGGAGAAATCTTTGAGATCCCAATCGAAGACATCCCGAAAAATAAGATAGATGATTTCTCCCTGCACCAGCTTCCCACATCAAATCTTTTGAGGGAGCTTAGGGATTTCGGCGGGGTGGAGGTGTCGATCATTTCTGGCCAGGTGGAGAGTATCCCCAAAGCGGTCAAACCCGGTCTCTCAAAATCGTTAAGCGCTTCGATACCAGAGGCCTGCCAGATGATAATGGCCCACCTCAATAAGCGGGAGTAGAAAGTATAAATCATCAGGCAAGTTAGTGAGAGTGGCTTAAAAAGTCTGATAAAGACCCTGAGTCGAGGTTAAGGATCGATTAAAAAGCCAAGCGGCTAAAAATTGCTTGATGAAGTAAAGGGGGGAGTTAGCAACTCCCCCCTTTCTTTTGGAGGGTTTCTTCTCACATTACAGTTTTTCTTGCCTTTTTGCTTAATTTGGGGTATAATTGAAATGCCGAAGGCATTTGAAGGTGCAGCTACCGCACTTTTATTGGCACAGAGGGAGAATACTTACTATGAAGACCTCAGTCCTTGGCTTGGGTAATCCCATCCTTGGCGATGATTCGGTGGGGATGGGGGTTGCTGGGGAAATAAAAAAGCAAATAGAGGATGAAAATGTAGATATAAAGGAGGCAAGCGTAGGAGGCCTTGGCATTTTAGATCTGATCCAGGGCTATGATAAGGTCATTATAATCGATTCCATTCAGACCAAGGATGGTAGGCCAGGCCAACTTTATAAATTGGAGCCATCCGACTTCAAAGAAACCATTCACCTGTCTTCTCCCCATGATGTCAATTTCGCCACAGCGATTGCACTGGGTAGAAAATTGAAAATGAAGATGCCAGAGGTCATCGATATCTATGCCGTTGGAATAAAAGGGGATATCACTTTCACTGAGGAATGCACTCCAGATGTCTCCAGGGCCATTCCTAAGATCGTCGCTAAGATTTTGGCCGAAGAGTTCGGGTAAATTGTCCTAGCTTGGCTTGGTATTTACACTTATCTGCCCACCATCGGCTCAGGCCGATGGTGGGCAGGCTGAACCATAAGATGTTGACATCCATCGAAGATACTACAGGTAAATAAAATGAAGACCAGAAATAAAATAAAGGTTATTCAAAGCAAAGAAGGTGAGACATTTGATATTGAACTGGATCAAGATTTGCTCAAAAGGAATGTTCAATTAGCTCAGGAAAATAAAAAAATCTTTGAGAAAACCCACATTTTGGCAATAGATATCTTAGGTTCTATTGGTTCCGGAAAAACATCTCTGATCGAAAATATTCTGACCAGGCTGAAGGAAAGGAAGGTCGGGGTTATTGCGGGCGATCTTACAACCACCATAGATGCCGAGAGAATCAAAAAGGTCGGAGCGCGGATTGTTCAAGTGAATACGGGCAAGGAGTGCCACCTGGACGCCAACCTGATAAGACATGCTTTAGATGAATTCGACCTGGAAGCCATAGATTTAGTGTTCATAGAGAATGTGGGAAACTTGATCTGTCCAGGTGAGTTCCCCCTTGGGGCTCATAAGCGAGTCATCGTCATCTCGGTTACAGAGGGCCCATATATGATAGTAAAACATCCCTATATCTTCCACGATGCGGCAGTCGTTGTCATAAACAAGATAGACCTGGCTGAGGCCATGGAGGTTGACCTGAACAGGCTCGAGGCTGACGCGCTCAGGGTCAACCCTCGCACCAAGGTGATTAGGACCAATTGCAGGACAGGCCAGGGAGTTGAGGAAGTGATAGAAACGTTGAACCTTTAAAAGGAATTTTAATCATGCATGAATACTCGATATCAAGCTCTATTGTAAAGACGGTTATAGCAAGTGCAAAAGATAATAATGCCAGCAAGGTCATCGGAATAAATCTTGAGATAGGCGACCTGGTTTTCCTGAACCCGGAGCAGGTCGAATTCTGGCTGAGGGAACTCTCTAAGGGGACGATTGCTCAAGATGCTAAAATAAGAATAAAGAAAATATTGCCCAGGATAAAATGTTTAGATTGTAGTTATGAAGGCCGGATGCGCTTTGAGGATAACCCCCTTTATCATATCTGCTCTCCTTCTTTTTTCTGTCCTGAATGCAACTCCTACAACATAGAGATAAGCAAGGGAAGGGAGTGCCTGATAAGCAACATCGAGGTGTTGGCATGATGGATAAGCACGCCATAGTTGAAGTCCATCTCAATTCTGGCCAGACGAAGCGTGCTATGATAAAAGTCAAGGGCATAGTCCAGGGAGTGGGCTTCCGCCCATTCGTCTACAACCTGGCCCAGAGGTATGAGCTGAAGGGGTGGGTTCTCAACTCCTCTGAGGGTGTAACTATTGAGGTTGAGGGCGAGGAGGCGAGCTTGAGGAAATTTATCATTGACATCAAGGCCAGCCCCCCACCGTTGGCTGCTGTCGAGCAGATAGAGGTTCAAGATAACCTCGCACCAAAGGGCCACACAAACTTTGAGATAAGGGAAAGCCTGGATCAACCCGGCAAATTCGTCCCCGTATCGCCGGATATCTCGATATGTGAAGATTGCCTGCATGAGCTTTTCGACCCACGGGACAGAAGGTATCTCTATCCATTCATTAACTGTACAAACTGCGGGCCACGATTTACAATCACCAGGGATATTCCCTATGACAGAGCTAACACCACCATGGCAAGCTTCCAGATGTGTGCTCAGTGCCAGTCTGAATACGATAACCCTGAGGATCGTCGCTTCCACGCCCAGCCAAATGCCTGCCCAAATTGTGGCCCGACTCTGGAGTTATGGGACCACCACGGGAAGATATCCGGAGTGGACCCAATTTCCAAGACCATTGAGCTTCTCAAGGCTGGCAAGATAGTGGCTATCAGGGGACTTGGAGGCTTTCATCTGGCCTGCGATGCTCAGAATGACCAGGCCATTTTGGAGCTCAGAAGGAGGAAGCTTCGAACCTATAAGCCCTTCGCCATCATGTCTTACGACCCGGAGGCCATCGAGAGCTATTGCTACGTTAGCCCCAAGGAGCGCGAGTTCCTCTTGAGCCCCAGGAGGCCAATCCTCCTTCTTCGAAAGAGGCCAAACTCGCCCATTTCTTTCTGGGTCGCCCCCAACAATAATTACCTGGGGGTGATGCTTCCTTATACACCCTTACACTACCTACTCTTCAAATATCAAAATATAAAATGCAGGATGCCCGCAGAAGGCGAGGTCTCGCCCCTCCGGGGCGGACAAAATGTAGAATTAAATACCACCAACTCCCAACCCCTAACTCCGAACTTCTTGGCCTTGGTCATGACATCGGGAAACATCTCTGAGGAGCCCATCAGCATGACTAACCAGGAGGCCATTGACAAGCTGAAAGGACTTGCCGACTTCTTTCTTTTGCACGATCGGGAGATTCACATAAGGTGCGACGACTCAGTTGCCACCATTATGCGAGGATTCGAGGTGTTAGTCAGAAGGTCCCGAGGATTCGCTCCCCATCCCATCTATCTCGATATTTCATCGCCCGGAATACTTGCCTGTGGGGCAGAGCTGAAGAACACATTCTGTCTGTCCAAGGACAATTCTTATTTCTTAAGTCAACATATCGGAGACCTCCAGAACCTTGAGGCCTATAATTTCTTTCAGGGTACAATTTCCCACTACCAAAAATTCTTCCGCATAAATCCCTCCATTGTGGCATACGACCTTCACCCCGATTACCTCTCCACAAGGTATGCCTTAGATAATTCAAAATTCAGATTAATTGGTGTTCAGCATCATCACGCTCATATGGCGAGCTGTATGGCCGAAAACAGTTTGAACGAAAAGGTCATCGGCGTCATCTTCGATGGCACAGGATATGGAATTGATGACAAGATATGGGGAGGCGAGTTTCTGGTGGGCGACTATTCGGGGTTTGATAGGGTGGGGCATTTGACATACATTCCAATGCCAGGTGGTGATGCTGCTACCCAGAATCCGTATAGGATGGCCCTGGGCTTCCTTTTTTCCATTTTTGGAAGGCAATGCATGGACTTCGACCTGGATTTCACAGGCAGGTTGGATAGACAGGAGGCAGATATTATCATAAGGCAGATCGAGAGGAAAGTAAACTCCCCATTGACCTCAAGCTGTGGGAGGCTCTTCGACGCTGTCTCCTCATTGATTGGCCTCAGGGAAAGTATCACTTACGAGGGCCAGGCAGCCATTGAGCTCGAGATGATCGCCCAGGAGGGAGTCAACGAGAGCTATGGGTGGGGCTTGAGCGATGAGGGAGGCCAGCTAATAGTCGATACGAGACAGGTCATCCAGGAGATTATAGAAGATTTGAAAGAGGGGGTTTCCAGGTCTTCGATCTCTGCCAAATTTCACAATACGGTCTCTAACTTTATCCTTGACATCTGCAAGGTGATAAGGAAGAGGGAGGGCCTGGATAAGGTAGTCCTGTCGGGAGGCGTCTTTCAGAATAGATTTCTGCTTGCCCGGACCTTGGATATTTTGAGCGCGGAGGGCTTTGAACCCTTCTTTCACCAGAGGGTTCCAACCAACGATGGCGGCATAAGCTTGGGGCAGGCAGCAGTTGCCGCAAGTAAATGGGGTCTTTGAAGATGTGTCTTGCCATTCCGGTAAAGATAATTGGGATCAAAGGCTCGATGGGTGTGGTCGAGTTTAGCGGCATAAAGCGCGATATTGGATTGCAGCTTCTGCCCGATGCCAAGGTTGGTGACTATGTCTTGCTGCATGCCGGCTTTGCCATACAGAAGCTCGACCTCGAGGAGGCAGCCGAGACCATCAGATTGCTGGAGGAGATAAGTGCGGTATCTGGATGAGTACAGGGATCCAAGGTTGGCCGATGGACTCGTCAGCCGGATCAAGACCTTCACGCCCAAAAAACTCAATTTCATGGAGGTCTGCGGCACCCATACGGTTACCATACTCAGGTCAGGAATCAAGGAACTTCTGAGAGATGAGATAAATTTGATCTCTGGTCCTGGGTGCCCTGTATGTGTTACGTCAAGCCATGATCTGGATAGGGCAATTGCCATTAGTAGGATCGATGGTGTAATTCTTGCTACATTTGGTGATATGCTGAGGGTTCCCGGCACCTCTTCAAGCCTGGAGCAAGAGAGGGCTGATGGAAGGGATATCAGAGTAGTATACTCTGCGATGGATGCGGTTAAGCTCGCAGCCTGTAGACCCGATAGAACTGTAGTATTCCTGGCCATAGGGTTTGAGACAACTGCCCCAACGATCGCCTCTTGTGTCATGGAGGCATCCAACATAGGATTGAAAAATTTCTTCATTCTCACACTCCACAAGCTTATCCCTCCTGCCATGAAGGCCCTGCTGGATATAGGGGAGGTGAACCTCGATGGATTCTTATGTCCAGGCCACGTATCGGCCGTGATTGGGTCGATTCCTTATCAATTTATTACCAACGACTACGGAGTGCCATGTGTGATCACAGGTTTTGAACCCCTGGATGTGCTTCAGGGGATATACATGCTTCTGGTGCAGAGAAGCCGTGGGGAAAGCCGGGTTGATATCCAATATTCGAGGGGGGTTCCGGTTCAGGGGAACCCGACTGCCCTCAGGCTAATGAGCGAGGTGTTCGAGGTCTGCGATACCGACTGGCGAGGCCTCGGGGTCATACGAGCCA
>Ga0114921_10000431_pt1 | contig 17897 bp, 17 predicted proteins | sample BentaG_FD_87016 | JGI IMG/M metagenome (GOLD analysis project Ga0114921, IMG submission 87016) | Deep subsurface microbial communities from South Atlantic Ocean to uncover new lineages of life (NeLLi) - Benguela_00093 metaG | ecosystem: Environmental > Aquatic > Marine > Oceanic > Sediment ...
GGCCCTCTAGACGCGCAAAATCGCCAAGATCCGGGATCGATTGAACTCAGTTCGATACTTCATCGTCGTCGATGCCGACGACAACGACGCCGGCCCCGGCACAGTGTCACTGAATTTCTGGCGCCGGATGGATGCCGTCGATGATGTCGCGCCCATCGAAGTCACCACCCCCGACGATCCCGCGCTGCTGCATTTCACCAGCGGCACCACCGGAACGCCCAAAGGCGCCATCCACGTCCACGGCGCCATGACGATGCACTACCTCACCGGGTCCTACGCCCTCGACCTGCACCCCGACGACATCTTCTGGTGCACAGCAGATCCCGGGTGGGTGACCGGAATGTCATACGGAGTGATCACTCCCCTGCTGCACGGGGTCACCTCGATAATCGATGAATCGGAGTTCGACGCCGACCGCTGGTATCGGATTCTGCAAGATCAGAACGTCACGGTTTGGTACACCGCGCCCACCGCGATCCGCATGCTTATCAAGGCTGGGCCCGAAGCGGCGCAGGACTACCGATTCCCGAGACTGAGGTTTGTCGCCAGCGTCGGCGAGCCACTCAACCCAGAGGCCGTCTGGTGGGGTAAACGGGTGCTGGGTCTGCCGATCCACGACAATTGGTGGCAGACCGAGACCGGCGGCATCATGATCGCCAACACCCCGGCCTTCGATATCAAGCCCGGCTCGATGGGCCGGCCGTTGCCCGGCGTGGACGCCTACATCGTGCACCATGGCGATGACGGGTCCGTATCAGTCATCGACCAACCCGATGTCGAGGGTGAGCTGGCGCTGAAAACCGGCTGGCCGTCGATGTTCCGCGGCTACCTGCACCAAGAGGACCGCTACCGGAAGTCCTTCACCGACGACATGTACCTGACCGGTGATCTCGTCAAACGCGACTCCGATGGCTACATCTGGTTTGTCGGTCGTGCCGACGACGTGATCAAGTCCGCCGGACATCTGATCGGCCCGTTCGAGGTGGAAAGCGCGTTGACCGATCATCCAGCGGTGGCCGAGGCGGCCGTCATCGGCACACCGGATCCCACCGTCGGCGAGGTGGTGAAGGCGTTCGTCACGGTCAAGGACGGGTTCGACGCCGACGACGGTTTGCGGCGGGAGTTGTTGGGGCACGCGCGCAAACGGTTGGGAGCCGCCGTGGCGCCCAAACACATCGAGTTCGTCGACTCGCTGCCGCACACTCGTAGCGGCAAGATCATGCGCCGCCTGTTGAAGGCGCGCGAGCTGGGCCTGCCCGAGGGCGACACGTCCACCATCGAGTCGGCGCCCAATCCCCCAGTGACGGAGGCTTCGCGATGAACGACGCCGAACTGGCCCGCACACTGTTGTCGGACATGGTCCGGGTGCGGCGCATGGAGGAAAAGTGCGCAGAACTCTATGGCGAAAGCAAGATTCGCGGCTTCCTCCACCTCTACGTCGGTGAGGAAGCGGTGCCCGCGGGATCACTGCGGGCTTTGACGCCCGGAGATGCGGTGGTTGCAACATATCGCGAGCATGCCCACGCGCTGTTGTGGGGCATTTCGATGAAGGCGATCATCGCCGAGATGTTCGGCAAGCAGCAGGGCTGCTCACGCGGCCGGGGCGGGTCGATGCATCTGTTCGATGCCGCGACCCGATTCTACGGCGGCAATGCGATCGTCGCCGGAGGTCTGCCAGTGGCGGCGGGGCTGGCACTGGCCGACACGATGTTGAACCAACGTCGCGTAACTGCCTGCTATTTCGGTGAAGGCGCGGTGGCCGAAGGGGCGTTTCACGAGTCGCTGAACATGGCTGAGCTATGGCAGCTACCTGTCATGTTCTGTTGCGAGAACAACCTCTACGCCATGGGCACCGCCTTGAAACGGGAACAGTCGCAGACCGACCTCACCGTGAAAGCGGCCTCGTACCGAATTCCGACCCTCGCGGTGGACGGGATGGACGTCAATGCCTGTTACGATGCGGCCCGACAGGGCGCCGACCATATCCGCAACAACGGTGGCCCATTCTTTATCGAATTCCGCACGTATCGATTTCGCGCGCACTCGATGTTCGACCCCGAGCTGTATCGCGACAAAGCGGAGGTCGAGCAATGGCGCCATCGCGACCCCATTACCGCGTTCTCCGAGAAGTGTCTGCGGGACGGCACCCTGACGGCCGACGACATCAGCGCGATCGAAGCCGACGCCGAACGTGAAGTCACCGACGCAGTGGCTTTCGCCGAGGCTGGGACATTGGAGAACGTCGACGATCTCGAACGCGATGTGTTGACGCCCCACTCGGAGATGACCACGTGAAAACGACATACCGCACCGCCATCCACGACGCGTTACGCGACGCCCTCCGCGACGACGCCCGAGTAATGATTTTGGGAGAAGATATCGGCCGCTACGGGGGCACCTATGCCGTAACCAAGGGCCTGCTGGAGGAGTTCGGCTCGGAACGGGTGCGCGACACCCCACTCTCGGAACTGGGATTCGTGGGCATCGGCATCGGCGCGGCGCTGGGCGGTATGCGCCCGATCGTGGAAGTGATGACGGTGAACTTCAGCCTGCTGGCACTCGACCAAATCGTCAACACCGCAGCGGCGCTGCGGCACATGTCCGGTGGTCAATTCTCAGTGCCACTCGTGGTACGGATGGCCACCGGAGCCGGCCGGCAGCTGGGAGCCCAGCACTCACACAGCTTGGAAGGCTGGTATGCGCACATCCCCGGCATCAAGGTGGTGGCACCGGCGACGGTGGCTGATGCCTACGGAATGCTGGGTGCCGCGCTGGCCGACCCGGACCCGGTGATCATCTTCGAACACGTCCAGTTGTACAACACAGCAACCGACGTCGACACGCTGGGACCCACCGATATTTCCGGCGCCGCGATCCGCCGCAGCGGATCTGACGTCACATTGATCACCTACGGTGGTTGCCTGCCTAAGACACTGGACGCGGCGAACGAGCTGTCGCTGGCCGGGATCGATTGTGAAGTGATCGATCTGCGGGTACTGCGGCCATTGGACACCGACACCATCATCGCGTCGGTGAGCAAGACCCACCGCGCCGTGATCGTCGATGAGGCTTGGCGCACAGGCAGTTTGGCAGCCGAGATCAGCGCGCGCATCGTCGAGAACGCGTTCTTCGAACTCGATGCACCGATTGGTCGGGTCGGTAGCGCCGAGGTACCGATGCCGTATGCCAAACACCTGGAGCAGGCCGCGTTGCCGCAGCCGGACAAGGTCGTCGCGGCTGTGAAGAGCCTGTTCGGTGCACAACCATGATCGAGTTCAGGATGCCTGCCCTCGGCTCAGACATGGACGAGGGAACCCTGCAGGAATGGCTCGTCCAACCCGGCGACCCGGTGACCCGCGGTCAGGTCGTCGCGGTCGTCGAGACCACCAAAGCAGCGGTGGAAATCGAATGCTGGCGCGACGGAACGGTTCAGGATCTGCTGGTGCCGGTCGGCGAGACGGTCCAGGTGGGAACGGCACTGGCGGTCTTGCTGGAGCCCGGTGAAACCGCTGGAACCCCACGAGGGGAGGCGAGCCCGACAGCCGCGGCGCCCGCCGTCATCGAACCGGAACCAACCAGAGCATCCGAGAAGCCGCCCGGGCCGCCGCGAACCGCGAGTACGCCACACCGGCGCCGGTGGGTGTCCCCTGCCGCGCGCCGGCTCGCCACATCGCTGAACGTCGACGTCGATGCCGTGGCGGGCACGGGCCCGCAGGGAGCAGTCACCATCGTCGACGTCGAGCACGCGGCAGCGTCGGCGCCCAGCGAGAAGCCACGGGCTGCAGCAGCCGCCGACCGTGCCGCTCAGATGCGCAGATCCATCGCGGCCGCGATGAGCCGATCCAAGCGGGAGATTCCCCATTACTACCTGGCAGACGAGATCCTCATGGAGCGGGCGCTGAACTGGCTGACCGAGCGGAACGCACAGCGGCCGATCACCGAACGAGTGTTGCCGGCGGTGCTGCAGCTCAAAGCCGTGGCAGTGGCCGCCCAACGCTTCGGCGAGTTCAACGGTTTTTGGCGAGAGCGCGGCTACGAGCCTGCCTCCGCTGTGCATGTGGGTGTTGCGATCGCTCTTCGCGGGGGCGGGTTGGTAGCGCCGGCCATTCATAATGTGCCGGAGAAGGATCTCGATGAGTTGATGGCCAACCTCACTGATCTGGTCGCCCGTGCGCGGGCGGGAACCTTGCGCAGTTCGGAGATGTCAGATCCCTCCATCACCATAACCAACCTGGGTGATCAAGGTGTCGATGCCGTGTTCGGGGTGATCTACCCGCCCCAGGTCGCCTTGGTCGGATTCGGGAAACCCGCGCAACGAGTGCGCGCCGTCGACGGAGGCATCCGCATCTCCACCACAGTTCAGTCCTCGCTCGCGGCCGATCATCGCGCAAGCGACGGCCACCGCGGTGCGTTGTTCCTGGCCGCGATCAACAAGCTGCTTCAGCAGCCTGATGAACTCGAGAAGTGAGACACAATCATGGTGCACAACGACATTCGCGGTGAAGTCTTGGCGGTGCTGACCAACATTGCCCCAGAGGTCGACCCCGACGACATCCGCGACGACGTGTTGCTTCGAGATCAAGTCGACCTCGACTCGATGGACTGGTTGAACTTCCTCGTAGGAATCCACAAGCGGCTGAACGTCGACATCCCGGAGTCGGACTACAAATCTCTACGGACACTCGCCGAGGTCGTAGGTTACGTTACGCAGCGCGCGGCGGCGCCCAAGTGAGCCCTGCACGGGGAAAGCTGCGGCCCGGACTGCCCAATGTAACGTTGGTTCACCGCAAGTCAGGTGCACGGGCTATATTGCCCGCCAACATATCTCCTGAGCCTGCTTGACGACGTCGGCCAGTGGCCTACCGGTATCGAGATCATGGGCTGCGCGCCCGTCCCCGCCGCCGGCGGCAAGGGAATCGGCCGAAAGGGCAGCGGCGATGTCCGGCGTTGCGTCCGAATATGATCTCGGTCTGCGCTGGATTCTGTCCGACGCCTCGGCAATCGGCACAGAGCAGTTGAACTCGACGATGGGTGCCGAGACCTGATGACAGAGTTCTTCGGCCTTGGCGCGTTGCTCTGAATTCCTCCACGTGCCATCCAAGATCACCGACTGGCCGCGACTCAGCCAGGCTCGTGCCTGTCGTAGCACCTCGTCATACACAACGGCAACGTTTCTCGGCGAGTACAGCCCGGCGTTGAGCTCGCCGGCGACCCCGGACACCGAGCCGGCGTCCTGTAACTGTCGGCGCACCTCGTCAGTCGAGATCACACGAGCCCCCAATGGTCGGGCCAACGCTGTTGACAGAGTGGTCTTTCCGGTGCCGGGCCCACCCCCCACGATGATCAGCCGCACCGTGGCGGCCGTCAGGTGCCCGAGAGCGAGATCGAAGTGCCGTCGTGCGTCCCCAGAGGCTTCGGGGTGGCCTTGCGAGACACGCACGCAGTCCACCTTGCCCCGCACGACCGCACGGTAGGCAATGTAGAAGTCCACCAGCGATCGCGGTGCCGGATCATCGCCGCACTTGGCGTATTGATCGACGAAATAGTCGGCGAGGTCTCTCCTGCCAAGGAATTCCAGGTCCATCGCCAGGAATGCGGCATCGTCGATACCGTCGACATACCGAAGCTGATCGTCGAACTCCAGACAGTCGAGCAACGCGGGCCCCTCCGGGAGGCAGAAGATGTCGTCGGCCAGCAGATCCGCGTGCCCATCGACGATGCGGCGTTCGGCGATGCGCTGGGTGAACAGCGCCTGACGCCCGGCGACGAACTGCTCGGCTCTGCGCCCCACTTCACTCAGCACGTCACGTGGCACCACGTCATCGGCGTATTTGTCCAGTTCGTGCAGGTTCTGCCGCCACCGCGCCCACACGGCATCGACGCGCGCCTGGGCGTCGATGGCCGTTCCCCGCTCTGCCACGCCATGAAAGCCCGCCAGCACGCCGGCAATGGAGCGCAGGTCCTTCTCGACCGGTTGACCATCCTTGACCAGGGATGCGAGCCGAGTGGAATCGGCATAGCGTCGCATCACAATCACGGGTTCGGCGGGACCGCCCTGCGGATCTGAAAAGTAGGCCACCCCCAGATAGCTATCTGGGGCGAGGCGCTTGTTCAGGGTGATTTCATGTTGGCAAGCGCGCTCCCGCTCAGCAGTCGTGCTGAAATCCAAGAAGTCGGTGACCACCGACTTCTTGGCTTTGTAGGCTCGGTCCCCGAGCAGCACGACGATGCCGGTGTGCGTCTCTCGCACCTGCGCGGCCATATCACCCGCGGCGGACCCGGGTTGTTGCTGCCCACCCGGGTGCGACGACGTGCCGTCCATGACCTCAAAGGTGCCCCACCAGCATTGGCGCCGCCAGAGCACTAGGCCCCCACGCTGAGGACCATTGGCCCTGGCCCGGACCGGCGGGCCGGCCGGCGATGCGGCAAGACGGTTTGCGATGACTGCCCACCCCGGTATCTGTCGGCACCAGCCTGTGGGGCGGTGCCGCCGGCGCGGAACGTAGGGTGGGTACGGACCCACCCTCTAGTGGAGGCGATCTCATGGTGAAAGTCTTTCTCGTCGATGACCATGAGGTGGTTCGTCGGGGGTTGATCGACCTCCTCAGCGCCGACGACGACCTCGAAGTCGTCGGCGAAGCGGGATCAGTGTCACAGGCATTGGCGCGAATTCCAGCACTTCAACCCGACGTCGCCATTCTGGACGTTCGCCTGCCCGACGGCAACGGAATCGAGCTCTGCAGAGATCTCCTGTCCATGCTGCCCGATCTGCGTTGCCTCATGCTGACCTCGTTCACATCCGACGAGGCGATGCTCGACGCCATCCTGGCCGGCGCCAGCGGCTTCGTGATCAAGGACATCAAAGGCATGGAACTCGCCGCAGCGATCAAGGAGGTCGGGGCCGGCCGATCATTGCTCGACAACCGGGCGGCGGCGGCCTTGATGGCCAAGCTGCGCCAGGACGCCGACCATGCCGATCCGCTGTCGGCACTCAGCGATCAGGAACGGGTATTGCTGAACCTCCTCGGTGAGGGCCTGACCAACAAACAAATCTCGGAGCGTATGTTTCTGGCCGAGAAAACCGTCAAGAACTACGTCTCCAGGCTGCTGGCGAAGCTCGGAATGGAACGTCGCACCCAAGCAGCGGTGTTCATCTCCAAGCTGGACCAAACTCGCTGTCACCCGGTGGAGTGACGACCGGCACGGTGCGGGTCGGCGCAGGTGGCGTTCGTGCTCGCGCCGCTAGATCCGCTGCGCAGCTGCCCTGATGAGACTGTTGCCACAGTGACAACAGTGACAAATGGGTACAGAATGACGGACGGAGTTCAACAGCGGCTCCAGGCCAGAACAGGCTCAGATCGAGGAGGCGGTGACCATCAACAGCACCCACCGCGGGAGTCCGACGGCTTCCGTCGCAGTTCGGCGCATCCGCGTTGCGATCGCCGCCGCGTTGTCGGCGCTGGCCCTCACGGCGCTCGCCGGTCTGGGCGCGCCTACCGCTGCGGCCATACCCAAATGCAATGACGTCGAGGTCGTGTTCGCCCGGGGCACCACCGAGCCCGCCGGGCTCGGCGCTGTCGGCAAAGCACTGGTCAACACCCTGAGGCCGATGATGAAGGGCCAGTCGGTTGGCGCCTACGCGGTGAAATACCCGGCCTCGTGGGACTTCACTCAGGTGGCGACCGGAGCCAACGACGCGAGCAAGCGCATTCAGTCCATCGCGGCCACCTGCCCGAACAGCAAGATCGTGCTGGGCGGCTACTCGCAGGGCGCCGCCGTCATCGACGTCGTCACCACCTCACCGATCGCAGGCCTCGGCTATACCGAGCCCCTGCCCGCGGCGGTTGTCCCGCACATCGCGGCGGTCGCAGTCTTCGGCAACCCGTCGGCCCGACTCAGCCGGCCACTGACCACTCTGAGTCCCGACTTCGGTCCGCGTACCGCCGATTTGTGCAACACCAATGACCCCATCTGCTCGAGCGGAAAAGATCTCGAAGCCCACAGCCAATACCCGCAGTCCGGCCTGGTCAAGCTCGCCGCCCAGTGGGTCACCAAACAGGTGAGGCAGAGCGAACGGTCAACGGCGAACTCGTAACGGTTGGCGAACGCCCAACTCGTCGAGCCTGGCCCGGTAGGCCTCGATACTGATGATCTGTATCGCGTCGCCGGACTGGCCTTGGCAGTACCGGGAGTCGAGCCCACCACGAGTCGGTAACGATGCACGAGATGGCCGCTTATCGACCCGGTCAGAGCGTGAGGAAGCCGAGACGTCTGGCCGCCGTGTCAATTCGGATCGCGAGGTTTGGGTGGGACAGCGGTAGGGAGAGCGCAGGGCGGCGCGCCATCGCCGTGGTAGCCGGGGTGAACAGTGCGACGCACGGTTGGCCGGCGAAGCGGCTGTTGTAGTGCAGACCATCGAGGGCGGGGAACGCCTCGGTGATTCGACGGGCCCAACGCTGGGTGATGGAGTGGGGGCCGGTCGAGAGTGCGAAGGTGCCGCCAGCTCGGGTGGGCCAGGAGCCGGCACTGTCGGTGGCGAGGTCGAGCAGCTGAAGGTCTCGCCCGAACCCCACCGCGGTGAGGTAGGGGTCAGCGCGGTGCCGGTCGATGGTGCGCGTGGCTTGGAACGCCTCGGCCAAGCACGCAAGCGGCCCGCAGGCTCCGTACCAGACGCCTACCCCCGGATGGATGCGCGCTGGTGGCGGGTGTGGGTCGAAGCGCAGGTGCGGGCCGTGTTCACGGAAGCCGTTCCACGCCAGCACATGAGGCCCCGTCGTGCGGTGGACTCGCCACCACAGTTCCTCGGTGGGGAGAGTGCGGTACTCCTCGGCGCGAATTCCGATCGCACTGAGGTCGGCAACCGAGGGCGGGCCTGGCAGCCGTACCGTCACGCGGTGTACCAGTCGACGGCGGCAGCTGCGGTAACTGCGCGGTCGATGTCGCCGCCGCCACGCAGCCACTCGATCGGGGTCATCGGACGATCGTGAAACAGATCGGGTTGGGGGGTGCGCAGAAACCCGGCTACTGCAATGGGATGCAGATTGCCGGGAAGGGCCTTGAGAACCTGGTCGAGACCGCGGACCTGACGGGCGGGGCCACCATTGTCGCCGGTCTCGAACTGCAGGATGGGGAAGATCCAGGTCTGCCCGTCCGGGATGGCCCACAGTTCGCCGGCGAGGCGCTTCTGGCGCACGCGTGAGGCGCCGATGCCCAGTCCGCTGGCGACCTCTTCGGCGGTGAATGCGGTGACGGCGAGGTGGGCGGCATTCCCGGCGATCTCGGCGCCGGCCGCGACGAAGGCGTCGCGGTCTTCGGGGAAGTCGACGTCGTCGAGCAGGTGGGCTTCGGTTTCGGTGAGTGTTGCAGCCCAGGGCCGCGACGCGGGCAGATGCCTCAGCGCGGCGGCGAAGTCGGCCGGCGTGATCTCGAAGCGGTCATGAAGCAGCTGCTCCAGCTCGTGCTCTACAGACATCCACGTCAACCTAACGCTATTTGGCACCATGCTACTGGCGTTAGCGTAGTGCGTCTAGGATCGGTCTCAGCTGGTCAGTCGAGACTGCGGGGGGCTGCTCCGTGGCGTGTGCGGTCGCGTCTGCCACGCCGACCCGAGCACTGCTGGAGCAGCTGACACGCGGTCAGTGAAGATCCTCAGAACTCCCCCGATACACGGCTGCCACGTTCAGTTTCGGCGGCGGAAGAGCTCAACAGCAGGCGTTCGCGGTATCGGCGGCTGCGTCACCACAGCACACGCCCGCCTCGGCATGTTCGGAGCTGGCACCGAAGGTGTCGGAGTCGGTCAGTACCGTATAGACCTCCCACTTCTCACCCGCCGGACCGGTGACCCACACCTTGTCCTGGGTGGCGAAGCAACACGTGGTGTTCATCTCCTCCTCGGTGAACAGGCCCGCGGCGCTCAGCCGATCGATCTCGGCATGCACGGTCTCCGTTTCGGCTACCTCGACGCCGAGATGGTTGAGGGTGCCGCCCTTGCCCGGATTCTCGATGAGCACCAGCTTGAGGGGTGGTTCGGCAACCGCGAAGTTGGCATACCCGTCCTTGACCTTCGCGGGCGCGGCGTTGAAGAGCTTGGAGTAGAACGTGATGGCCTGGTCGAGGTCATCGACGTTGAGGGCGAGTTGAACTCTGGACATGGGAACCTCCGGACCCGTGAGACTTATATCGAATTGGCGTACTACCGCCACCATGCCACCTTTTTGATATATGTCAACACCGTGGCAGAATGGTGCCGTGCCCAAGACCTTGCCGACGATCGACATCTCCGCGCCGGTGTGCTGCGCGCCCTTGGCTGCCGGACCCATGAGTGACGGCGATGCGCTCCAGGTGGCGCTGCGGCTCAAGGCACTCGCAGACCCGGCGAGGGTGAAGATCATGTCGTTGCTGTTCAGTTCCTCGGCCGGCGCGGAGAACAGCGGCGACCTCGCAACCGCACTCGGACTGAGCGAATCCACCGTGAGTCACCATGTGGCACAACTCCGTCGGGCCGGCTTCGTCGACTCCGATCGACGCGGTATGCACGTCTACCATCGACCGGCCCCCGATGCAGTCGGCGCCCTGTACGCGGTGTTGAACCCCAACTGCTCTAGTTGACAACGGCATTCGGCAATCGCGGCTGGTAATCGCGGGATTGCCCGGCTGATCGTTCAGGTGCAGCTGGCGGCATTCCCGCCGGCCTGCTTGGCGGAATTCATCGCTGACTCCGCCCGCGTCTTGAGCGTCGACACCGACTCACCCGGAATAGCCAGGGTGGCACCGATACTCAGCGTGGCGTTAATCGTCACGCCCGCATGATGAATCGGTTCTTCAGCGCGGCCACGAATCTTCTCCGCAACCTGAGCGACATTGTCCAGGCTGTGGACGCCGGGAAGCAGCACCAATGCTTCGTCCCAGCCGAAGCGCCCAACCGTGTCGCCTTGGCGCACGCATTGCCGGAACCTCATGGCCAGGGTGGCGAGCACAACGTTTCCGAAGGCCTCGCCCCAGGTTTCGACGATCGTCCAGAAATCGTCGATGCTACAGAGCAAGACGCCCAGGTGAGGTCCATGACGCCGGGGGCTGTTGAGTGCGAACTCGAGACGTGCGCGCGTCTCGGTCATGGTCGTCAGTCCGCTGAGACCTTCCAGCGAGCGCGTTCGGAGCAGGTCGACCTCGAATTCGGCGACGGCGTCCAGAACGTCGTAGAACATCTTGCCCATCGGTTGGTTTGGGTCGTAGACCCGTCCGCCCAGTGACAAACTGATGCCGCGCTTGGCAAGTCCCTCGCCGATGGCGCAAGCATCGGGTACCGATCGGGCGAGCCGGTCCAGCTTCGGCGACACCAGCGTGTCACCTTTCCGCACTGCGGCCAGCGCCTGATCCAGGCCCGGGCGTTCTGTGTCGGTGCCGGTGAGTCCCTGGTCGAAATGGATTCGATCGTCAGCGACACCCAGTTCGCGAAGTCGTTGCTGCTGCGCGGCAAGATCCTGCGGATCCAGGGAGCAGCGCGCGTATCCAACGAGGGTGCCGTCAGCAGCCATTGTTGAAGTCGCCATGGTTGAAATGTAGCCGACGGCCGCACGGCTCCCCAGCCCATGAAGCGGCGTGGCGCCGCGGCGTGCGGTGGCGCAGCCCGAAGCTAAACTCCACGCTCGACCGGCAACCTCCCGATATCGACGGCCGCCACCAACGCCGCGTGGTCAGCTTCGGTTTGGTCGGCGTAGCGACGCGCGAACAGGCACAGTGCGTCGTCCACCCGTTCTGAGTGGCCGAGATAACCGGCGATCATCGAGGCACCGCTGGTCCGCGCATGACCTTTGGCCAGCAGCTGACCGACCACGCCCGCGTAGTCGATCAGTGCCTTGGGGTCCATGGCATCCAGCGGGATCGTGCCCTTCATGTTGCGAAACTGGCGCACGTAGTACTGCAACCCATCCACGGTCGTCCAACCCAACAGCGGGTCGCTGACCGTCTGCAGCGCTTGCTGGTACTCAACAACCCGCTGGCCCTGATGCGCGTGCAAGGCGGACTCGCCGTGCACGTAGCGCGCCAGCACCGAGCGGCGAGCTTGCTTGAGTTGCAGGAAAACCACATCCTCGGCCGAAGAGCCTTCCAGCAGAGCCACATACGCGCGCAAACCGACGCTGCCCACCCCGACCACCTTGTGCGCGACATCGAGGAGGGTGTAGCCGCCCAGGACGCGGCGCCAGTGCGTGGAAAGTGTCTGCAGATAGTCGTCGAGCGCCTCGGCCAGCGCGTCGGCTTCGCGCCAAGGCACCCGCGTGATCAACGGTGGCTCTTCGACGATCCTGCGGATGCCGTCGACCTCCTGGGTGAATCTGGGTAGCGCACGGTCGCTGGTGCGGTTGCGGGCACGCTTGGCCGACCGCCGTACTTCGTCGGCCAGCGGCCCCGCCGTCTCACCGGCCAACCGGTCGACGTCCAGCCGGGTGAAAGAGCGCGAAAACAGCGGCTCTTCGGCCAGCCGGCGCACTTCCACTCGGTATGCCGAGACGCAGGAGCGCACCGTTGCTGCGCACTCGTCCTCGCCTGCGCCGTTCTGGCGCCCCGCGACCCAGATGCTGGCCACCAACCGCCGCAGGTCCCACTCCCAACCACCCGGGTGCGCTTCGTCGAAGTCGTTGAGGTCGATCACCAGGTCACGTTGCGGCGATGCGTAAAAGCCGAAGTTGCCCAGGTGTGAATCGCCGCAAACCACCGGCGTGATCCCGGTCGACGGCAGGCGCGCCACATCGTCGGCCATGACCACCGCGGTGCCTCGCAGAAAGCCGTACGGGGAGGCGACCATTCGGCCCACCCGAATCGGGATCAGCCGGTCCAGGCGACCGCGATGACTGATGTTGATGAGATGGATGGGATCCGGCCGGTTCGGCGGCGGCGCCCATTCCGCCAGCGATCGCCGCGGCACTCGTTGTCGCAGGCCCTTGCCGAGCGCATAGCGCTCGGCGCGGGTAACCGGCCGTTGCCGCAGCGAGTGATAGGCGCCGCTGTCCGCCTCGGCCAGCACGGTATGTCTGGTCGGCTCGAGACCTGTCGGAGCACTGCTCACCCTGCGGACGCACCTCTCCACGTGACTGCGGTGTGGGTTCCCATGTTGCGCCGACCGGCAGCGGCGCGGGCTGACTTGAGGGAATCGCGGCCGACCGAGGCCTATCGGGGCGCTCATCGACCAAACTATGGTCATGACGGAATCCGGCGCGACCCTCGTTGCGGTGTACCTCGACTTCGACAACATTGTGATCTCGCGGTACGACCAGGTGAACGGCCGCAACTCCTTCCAGAAAGACAAGGCCAAGGGTTTGGCCGACGACCCCGGCCGGCTCACTCCTGCCACCGTCGACGTCGGAGCGATCATCGACTTTGCGTCATCGTTCGGCACGTTGGTGCTGACTCGCGCCTATGCCGACTGGTCAGCTGAGGTCAATGCCGGATACCGCGGGCAACTGGTGGGGCGCGCCGTCGATCTGGTGCAGCTGTTTCCGGCGGCGGCATATGGCAAGAACGGGGCCGACATCCGACTGGCCGTTGACGCGGTCGAAGATATGTTCCGGTTGCCCGACCTGACGCACGTGGTGATCGTCGCCGGCGACTCCGACTACATCGCGCTGGCCCAGCGGTGCAAGCGCCTCGGCCGCTACGTGGTAGGTATCGGGGTGGCCGGATCATCGAGTCGCATGCTCGCGGCGGCCTGCGACGAGTTCGTCACCTACGATGCGCTGCCCGGCATCCCGGTGTTCGAGCCCATTCCCGGCCCCGGCGACGCAGCCGAGGAGAAACCCACACCAAAAAGACGTTCCAGCCGGGCCAAGGCCGCAGAGCCCGAAACCACCGGCGAGCCCGAGCCGCCGGACCCGCAGGCCGCCGCGACCGGCCTGCTCACCCGCGCACTGCGAATCGGCCTGGAGAAAGACGATGCCGACTGGCTGCACAACTCCGCGGTGAAGGCGCAAATGAAGCGGATGGACCCATCGTTCAGCGAAAAGTCTCTGGGCTTCAAATCCTTCAGCGATTTCCTGCGATCCCGATCAGACGTGGTGGAATTGGATGAGAGTTCCACGACACGACTGGTGCGGCTCCGCGACTGAGGAGCGTGAAATCCCTGTCGCAGAAAACACGTGCATCCCGAGATACGTTCTCCCAGATGATAATTCACCGCTCCGGAGCCCATCCGAACAAAATGACCCGGTAGCAGCAATCTCGGGGCAGGATGTGGCGGATGCGCTTCGGAAACTTCATAGCTCCCTTCCATCCGGTCGGACAGAACCCAACACTGGCCATCGAGCGAGATCTGGAGCTGATCGTCGCCATGGACCGCCTGGGCTTCGACGAAGCGTGGATCGGCGAGCACCACTCCGCCGGGTTCGAGATCATCGCTTCGCCGGAGGTCGTCATAGCCGTGGCAGCGGAGCGCACCAAACACATCAAGCTCGGTACGGGGGTGAGCTCACTGCCCTATCACAACCCCTTGATGCTCGCCGATCGCATGGTTCTGCTCGACCATCTCACCCGCGGCCGGGCCATGCTCGGCTGCGGGCCAGGACAACTCACTACCGATGCGCACATGCTGGGGATCCCCGCCGACGAACAGAGACCGCGAATGGAGCAATGCCTCGACGCGATCATGCGACTGCTGCGCGGCGAGACGGTCACCATGCATACCGACGGGTTCACCCTCCAGGACGCCCGCCTGCAGCTGAAGCCCTACAGCCAACCGTGTTTCGACGTGGCCGTCGCCGCCTCGTTCTCCCCCACCGGGCCGCGGGGAGCAGGCACCCACGGCGTCGGCATGTTGTCGATCGCGGCGACCGCGAAACAGGGCATGGATCTGCTTGCCCAGCATTGGAAGACGTGGGAGGAGGTCGCCCGTGAGCACGGCCACGTCGCCGACCGGTCGAAGTGGCGGCTCGTCGGTCCGATGCACATTGCCGAAACCCGCGAACAAGCCGAACGCGATGTTGAGTACGGCATCGCGGAATTCTCACGCTATTTCAGCCACATCCTGCCCGCAGGGCCGGTACAGGGAGACACACCGTCAGAGATCATCGCGAACAACCGGGCATCCGGCTTCGCGGTGATCGGCACTCCAGAGGACGCGGTCGCCAAGATCTCCGAACTGGTCGAGGCCAGCGACGGCGGCTTCGGAGCCTTTCTTCTCTTCGACCACGACTGGGCCCCGCCCGCCGCGAAACTGCGCAGCTACGAACTCTTCGCGCAATACGTGATGCCACATTTCACCGGCCAGCTCGCGGCTCCGGCCGCGTCCAGCGATTGGGTGACCGCAAGCGGGACCGAGTTCATCGACCGCGCCGCTCATGCGATCGGCAAGGCGATCGAGGACCATGCCGCGGAAAAGGAGGCCAAAAAATCGCGGCGGTAGCGAGGAAACAGAACAGTCGACGTAGATTGGACAAGAACAACCTGGTTGGCGGAATCCCGATACTTTCGGCCTGACACCGGGGAGGCGATGACGTGCCCGAGGCTTTCGCCAATCACCCTCCTGGGCGATTGGAAGCGGTGCTGGCGTGGTGGCCGCGCGCCGCCGTCGGTGTGGTGTTCATCATCGCAGTGGCGAATTGGCTGGGCTGGGCGACCGGCATCGACCGGTTGACACGGTTCTTTTCGTCCTGGCCACCGATGATGCCGTGGTCTGCCGTGCTCGTGGCGGTGTTGGGGATCGCGATCCTGGCGCAGTCAGGGCGCCCGTCACGCGCCCGGGTGGGTGTCGGGTGCGGTTTGGCCGCGGCGGCAGGCGCTATGGCCTTGGTGTTTCTCGCAGAGCACGCGACCGGTAGTTCGTTCGGCCTGGATCAGCTGTGGTTCTCCGAAACGGTGCGAGCGGCGCAACCGTACCTGCTTGGCCGTCCCAGCCCCCAGACGGCATCCGCGGTGCTGCTGCTGTCACTGGCAGTTGGGCTTACCCGTCTGGATCGTCGGTGGACCCCGGCGGCATGGACGCTCAGCCTCCTGGCCGCGACGGCCCTGCCGGACGTCATCGTCGCGAGCTACATATTTGAATCTCTGTCGCTCGTCGGTGCCACACGATCAGCCGGCATGGGAATCTCGTCGGCTACCGCCATGATGCTGCTGGTAACTGCCGCATTCGCGACTCGCGCAGACCGCAATCCGCTCGCCTGGCTGCTGGCCCGATCCGATCGGAAGACACTGGTTCGGATGGTCGGCATCCTCGCCGGGCCTCCCACCCTCATCGGGTTGTCACGAGCGGCATTCCTGAACCTCGGCTTGAGCGACGATGTGGCGTGGGCCCTGGCGATAGCGGTAAGCACCATCCTCGTCGGCGTGGGCACGTTCTACCTGATCCAGCAGGAGCAGAAACGTCTATTGGAAGCCCAAGAGCGAATCCGATTGATAGTGGCAAACGTTCCCAGTGCTATCTCGATACGAGACTGTGAACATCATTACGAACTCGTCAACCAAGCGTTTTGTGACCTCGTCGACGTCAATGATCCGGGCGAGGTCCTAGGCCGAACCGCAGACGCGCTGCTTCCGTCGGATGTGCTGGCGGAGTTGGGGGCCGCCGACGAGCGTGCGTTGGGCGGTCAGAGCACGAGGTTCGAGCACGAAGCGACTGTGGACGGTAAGCGGTTGACCGTCGATGCCCAGGTGTTCCCGGTCGACAGCGGGCAGGGCCAGATCACCGGGATCGGCATGATCAGCACCGACATCACTGAGCGTAAGCGCCTGGAAAACCGCTTGCGTGAACAACTCGAGTTCGAAGATTTCCTTTCACGGGCGATGAGCGATGGACGCCTTGTCGCATACGCTCAGCCGATCGTCGATGCGCGCACGGCGATGTTGATCGAAGAAGAACTGCTCGTCCGGTTAGTCGGGTCCGACGGCGAAGTGATGGCTCCCGACAGCTTCCTGCCGCAAGCGCAGCAGTTCGGCATGATGCCCCTCATCGACAAGTTCATGGTGGCTCGGGGCATCGAGTTGGCACAGACCGGCCGTCATGTCGCAGTCAATCTTTCGGCCAACTCCATCGGCGATCGGTCGACAATGGACGCGATCACCCGCGAACTCCGGCGGGCGGGTGATCTCACCGGGCGGGTTTCCTTTGAGATCACCGAGCATGCCGCGCTGGCATCGCTGGACATCGCCGAACGCTTCTCAGACGAGATGAAATTGTTGGGATGCCAAGTGGCCCTTGACGACTTCGGCACTGGGTTTGGCACATTCACCGAGCTGCGCAGGATTGCTCTGCACAGTCTGAAGATTGACATCAGTTTCGTTCGCGGCCTCCTGACGAACGAGCGAGACGAATCGGTGGTGAAGATCATCGTCCGCATCGCCAAGGAATTCGGGCTGGTCACCACGGCCGAGGGCGTCGAGAATGCCGAGACTTTAACTCGGCTCATCGAACTGGGGGTCGATCAGGTGCAGGGACATCTGATCGGGGTGCCAGCACCGGCCGCGGCCTGATTGGGAGACCCCTGCCTGTCCGGTGCTGTGCGGTACGCCCGAACTGCGCCGTGTTCCAGGAGCCGGGTGCGTGCCCCGGGAGGAGTTCATCCAGCTTCGGCGCCCTGCGCCGCGGCCGCCCGCCCCGAGAGGTCCGCCAAAGTCAACTGATGCGCGGGCGGATCCGGCAAGATCATCGATTTCGTCACCGCCAGCGACGCATCCACGTGCACAAGCACCCCGGGGTCCAGGAGCTGCCAGCCGGGATCGTCATCCATGGGCTCACTGGCGAACACCACCGACGGCCGCGTGTTCAGTTGCCCGGAGCTGGCGTGGATCCGCGGGGTCTGCATCTCGAATTCGGTCAGACCGCGGTGCCGATTCAAGATATAGAGCTCATGGGTATCCGGGTAACGCAGGGCCCACATATCGGTGGCATCGGCGAGCAGCACGTTCAGGGCGAA
>Ga0114921_10000432_pt1 | contig 17866 bp, 14 predicted proteins | sample BentaG_FD_87016 | JGI IMG/M metagenome (GOLD analysis project Ga0114921, IMG submission 87016) | Deep subsurface microbial communities from South Atlantic Ocean to uncover new lineages of life (NeLLi) - Benguela_00093 metaG | ecosystem: Environmental > Aquatic > Marine > Oceanic > Sediment ...
CAACATCCCTCCCTCGCTCAGATTTTTAGTATAGGCTATAATCTCTGAAGATGTCGTGTCTGGTCTCCCACATCTATCCGTAACTCTACAAAGAACGCGAAGGTTGACAGATATCCGACTAAATTTTCTGCGCTCGACCAGGATTATTTCTCTCTGGCCGGTTCGTTCCCTTAAGAGATACTCTCTTCTGAAGTCGAAGGGGGAGATGCGCATATACTTTTTGAATACCTTGCTGAAATATAGAGGGTCCTGAAATCCTGTTGCAAATGCGATGTCCTTAACTCGCAATCTTAAGTTTTTGAGTAGCTCGACCGCATGGGCTAACCTTACCCTGTTTAAATAGTCGACAAAGGTTATATTAAGCTCTCTTTTGAACAGGTGGCTGAAATAATAATAGGCCAAACAAACCTGGGAGCCTACTTCTTCTAAGGAGATATCCTCTCTATGGTAATTTTCCTTAATGTATTTTGTGGCTTTATCTATGGCTTCTCGGGCCTGAATGGAATGCATGACAACCTCTCCTTTCACACTTATAATAATATAAGATAAGATTAGTCTTGTCAATGGAATTTTTTGCTTTTTTCAACAAAAATTGTGCAAGCCCCGACTAAGAAGCTCTGCCTTCTATATATTTCGAGCCAAAGCCTCCGGTTTGGAAAGACAGACTGCCCAACATAGAAGGCCGACCTTTGGTTTTTGCTACAGCTCGATACGATAGTAATTTATAGGGGGAGCAGTCGAGCATGCCAGCAAGTTAGGCTACGCAAGGATGTACAAGAACAGAAACTCCATGGCAGCGCCCGATTTTTTGTATCGTCTCCAATACGTCATTGACCATCCGATAGAGAACCTCCAAAGAGATTTTGGCTCTGAGTTCGCCCATTATTTTGAGAGGGCAGCCAGCAAGCTGAACATTGAAAGATACCTCTCGAGGGTAAGGACTCCAGAGGATAATCCTGAGGTTGAGAGATTCCATGAAACGTTAGAACAGGAATGGCTCTATGAGGGCAATCTAATCCTGGATTGCGTAGAGTTTAGCAAGGACCTTACCCGGTGGCTAATAGAGTGTAATTTTAACCGCCCACATAAGGCGCTTGATTATTTAACGCCGATAGAGTATATTGAAAGAGAGCTTATCAGGATTCGTGGTCCATCTGGAGTGTTACCTAATGTGGCCAGCCCGCAGGAAGAGTTGACAAAGTTCTGGATATGGAATATACTTATTTAAATCGTTTGCCCCATCAGTGTTAGGGTGGCGATGTTGCTGAAGCATAGAGGGTGGTGGTCGAATATCAGAAGATATTCAACAGCCAAAGGTGTTGCTTGTTCGTTGTTGAGTAGTAACTTTCGTGTGGAAGGGGGTAATAAGATAATATGAAGATTCGAAAGGTAGGAGTTGCTGGAGGAGGGGCTATGGGGGGAGGCATAGCTCAGACTGTCACCGGGGCTGGGCTGCCAGTAGTCTTGAAGGATATCAACGATGCGCTGGTAGAGAAGGCTCTGGGAATCATAAGGTCAATCTACCAGAGAAGGGTAGACAAGGGGAAGATATCCCAAGAGGAGCTTGAAAAGAAGATGGCACTAGTCACTGGCACGACCACCTACGACGGCTTCGAGGACGTAGACCTGGTAATCGAGGCGGTGGCAGAGAATATGAAACTCAAGAAGAAGGTATTCAAGGAGCTCGACGAGGTCTGCAAAGAAGACGCTATATTGGCCACAAACACCTCGTCGCTGTCTATCTCTGAGATCGCATCGGCCACTGGCAGGCCCCAGAAGGTTGTGGGAATGCACTGGTTTAATCCTGCTCACGTGATGAAGCTTATCGAGGCCATCCCCGGGATAGCCACATCCGAGGAGACCGTTCGCACAGTTATTGAGTTCAGCAGAGCCCTCAGGAAGATCCCAATCAGGGTGGCAGAGTGCCCTGGCTTTCTCGTGAATCGCCTTCTCATGCCCTACATGAGTGAGGCTGTGCTGTGCCTTCAGGAGGGGGCGGCTTCAGCGAGACAGATTGATGATGCCATGAAGGAATTTGGCTGGCCGATGGGGCCATTCACTCTGTCCGATATGCTTGGCCTCGATGTCATCGCTGACGTAGGGGAGGTTATGATCGATGGCTATGGACCTCGAATGGTCGCCCCGGAATTGACACAGAGGTTGGTAGAGATGGGAAGGCTCGGCCAAAAGACAAGTGCTGGCTTTTACGGTTATGGCGACCAGACGGATGAGCCAACCATGAAGGCGATCAAGGAGATTCAGGATGCAGGAGGAAGAACTGGAACCGAGCTCTCTCCGGAGAGGCTCATGTATCCCATGGTGAATGAGGCAGCAATGTGTATTCAGGAGGGCGTCGCCACGCCAGATGACATAGATACAGCCATGGTGGTTGGCACTGGATTCCCCCAGGACAAGGGAGGTCCGTTGCACTGGGCTGATAGTGTCGGTGTGGATGTGATCCTTCGCTGGTTGGAGAAGTTTATTGATGAATTGGGGCCACGATTGTATCCAGCGCCATTGCTAAAGCGCATGGTGGCTGCGGGCCATACTGGCCTAAAGGCTGGCAAGGGCTTCTTCGAGTACCCAAAGATAAGGCCAGAGGGCCACAAATATGTAACCTATGAGGTTGCCGACAGAGTGGCCCTGGTGACGATTAACAACCCACCAACGAACGCCCTGAGCGCCCCTGTGGTGCTCGAGATAGAAAAGGCCTTCGACCAGATCGCCGCGGACGATAGCATTAAGGGAGTGATCGTTAAGGGCGCGGGGAAGGTGTTCGTCACAGGAGTCGATATCGAGGAGATCATAAAGATTGAATCTGCGGCTCAAGGCGAAGAGCTTACAGGCAGGATGCACGAGGTCTTCGGGAAGATCGAGAACCTACACAAGCCTGTCATTGCGTGCATCCATGGTTACTGCCTTGGGGGCGGATTGGAGCTTGCCCTTGCCTGTCATATGAGGGTTGCTGGCGACAAGACGATTTTTGGCCTGCCCGAGATTACCCTCGGCATCATGCCGGGTGCTGGAGGGACCCAGCGCCTTCCTCGAGTGGTGGGGAAGGGTAAGGCCTTGGAGATGATACTGACAGGAGCCTTTATCTCCGCTCAGGAGGCAAAGGCCATTGGACTGGTCAACCGCGTCGTTCCCATCAAGGAGCTGGTTCCGGAGACAAAGAAGCTTGCGGGCGAGATCATGGCCAGGGGGCAGGTTGCAGTCAGAACTGCTCTGGAAAGCGTCTCAGAGGGGTTGAAGAAAAACCTCCAAGGCGGCTTGAAGTTAGAATCGAAGCTCTTTGGCGAACTCTGCGAAACCGAGGACATGCGTGAGGGATTAAGCGCCTTCATGGAGAAGCGTCCACCAAAGTTCAAGGACAAATGATAGACCACAAAGGTAGACTATGTTCAACGCCATCACAGATGTTGAAGGTATATCAGTGGGACATGCCAGTGACCTCGCGGCCCTGACGGGGTGTACGGTGATATTGTGCGAGGATGGTGCAGTTGGCGGCGCAGAGGTGAGGGGGATTGCAGCAGGGACAAGGCAGCTCGATGCCTTAGGGGTGATGCATCTTGTGGGCGAGGTTCATGGGATACTCCTCGCCGGAGGATCGGGCTTCGGTTTAGATGCCGTCGGAGGCGTAATGAGATACCTTGAGGAGAAAAGGAAGGGCCTGAACGTGGGCATCGCCCATGTTCCAATAGTTCCTTCGGCAATCATCTTCGACCTTGGCCTGGGAGATTTCAAGGTCAGACCCGACAAGCAGATGGGCTATCAGGCCTGTCTTAATGCCGCAGGTGGACTCGTGGCAGAGGGGAGCATTGGGGTTGGAACAGGGGCGTCCGTTGGGAAGGCATTCGGGATAGGACGGGCCATGAAGGGGGGCCTCGGCACCTGTAGCGGGATTTTAAGTAATGGAGTGGTGGTTGGGGTTCTTGTAGTTGTCAATGCGTTCGGGGATGTGAAGGATTGTAAGACAGGCCAGATAATTGCAGGGGCCAGGGACTCCAAGCATGGGCTGAGGTTGATCGATTCTGCCAAACAGGTCAAAAAGGGCCTCGGCAGTCGAGGGTTCGGCTTTTGTACAAACTTGGGGGTTGTGGCCACAAATGTCTCTCTTGGGAAGCCAGAGGTAAACCAGCTTGCCCGGATGGCTTACAATGGCCTAGTGAAGGTCATCTCTCCTGCTCAGACCATATTCGATGGGGACGTGATGTTTGCTCTCTCACCTGCCCGCCATCGGCCTGAGCCGAAGGCGATGGCAGGCGGGTATGGCAAGGCGAGGGCTGATCTCAATGCGCTTGGCTCATTGGCAGCGGATCTTCTCTGCGAGGCGGCCCAGAGGGCTGTCAAAGAAGCAGATGGTTTTGGAATCATCCCTGCCTATAAGGATTTGAAAGGAAAAAGCGATGGCTAATTTTAAGTTGACAGAGGAACAGGAGGCCATGCAAAAGCTGGCCCACGAATTTGCTGAGCGTGAGGTGCGCCCTGTAGCCGCTGAGCTCGACGAGAAAGGAGCGGTTCCCTGGGATATTTACAAGAAGGCAGCTGAGGTGGGGCTCACCAATTATGCCTATCCGGAGGAGTATGGTGGCGGGGGAGTGGAAGACCCTCTGGTGAATTGTCTGGTATTTGAGGAGCTTGCATGGGGCTGCGCAGGGGTAGCTACTTCCATCGGTGCAACAAGCCTTGCTGCCACACCAATCATGATCGCTGGGACTGACGAGCAGAAGAAAAGATATATCTCCCGATTCTGTGATACCAGGGAAACAAAGCTGGGTGCCCTGTGCCTGACCGAGCCAGAGGCCGGCTCCGATGCCTCTAGCATCTCGACAACGGCAAAGCGTGAGGGGGATTACTACATATTGAATGGGAGGAAGTGCTTCATCAGCAACGGAGGCATTGCTGACGTTCATATCGTTTTTGCTACCGTCGATAAAAAAAAGAGACTTCGTGGCATAACTGTCTTCATCGTGGATGGAAAGCCCGGGGGCTTCTCTATGGGGAAGCATGAGGATAAGATGGGCATACGGGCTTCACATACAGCTGAGGTCATATTCGACGACGTGAAGGTGCCCGTGGAGGACAGATTAAGCACAGAGGGAACAGGCTTCTTGATATACATGGAGACGCTAGATCACTCCAGACCAATGATCGGGGCCATAGCCGTTGGAGTGGCTAGGGCTGCCCTCGAGCACGCCGTTAAGTATTCCTTGGAGCGAGTCCAATTTGGCCAAACGATTAGTCGCCATCAAGCAATCGCCTTCAAGATAGCAGATCTGGCCATGCAGGTCGAGGCTGCCAGGCTTCTCGTCTGGAAGGCTGCCTGGCTCCATGGTGAAGGACTGCCGATGACCAAGGCGAGCTCCATGGCGAAGTGCTTTGCTGGCGATACGGCCATGAGGGTGACCACTGAGGCCCTCCAGATCCTCGGAGGATATGGCTACATGAGAGACTATCCAATGGAGAAGTTAATGAGGGACGCAAAGATCATGCAGATCTATGAGGGGACAAACGAGATTCAGAGGTTGGTTATGTCCAGGGAGATCTTTCTATCAATGAGGCGAGGTGGCACACTCTAAGTTCATGATCTCAAAATGAAAAATGCAAAGTACAGAATGAAGAGTGGTGACCAAGATTTAATTTTGCAGTTTATGGTTTGACTTTTGCATTTTGCCGAACGAAGTGAGGCATATGTTATGGCTCGCAGTGGATTGGAAAGAGGATTGATACATGTCTATACCGGCGATGGCAAGGGTAAGACCACTGCAGCGCTCGGCCTGGCATTCCGGGCAAGCGGCCACGGGTTAAAGACATATATCATCCAGTTTATGAAGGGCAAGCGCAATTATGGTGAGTTACTAATAGCAAGGAAGCTTTCCCCAAACCTGACCATCTTTCCTGCTGGAAGGGATCAGTTCGTCAATCGCCGAAGCCCAGACACTGTCGATATAGACCTCGCCAAGAAAGGTCTTGCTCGAGCCAAAGAGATCATAAAAGAAGGCAAACACGATCTCTTTATCCTCGATGAGATAAACGTGGCCTTGGATTATAAGCTGGTTGACCTGAACGATGTCATGGATCTGATTAAAAATAAACCAGCTAAGATGGAGATAGTTCTGACTGGGAGGTATGCCCCAAAGGAGATCATTGAGGCTGCAGACCTTGTCACAGAGATGCGCGAGATAAAGCACTACTATAAAGAGGGGATAGCATCCCGCAAGGGGATTGATTGGTAGATATGGAGGGAGTTGATGTTTACTGAGGAGACCTTAAAGCAAGATTATGAAGGCAGGGAAGTTTGGGAGGAGAATGTAACCAAGATTATTGCCCAAAACCCCGAAAGGAAAGAGAGATTTTCCACCGTCTCCGACTTGGAAATAAAGCGAATCTATACCCCACGAGACATCAAAGATCTGGATTTTAAGCGTGATATCGGCTATCCTGGCGTCTTTCCGTTTACCAGAGGATGTCAACACACCATGTATCGAGGTAGACCCTGGACGATGCGCATGTTTTCCGGACTTGGTACAGCCGAGGATACTAATAGAAGGTGGCATCTTCTGTTAAAGGAGGGACAAACGGGTCTCAGCACGGCCTTCGACTTTCCAACCCTGATGGGATATGATACCGATTCTCCCAGGGCTCTGGGTGAGTGTGGGAAGGGTGGGGTAGCGATTGATACACTGCGAGATTTTGAGATCCTGACCGATGGGATCTCCATGGACAGGGTTACCACAAGCATGACCATCAATCCCCCAGCAGCGATACTTTGGGCCATGTATTTGGTTCTTGCCCAAAGACGGGGTATAAGCTGGAAGAGGATCGGCGGGACGATTCAAAACGACATGCTAAAGGAGTTCATTGCCCAAAAGACCTTAATGTGTCCCCCAGAGCCATCGGTCAGGCTCATATCTGATACCATTGAGTTTGGCACCAAGCATGTTCCAAGGTGGAATACCGTAAGCATCAGCGGTTATCACATCCGGGAGGCAGGCTCCACCGCCGTCCAAGAGCTGGCCTTTACCTTGGCAGATGGGATTGCATACGTCAAGGATGTTATTGAGAGGAAGAAACTTCCGGTTGATTCATTCGCGCCCAGGCTCTCTTTCTTTTTTAATTCACACCTCGACTTCTTCGAGGAGATTGCCAAGTTCAGGGCCGCCAGAAGAATGTGGGCTAAGATTATGAGGGATAGGTTCAAGGCTGAAAACCCCCGCTCCTGGTGGATGAGGTTTCATACTCAGACTGCTGGATGCTCGTTGACTGCGCAACAGCTCTTCAATAACATCATCAGGACTACAACCGAGGCTCTGGCAGCGGTTTTAGGTGGGACACAGTCCCTACATACCAATTCTTTAGATGAGACACTGGCTTTGCCGAGTGAGTTTGCTGTCACCATTGCTCTCCGCACTCAGCAGATCCTGGCCGATGAGATAGGGGTGGCGAACACCATAGACCCACTGGCAGGCTCCTATTTTGTGGAGTCTCTGACCAACCAGCTTGAGGAGCTTGCCTGGGAGTATATCAATAAAATAGATGATATGGGAGGCATGCTTGTTGCCATCGACAAGGGTTTCCCTCAGCTTGAGATTGCCAACGCTGCTTATCGTTACCAGCGTCAAGTTGATACTTGTCAGAAGGTTATGGTTGGGGTGAATAAGTATGCTACCGAGGAGAAGGTCCCTTGCGAGCTACTGAAGATAGATGAGAGGGTTCAGGAACAGCAGCTCAGAAGGCTAAAAGAGGTAAAGAGGAGCAGAGATAACAAAAAGGTAGCTCAGACTCTGAAGGATCTTCGCGCTGCCTCCAAGACGGATAAGAATTTAATGCCTTATGTGATAGAGGCTGTGAAGGAATATGCCACAGAGCAGGAGATCTGTGATGTATGGAGAGATGTCTGGGGGGAATATCGAGAAACGGGCATCTTCTAGGAAAGGTGCGATGTATATTGCATTTGGAGGATTAGAAAGGTGAGTTCAGCCAGAAAGATAAGGGTTCTGGTCGCAAAACCAGGACTCAACGGTCACGACCGTGGCATAAAAGTTGTGGCACGAGCTTACAGGGATGCCGGATTTGAGGTGATATACACAGGCCTCCATCAGACACCTGAGCAAATTGTCCAGGCGGCCCTCCAGGAGGACGTTGATGTTGTTGGGCTCAGTTGCCTTTCAGGTGCTCATATGTATCTTTTAAAACGTGTAGTTGACCTGTTAAAAGGGGCGAGGGCAGAGGAGATAGTGGTTATCGCCGGAGGCATCATTTCTGAGGAAGACATTCCAGAACTCAAGCGAGCTGGGATCCGGGAGGTATTCCTGCCAGGCACCCCCCTTGATCGGATAGTGGACTGGACAACGAAGAATGTGAAGCGCGCTGTCAAAGAATGAAGGACATGGGAGAAATAGTCCAGCAGCAAAAAACTGTTGGCCTATTGTCTGGATTCCAAGGGAAACGAAGCATTCATTCAGGGTTGTTAGAATGGAGCCCGGAAAGGCCGGCGCGATAATAGCTATCGTTCCAAAGGGTTCCTACCCGTCGAATGTATCGACGCAATCATGTGATCGCCCAGGATTTTTATTTTATACTATTTGTCTTGACATACGTGCGGCGCCTGTATTATAATCTGCTTTAATGAGCACAAAGGAGCATATGTATGTTCACTGACCAGAGGCAGGCTCAGATATTGAGGCTCGTGGAAAGCAAGGAGAGCATTACGGTCCCGGAGCTCAGCGCAAAGCTCAAGGTCTCTCCTTCTACCATTCGGAGAGACCTTGAGGAAATGGAGAAGAAGGGGTTGTTGAGACGAACCCATGGCGGTGCTATGAGGATTGGGGCCACAGGGCCGGTCGGGATTAAGTTCTTTCTGGATACAGCCAATATCGAGGAGATCAGGGAGGCGAGTAGTTGGGGGGTGATCGATGGCATAACTACAAACCCAACCCTGGTCGCCAAAGAAGGAAGGGAATTTAGGGAATTGGTCGATGAAATTTGCACCCTGGTGGATGGGCCGATTAGCGTAGAGGCAGTTGGCCAGACTGCCCAGGAGATAGTCCCTGAGGCTCAAGGGTTGGCCAGGATCCATCCCAATATTGTCGTCAAGACCCCACAGACCATAGAGGGGTTGAAGGCCATTAAGATATTGAGCAATAAGGGAATTAAGACAAATGCCACTCTGACATTCTCGCCGAGCCAGGCTCTGTTGGCTGCCAAAGCGGGGGCCACCTATGTCAGTCCATTCATCGGTAGGCTCGACGACATCAGCCATGTTGGCATGGATCTGGTGCGGGACATTAAAACCATCTTTGAGAATTATAACTATAGAACCCAAGTGATTGTAGCCAGCGTCAGGAATCCACTCCACGTAATTGATGCTGCCTTGGCCGGCGCCCACGTTGTCACTATACCATTCAGGGTGCTCAAGCAGTTGATCAGGCATCCCCTGACCGATATCGGCATTGAGAAGTTCCTGGCCGACTGGCAAAAGATCCCCAGAAGTTAAGGAGGAAAATGTTAGAGGAGATCGACGAGGAGTTATTGGAGATATTGACCTGTCCTGCCTGTAAGGGGGGCATCCTCTATGATAAAGCTAAGCAGAAGTTGATCTGTCAGAAGTGCAAAAGGAGATATCCCATAAAGGATGGGATCCCGATAATGTTGGTTGAGGAGGCGGAGACCGGCGATCAAGGGGCGTAAGCTGGAGGTTATTTTTGGCCAACTTTGTGAAAAATTTCACAAACACTCTGCTATAAATGAATGTATTGGAGGGAGAAGGCGATGGATTTTGAACTAACTGAACAGCAGAAGATGCTCCAGAAGGCGGTCAGGGAGTTTGCAGCCGGCGAATTTACAAAGGAGATAGCCTTAGAGCATGAATTGGAACACAAGTTCCCATTTGATCTACTGCGCAAGGCAGCAAAGCTTGGATTTATTGGCGTTTACTACGACGAGAAATATGGAGGTCAGGGCCTTGGAGCCCTCGAAGATGTTTTGATTGCGGAGGAGTTTTGCAGAAGGGATTCAGGGCTTGGTATATGTATAGTACTTGCGGACTTTGCCTGTGAAATAATCAAATGGTGTGGATCTGAGAAGCAGAAGCAGAAATATCTTCCAAAGGTAACCTCTGGACAGTGGATATCTGCAGGTGCTTTTACAGAGCCAGACCATGGATCGGATATCACACGGATGTCAACGATTGCCAGTAGGGTTGGGGATGAGTATGTCATCAATGGGACGAAGACATTCATAACGAACGGTGAAATTGCGGATTTCGCAATTGTGCTCTGCCAGACAGATCCTGATGCAAAGCCAACGTATCGAGGACAGTCTACGATCCTGGTCGAAAAGGATGGGTTCAAAGCAACCGATGTAGGCAATAAGATGGGTTTGAAGATGATGAAGACATCTGAACTGAGCTTCGAAGATACAAGAGTCCCAATAGAAAACCTTGTAGGCCAAGAGGCCAGAGGTTTCTATCAAACCCTCGAATTCTTCGATGAAAGTCGAATAGAGATTGCAGCACAGGCTCTTGGAACAGCACAAGGAGCATTCGATCGTGCATTGGACTATGCTAAACAGCGCGAACAGTTCGGGCGGAAGATTGTTGAATTCCAGGTGACACAACATAAATTCGCCGACATGGCGACGAAGATAGAGGCAGCAAGGCTCCTCACGTATAAGGCTGCCTGGAGCTATGATCAGGCCAGGAGGATCGACCCCAAGCTGACATCAATGGCAAAGATGTATGCAGCAAGGGTGGCGGTCGAGGTCACTGATGAGGCTGTTCAGATACTTGGAGCGTATGGCTACATAACCGAATATGAGTTGGAGAGATTCTACAGGGATGCGCGAATTACAGAGATCTATGATGGAACTCGAGAGATCCAGAAGAATACAATTGCCAGTGCACTTATTAGCAAGCTCAAATGACAGCACAAGGAGCTAAAGAATGGAGATAGAGGGTCAGACCTTTGCTGAAAAATTTGACCTCTTCGGCTGCATCCAGTGCGGGAAGTGTACAGGGGGCTGTCCTATATCCATGAAGTCCTCCCTTAACATCAGGCGTCTCGTCTACGAGTCCATTATGAGGGAGTCAAACGAGTCAATCTTTGAGATGCCTGAGCTCTGGGACTGCACCACCTGTGCAACCTGCTCGCTCAGGTGTCCAAAGGGGGTAGAGCCTGCCGATGTAATCATTGGCATGCGAAACCTCCTGGTCGAGGAGGGCCGACTTCAGACGACGATCAGGGATGCCCTGGAGAGTATATTCAAGAACGGGAATCCCTGGGGAAGGATCAGGGATAAGAGGTCTGAGTGGCAGGAGGGCCTGAAGATAAAGAACTTCTCAGAGGGCCAATCTGCCCAGATACTTTATTTTGTTGGGTGCACTCCTGCCTACGACCCAAGGCTTCAAGAGACGGCAAAGTCCTTGAGTAAGTGCTTTGATAGGGCGGGTGTCGACTTTGGGACGTTGGGAAATGAGGAGACCTGCTGTGGAAATGAAGTCCGAAGAATGGGTGAAGGTGGACTCTTTGAGATGCTTGTGGAGGATAACTCCAGCCTCTTCAAGAAATACAAAATAGAGAAAATGGTGACGACATCTCCACACTGTTACAATACCTTCAAGAATGAATATCCTGAGACAGGCTTTCAGGTCCAACACTACACACAATTCGTTTCGGAACTGATCAAGCAGGGAAGACTCACGTTCTCTAAGGAGATAGCCAAGGTTGTTACCTACCAGGACCCCTGTTTCCTTGGCAAACAGAACGACATCTATGATGAGCCCCGAATGATAATTGAAAGCATACCTGGGGTAAAATTTTTAGATATGGACAGATCCCGGGAGCGCAGCCTCTGTTGTGAGGGAGGAGGCGGGAGAATGTGGGTGGAGGCCTCATATACAGGCGAGAGGCTTGCTGAGGTGAGGGTCAAGGATGCGGTCAGTATGGGCGCAGAAATTCTTGCAACCGCCTGCCCATTCTGCCTGTTGACGCTTGAGGATGCCGTTAAAACGACGGGCAACGAGGAGAAGATCCAGGTCAAGGACATCATGGAGCTTGTCGCAGAAGCAATATAGGAGGGGGTGAGAGTATATGGAGCTAGTCGTTTGTATCAAACGCGTTCCGGATACCAGTGAGGCAGAGGTCGTAATTGCCCCGGACGAGAGGAGTATCAAAGAAGATAGGTTGCCGTTCGACATCAACGAAGCCGATAACTATGCAACTGAAGAGGCCATACTTCTCAAAGAGAAGTATGGGGGTTCCGTTACCGTTGTGACCGTTGGAAAGGAGGACTCTAAGGAGCAGTTACGCGCATGCCTGGCCAAGGGGGCCGATCGTGCCATCAGGCTTGACGATGAGAAGTTTGCAGGGTCTGATGGTTATGCGATCGCTAAGATCCTTCATGCGTCGATCAAGGATTTGAAGTTCGACCTTGTCCTGACGGGGTGTTTGGCCGACGACGATGGCTATGGACAGGTTGGCGTGCAACTTGCCCAGCTTCTTGGGATCCCTCATGCTTGTCTTGTTACAAAGATCGAAGTCCAGGACAAGAGGGCAAGAGTCCATCGCGAATTGGAAGGTGGCCTGGATGAGGTTTTAGATATCGAGCTGCCTGCGGTCCTTGCCGTCCAGACCGGGATCAATGAGCCGAGATACGCCTCATTCAAGGGTATCAGGGAGGCCATGAAGAAGGAAATAAAGGTTCTTGGTCTTGCTGACATTGGCTTGAAGCCCGAGGATGTGGGAGAACCTGGGTCCAAGATCAGGCTCGAGAAACTCTTTGTCCCTCCCGTGGGAGAGCGAGCCCAGGTCCTGGAGGGTACTCCAGAGGAGACAGCGACTCGGCTTGCAGAAATCCTAAAAGAGAAGGGGTTGATCTAATTATGGGAGAGATATTCTGTTTAGTTGAGCACCGAAGGGGCGAACTCAGGGATGTGACTTTCGAGATCCTTTGGAAGGCAAAGGATCTCGGTGAGAAATTGGACGCTGATATTAGCGCAGTTTTACTCGGTCATCAGGTTTCAAGCTTCGCCGAGAGGCTTTCTGGTTATGCCAACCGCGTCCTTCTGGTTGAGGACGCCAGGCTTGCCAACTTCAACGCGGCCCTATATCAGAAGGTGATGTCGGCCTTGATGGCTGATCGTAGGCCAGTCATTACTATGGTTGGGAACACGGCGTTCGGCATGGACCTGGCTCCGTCTCTGGCAGCCGAGCTAGACCTGCCACTGGCGACGGACTGCGTAGGCCTGGAGGTTGAGGATGGGAAGCTGTTTGCTGTAAGATCGATGTATGGTGGGAAGGTAAACGCTAAAGTCTCATTCCCTGAAGCTCAGCAGTATATGGTTACGGTCCGTGCTGGGGCCTTCCCGGCCGAGCCAGGAACTCTGAAGGGCGAACTCGTCAGTATCGACTCTCCCCTGACCGAAGAGATTACACAAAGGAAGTTTGTCGAGTACGTTGAGGCTGAGGTGGGCGAGGTTGATATCACACAGGCAGACACCCTCGTTTCGGTCGGTCGGGGCATCAAAGAGGATAAGAATATGCCCCTGGTTGAGGAGCTTGCTAACTCTCTCGGGGGAGCACTTGCCTGCTCTCGTCCCATCACCGATGCGGGGTGGCTCACAAAGGATAGGCAGGTTGGGCAGTCTGGAAAGACCGTAAAACCGAAACTTTATCTCGCAGTTGGCATCTCTGGGGCGTTCCAGCATCTGGCGGGGATGCAGGGCTCGGACCTAATCGTTGCGATTAATAAGGACCCCGAGGCACCGATCTTCAATGTAGCGGACTATGGTATAGTCAATGACCTCTTCAAGGTTGTGCCAGCGCTAAATGCGAAAATAAAGGAAATAAAGGGCTGATGAGAGGGGAGAGATGGCACTAAGAATTGGGGTCTATGTGTGTCAGTGTGGGTTGAACATCGCCGGTATAGTGAGTTCAGAGGAGGTGGCGAAGTTCGCCTCAGGCTTGCCTGGGGTGGTCGTTGCTAAGGACTATGTGTACATGTGTTCTGACCCTGGGCAGGCTATGGTGCGTGAGGATATAAAGAAGTTCGGACTCAACAGAGTCGTTATAGCATCCTGTTCGCCACTGATGCACGAGAAGACCTTTAGGGCTACGGTCGAGGAGGCGGGGCTAAACCCATATTACTTTGAGATGGCAAACATACGGGAACAGTGTTCTTGGGTTCATGATGATAAGGAAAAGGCTACAGAAAAGGCCAAGAGACTCGTAGAGGCTGCTGTGCGCAAGGCCTCACTGCTTGAGCCACTGGAGACGATAGAAGTCGATGTCACACCCGCAGTATTGGTGATTGGTGGAGGTATAGCAGGCATTCACGCATCTTTAGATATTGCGGATGCTGGCTTTAAGGTTTACCTGGTGGAGAAGACGCCATCCGTCGGTGGACGTATGGCCCAGCTCGATGAGACGTTTCCAACCCTTGACTGTTCTTCATGCATATTGACGCCAAAGATGACAGCCGTCGGCAGCCATCCGAATATAGAGCTTCTTACATATTCTGAAGTGATTGAAGTAGATGGGTTTATAGGAAATTTCGATATAAAAGTGAAAAAGAAGCCAAGGTATATTGATGTGAATAAGTGCACTGGATGCGGTGCTTGTGCCGAAGCGTGTCTGCTCAAAGGAAGGATTCCATCGGAATTTAATTGTGGGCTAAGAATGGAGGCTGCCTCATATATACCTTTCGAGCAGGCAGTTCCTGCGAAGTACACCATAGACCCAGACAGATGTCTGATGGTCACGAAGGGGAAATGTGGGAAGTCTCCAGCTTGCCAGGAGGCGTGCACAGCTGGTGCTATAGATTTTGAGCAGAAAGAGGAAATAATAGAGTTTGGGGTTGGTTCGATCATCGTGGCAACTGGATTTGACCCATTCGACCCAAAGCTGAAACCAGAGCTTGGCTATGAGAAGTATGATAACGTCATCACAGGCCTTGAGCTCGAGAGGCTCTCCTCTGCGTCTGGTCCGACGCTTGGGAAGATATCAATAAACGGCAAAGAACCTAAAGACGTTGTATTCGTCCATTGTGTAGGGTCCAGGGATGAGGTCGTTGGAAACCTTTACTGCTCAAGGGTCTGCTGTATGTATCTTGCAAAGCAAGCCCATTACGTGAAGGACAAAATCCACGATGCACGGGTGACGGTATTCTACATAGATATGCGGGCTTTTGGAAAGGGCTTCGAGGAGTTCTACAACAGGGTGAAGGAGGAGGGCGTTGTCTATAGACGTGGGAATGTTTCTGAGATTTATAAGCGTGGGGATAAGCTTATAGTGAGGGCAGAGGATACCCTGCTCGGCGAGCCAGTTGAGGTTGAGGCAGATCTCGTCGTTCTGGGAATTGGTATGGTTCCAAGGGTTGATTCGGATGATCTGGCAAAGCTCTTGAAGATATCGAAGTCAGCCGATGGGTTCTTCCTGGAGGCTCATCCGAAGCTGAGGCCAGAGGATACCGCCGTGGATGGAGTATATTTGGCTGGATGTTGCCAGGGGCCGAAGGACATCCCTGATGCAGTTGCCCAGGCGGGAGCGGCAGCCGCCAAGGCTATGATACCTCTTGCTTTAGGTAAGGTGAAGGCAGAAGCACAGATCGCATCAGTGGATGAGGAGGCCTGCAGGGGATGCGGCCTGTGCGTCGAGATATGTCCATACGGTGCACTCGAGCTGAAATCAGTATTTAGGTTTGGCGAGCTTAAGGAGGTTTCGTCAGTCAACGAAGTGGTCTGTAAGGGCTGCGGGGCCTGTGCGACAGCTTGTCCCTCAGGGGCCATGCAGCATAAAAGTTTCACGAAGCGTCAGATATTTGAAATGATATTCGCTGCTACAGGATAGGAAGTCCATTTCAAATCTAGCGAGCAAAGCGAGCGTCATATTTGAAATGATATTCGCTGCTACAGGATAGGAAGTCCATTTCAAATCTAGCGAGCAAAGCGAGCGTCATAAATCATAAACAAAATGATGGAGAAAAAGATGGCGAAACCGGTTGGGGCAGTTTTGGTCGTCGGTGCAGGCATAGCGGGGATGAAGGCCTCGTTCGACCTGAGCGAGCTTGGCTTTCGTGTGTATCTCCTTGATGAAAGCCCAAACATAGGTGGGATGTTATCTAAATTGGACAAGTGGTTTCCCACCGACGACTGCGGTATGTGTAAGATATTGCCGGCATTTGGGAGGGATAATGTATCGGAGTTCTGTCTCAGGTGCGACCTCACCCATCCAGATATCGATCTGATACCAAATGCTGTTGTCGAGCACGTAGAAGGTTCGCCTGGGAATTTCAAGGTATCTATTAGGAAGCATACCAGGTGTGTGGCAGAGGATAAATGCGTCGGCTGCGGGTTATGTGCTGATGTATGTCCTGTTGAGGTCCCGGATGAGTTCAATGGGGGCCTGAGCATGCGAAAAGCAATTTACATCAATTATCCCCAGGCCATTCCGAACATATACACCATAGACAGGGCTGGCTGTAACGAGTGTGGAAAATGCCTGGAGGCATGCCCAACCGACGCCATCGACCTAAACGCGAAGGATGAAGCCGTCAGATTAGAGGTTGGGGCGGTTATACTATCCCCCGGGTTTGAGAGCTTCGATCCTGAAAGTCTTGGCCAATACGGTTTTGGCAAATATCCGAATGTAGTCACAAGCGTGCAGTTCGAGCGGATACTGAGTGGCACAGGTCCTTATGGGGGAAAGTTCTGCCGTCCCTCCGATAACAAAATGCCTCAGCGAATAGCATTCCTGCAGTGTATCGGCTCAAGGGATCTGGAGCGCCCGTACTGTTCGGCCGCCTGCTGTATGTACGCAATGAAGGAGGCGGCCATGGCAAAGGAGCGCGATCCCAAAATTGTTGTCAAGATCTTCTTCATGGACCTCAGAGCATTCGGCAAGGATTATTATCGATACAATACCCACATAGCTGATGAGTTAGGGGTAGAATTTGTCAGGTGTAGGGCCCCATCAGTACAGGAGATTTCGGGCACAGGAAACCTAAAGGTGGTGTACGAGCGTGAGGATGGAAGATATCTTCAGGATGAGTTCGATCTGGTGGTTCTTGGCACCGGTCAACTCCCTCCTAAGGAAGCTGCAAGTCTATCGGATGTCTTCGGGATCGAGCTGAATGAATATGGGTTCTGTAAGACCGGCGATCTCGACCAGGTAAAAACCTCAAGGGATGGCATCTTTGTCTGTGGGAGCTTTTCTTGTCCCAAGGATATTCCTGAGACAGTAATCCAGGCAGGGGCTGCTGTGCTCAAAGTATCTCAGATCCTTGCAGGGTCGAGGGGGAAGCTTACCCAGAAGAAGGGCTCTCCCCAGGAGGCCGAAATATTTGAGCAAGTGACGAGTATAGGAGTCTTTTTATGTAGGTGCGGTGGTCAGATTTCTGATAGCATAGATATGAATGGGTTGAAGGAGCATGCCCAAGCTCTCTTTAGTGTATCTTTTGTTGAAGAGGTTGATTATCTCTGCCTCAAGCCCGACCTGGACAGGGTCAAAGAAAAAATATCAAAATCGGGAGTAAACCGAGTGATATTCGGTGCTTGCGTTCCTTATAGATACGAGGTCTTATTCAAGAATCTTATGGTTGAGTTGGGGCTCAATCCCTCCCTTATGGAGGTAGTGAACCTTCGCGAAGGTATATCGTGGGTTCATGAGACAGCTAGCACCGGGAAGGCAAGGGGATTGATACGTATGGCTGTAGCCAAACTTAGATTCCAGGAACCTCTGACCTTGATCGAAGGTCCAGTCACTCCAAAGACGTTGGTCATTGGAGGAGGCATATCAGGGATGAGGGCAGCGATAAGCAATGCCGAGCAGGGATTCGAGGTTGTCCTGGTGGAAAGGGCATCAGAGCTTGG
>Ga0114921_10000433_pt1 | contig 17863 bp, 11 predicted proteins | sample BentaG_FD_87016 | JGI IMG/M metagenome (GOLD analysis project Ga0114921, IMG submission 87016) | Deep subsurface microbial communities from South Atlantic Ocean to uncover new lineages of life (NeLLi) - Benguela_00093 metaG | ecosystem: Environmental > Aquatic > Marine > Oceanic > Sediment ...
GACCTGACTATAACTAACCTTGATTTGAAAGTAAAAGAGGCGCAGGGAATTTTAGAAATAATAAACCCTGTTATGAGATTAAAGAAAATCTATGAATTTTTGACTAAAGAACTGGAGCTTCTCGATGTACAGTCCAAAATTAGCAGCGAAGCTAAAGGAGAGATGGAAAAACTCCAAAAGCAGTATTTCCTCAGACAGCAAATGAAAGCAATCCAGAAAGAGCTTGGTGAGGGGAGCGAAATCCAAGAGGAGATAAAAAGCTATCAGAAAAAGTTGAAAAAGTTAAAAGTTTCCCAGGAAGTCAAGGAAGAATTGGAAAAGCAGATCAGTCGTCTCTCCCAGATGCATCCTGAATCTGCTGAGACAGCTGTGGTGAGGAACTATCTAGACTGGATGTTTGGTCTTCCCTGGAATAAAAGTACTGTCGATAACCTAGACCTCAAGGCAGCAAAGATAATCCTGGATGAGGACCACTACGGCTTAGATAGAGTAAAAGAAAGAATAATAGAATATCTAGGCGTTAGAAAGCTTTCCAAGAGGATTAAAGGTCCTATTCTTTGTTTTGTCGGTCCTCCAGGGGTAGGGAAGACTTCTCTTGGCCGCTCTATAGCTAGAGCTTTGGGAAGAAAGTTCATCCGTATCTCTCTGGGGGGTGTCCGGGATGAAGCAGAAATTAGGGGTCACAGAAGGACTTATGTAGGAGCTCTCCCTGGAAGGATTATTCAGAGCATAAGGCGATCTGGGTCCAATAATCCTGTTTTTATGATGGATGAGGTGGATAAAATCGGAGCTGATTTCAGAGGAGACCCATCGTCTGCTTTGCTGGAGGTGCTTGACCCTGAACAGAATGATTCCTTTCGTGATCATTATTTAGGCGTTCCTTATGACCTTTCAAAAGTCATGTTCATCACAACAGCCAACCTTCTTGACCCGATTCACCCTGCTTTTCGAGACAGGATGGAGGTTCTGAATCTTCCTGGTTATACAGAGGAGGAAAAACTTCAGATTGCCCTGCGTCACTTGATTCTGAAGCAGATAAAAGAAAATGCCTTAAGTGATAAGCTGATATCTTTTACTAAGGGTTCCATAAAAAAGATTATTTCCCAATTTACCAGAGAGGCTGGTGTAAGGAACCTGGAGAGAGATATTGCTTCTGTCTGCCGTAAGGTAGCCAGAAAGGTGGCAGAAGGAAAGACGACACTAACTAAGGTGACCTCCCAAAAGATAGAGGGCTTTTTGGGTCCTCCCCGTGTATTCAAAGACCTGCTTCTCCAAAATGATCAAATAGGAGTAGCAACTGGTTTGGCTTGGACAGCTAGCGGAGGAGAAATTCTATTTGTTGAGGCCATGAAGATGAAAGGAAAAGGAGGTTTAACCTTGACGGGTTCTTTGGGTGATGTGATGAAAGAGTCAGCCAAGGCAGCGTTAAGTTATGCGCGCTCTCATGCCAAGGAATTCGGAATCGATGATAGACTATTTTCTCAAAATGACTTTCATATTCACATTCCCGAAGGAGCTATACCCAAAGATGGCCCTTCCGCAGGCCTTACCATTGCCACAGCCCTTGTTTCTGTTTGCAATGATATAAAAGTGAGAAGGGATGTAGCCATGACAGGAGAAATTACTCTCAGAGGCAACCTCCTCCCAGTAGGAGGCATTAAAGAAAAAGTCTTGGCTGCCCAAAGAGCCGGAGTGAAAGAAATCATATTGCCGCTGGAGAATAAAAGGAATCTAATCGATATTCCCAGAAAAATAAAAAAAGAGATGAGTTTTATTTTTGCGGAGGAAATTAAAGAAGCCTTTAATAAATCTCTGGTAAAGCCTTATGTTTCTAAAAAGCGGGATTAGATAAAAATTCCTTTTTTCTTTTTTCCTGATGAAACTTCAAGATTTGGGTGAAAGAGAAATAATCTCGAGAATTAGGAAGGATTTTTCAGAATCTCCTCGCGACGTTATTATCGGGATTGGTGATGATGCAGCTGTCATAAAGCACGGAAAAAAGAATTTCATCATCACCAAAGATTTGCTTTTTGAAGACACTCATTTCATCACTGCTTTCCATCCCCCCTATTTTTTAGGAAGGAAAAGCCTGAATGTAAACCTCAGCGATGTTGCTGCTATGGGAGGAGTGCCGAAATATGCTCTTGTGGGATTGGGTCTGCCTTTAGGTATGGAATCTGATTGGCTGAAGAAGTATTTTTCTGGTTTTAAAGCGGCAGCCAAAGAAGCAGGCGTTTCATTGATAGGTGGAGATGTTTCTGGATCAAAGAAAATATCAATTTCAGTCACCGTGATCGGAGAAGGCAAGAAAATAATCAAGAGAGAAGGCGCTCAAGAGGGGCATTTTCTTTTTGTTTCAGGCTCGTTGGGAGATGCGAGACAGGGGCTTATCCTTCTTAAAAAAGGATACAGACTGAGGGATGATGGAAAGGCAGATCCATTCATTAAAGCATTCTTAGATCCAATTCCTCAAATTGCCTTGGGAAAGGATTTATCTAGGCTTCATCTGGCCTCTGCCATGATTGATGTGAGCGATGGATTATCCACAGATTTGTATAATCTCTGCCAGGAAAGCGGAGGAGGCGCAGAGATTTTTTTGGGTAAATTGCCTCTTTCTCCTGGGATTCGTCATATACAGAGACAGCCTTACAGGCTAGCTCTTCATGGAGGAGAGGATTATCAGCTTCTCTTCACTGTCCCCCCTCAAAATCAAAAATCCCTTCTAAGATTGCAGAAGAAGTACAAAATAACACTAATAGGTAAGATCATAAAGAAAAAGGAGATTTTCTTAATCAGCCGCCAGGGGAAAAGAAATCCATTGAAGATAAAAGGCTACCAGCACTTTATGAAGAGCTAGACTGGCGAGTCCAGCTTTTTTTTATTGACAAAAGGTTTTTTACTTTATAATTCTTTAAATAAACGATTAGGATGAAGCAAGGCCGAAGGAGGATTTCATAGTAAAAAAAGGGATTATTTTCGTACTTTCTTCTCTTTTAATTGGGTCTGTCTTGTGGGCAGGGGGATGGAACAATACGCTTATGGGTGCTCGAGCCATTGCCTTGGGTGCTGCATTCACGGGTGTTGCAGACGATGCAAGCGCTATCTACTACAACCCTGCTGGATTGGTGTTTCAAGAAAATAGGTTTAATTTTTCTATCGAGGGCTTTTATGTCTGGCCTACACATGAATATACCACACCCACAGGGACTACGATTGAGAGTAAATACAACAGTTCTTTGCCTCAAATTTTTCTGACCTACAGGACAAGTGAAAAGTTAACTTTGGGACTGGGGATGTATGTTCCCTTTGCTGGAGGAGGAGTCGATTGGAAAAAGGAAGAGCTTGGCGTACCTCTAAAAACTGCCTTGGGCATATTTGCCATAGTTCCCACATTATCCTATCAAATCAGTGAGAAATTATCCCTTGGTCTCAACCTCATTTACTACAGAGGAATTTTAGATCTGAATACAGAAATAGTGGATAAAGCAATTGCGCCCTTTGGCCCGATTCCGATAAACTCAGAAGAAAGCGGATCAGCGCTTTCAGCTGGTCTGGGCCTGATGTTCAGGCCTTCTGAAAAAGTCGGTCTTGGAATGAGCATAAGAGGCCCTGCCAGAATGAAACTCTCTGGGACAACAACCATGAATATCCAATCTTGGAGGGTAAATCTGGATTCAGAGACCAGCTTTGACCTCCCTTGGGATGTGGAGATAGGTTTTTCTTACAGATTTAACGAAAACTTGCTCTTTGCCACCAGCGTCCAATACACCATGTGGTCAGCTCTTGATAAAGTTGAAAAAACAATAAAAAATATTCCTGTTGTCGGAGATATAGATGAAGAAGAGGAACTGAAATTTAATAACATTCTTATCTGGAGGAATGGAATTGAATACACCTTCCCCATAGGCATTTCCCTGCGGCTGGGAGTTGGTATTGACCGCTACGCCAGCCCTGCAGAGACTCTCAGTGTAACCAATATAGATGTCGACAAATTCACTGTATTGGGAGGCATCGGTTACAAAGCTGGAAGAATCCAGATCGATGCTGCCTATGTCTATGCCTTAGGAAAGGAGCGAGAGAGAACGTCCACTTATTTTGGTGTACCTCTCACTGAGAAGTACAACCTCGATTGCCTGATTCTGGGATTAGGGATTACCTATTCTTATTAATCTTACTGCTTTTATTAAGAAAGCAGGGAACCTTTGAAGACAACCTCTGTCGGTTCTGTCTGGTACCTTTTCTTTTTCCCACTCTACAGTTAAATTGCCCATACTTGTTTTCACTTTAACTTTTTTATCAGTCAAGTTTTTTAGTATGGAAGCTACAGCAGAAGCACAGGCCCCGCTTCCTGAGGAAAGAGTCTCACCGACTCCTCTTTCCCAGAAGAGAACTTCAATCTCCTTTCTGCTGAGAACTCTGATAAATTCTGTGTTTATCCTTTTTGGAAAAAAGGGATGCGATTCGATTTCCCTTCCAATCTGATGCCATTCAATGCGGGCCGGAAAACGGTCTATGAAAACCGCACAATGAGGATTGCCCAGTGAAACGACTGTAATAGGATAAATTTTTCTATTGATGGAGAGAGGATAATCGATGATTTTCTCATGAAAAGAACCATCATCAAAAGGAATATCGGTCGAAGAGAGCCTGGGGATTCCCATTTCGATCTTGATCAGGAAGCCATGATTTTCTTTTTCGATAAGGCTACATTCTCTGTTGCCGGCCGTTGTTAAAAAAAGGATTTGAGGAGATTTAATCTTTTGTCTGTAATAAAGGAAGGCTGCCGCACATCTCAATCCATTGCCAGAGATTTCAGCCTCGCTTCCATCAGCATTGAATATTCTGAAGTTGACATGCCCTTTTTCTTTATCTTTAACAGATATGAGGAGTAATCCATCAGCCCCCACTCCAGTATGACGGTCACAGATATTCTGGGCAAAATTGCCGATGTTGGGAATCTTAGAGATTTTTTCTTGGTCTATGACCAGAAAATCATTTCCCAGTGAATGAACTTTAGTAAATCTCATTCAGGGAATCCTAAGAGTTTGAATAAAATCTCTCCACTCTCCGTTTTCTTCTCTTCGGATGAGGAGCAGGATTGCACCACCAGATTTTGTCTTTTTCACCACATTTTCTAAGTCTTTGACTGAGTCGACCTTTTTCCTGTTCACTTCTAAGATGATATTTCCTCGCTGTATTCCCTTTCTCGCTGCTTCGCTGTATCTATCAACCTTGGTAATCAAAAGGCCTTCCTGGGTTGTGTAGCCGTATCTTCGGGCAAGCCGGGGAGTCATGGGAGTAACTGAAATACCCAGGTCTTTTCCAGAGGCAGCCGGTGTTTCCTCCTCTTCTTCTGATTCTAATTTTGCTATGGTTGGGATTAAGATTTTTTCTTTTCCATCCCTGATGACTTTAATCCTAACCTTTGTGCCAGGTTCAATATCAGCAATCTTGAATCTGAGGTCGTTTTCATCCTTGATAGGCTGCCCGTTTACTTCAACGATGACATCGTATCGTTTAAATCCAGCCTTTTCAGCAGGCAAGCCCTCTTCAACATTAGTAACTAAGGCTCCTCCTTTAGATTTTAATTTCAGACTCTTCCTTATATCTTCCGTAATACCCGAGATTCCAACACCCAGATAGCCTCTTACAACCTTTCCTTTTTCTTTAAGCTGTTTCACGATTTTTTTGGCCAGATTAGAAGGGATAGCAAAACCAATCCCGATGTTCCCTCCGGACGGAGTCAAGATGTTGCTGGTGATACCTACTACTTCGCCCTTCATGTTGACCAAAGGTCCTCCACTGTTTCCTCTGTTGATGGCCGCATCTGTCTGGATAAAATCCTGGTACGCAGGAGCATTCATTCCGACTCCAAGCTGCCTTCCCTTGGCGCTGACAATACCTGCTGTCACTGTGTGCTCCATGCCAAAAGGATTCCCTATGGCCAAGACCCATTCTCCGACTCTCAATCTTCCGGAATCTCCTAACTCTGCAAAATGTAACCTCTTGCCTTGCACCTTGATCAGGGCCAAATCTGTTTTGGAATCTGTCCCGATAACCTTTGCTTCATATTCTTCCCCTTCGATAGTGGTGATTCTGACATCAACAGCATTTTCGACGATGTGATTGTTGGTCAATATGTATCCTTCAGAGGATATACAGAAACCTGTCCCCTGAGCACGAGAGCGGAATTCCCTCTCCCTTCCCCTGGGGCGCCCGAAAAATCTCTCCCAGAAGTCCTCGAAGGGATCATCAAAAAAATTGGTGACTCTTCTTTTTTCCACTCTTTCAGCTTCAATTTTTACCACAGCAGGACCAACTTTTTCTGCTATGCTGGCAAAATCCAAGTCAGGCTTTGCCTGGGCAGGAGAGGAAGCATAAACAGCAGGAGTGATAGAGAAAGAAGAAGATTCCTCGAGGAATTCTTCTGGGGTGTTTTTTTCTGGTAAATACACAAAGAAAAGGGCAGCCAGAAAGGCTCCCAGAAGAAGACTTATAAACGAAATAACGATATATTTTTTCATTTTTCTTTCTCCTAAGGTTGCTTTTTTAAATTAACACAGTTGATTTAAAAATTCAATGAGCTTACATTTTATAAACCTTGTTTAGTTTAAAAAGTTGCATAAAAACGGCTATGGCGCTATCATCAATGCATATAAATTGTAGGGATTTGATTCATCAAACCCTTACTAAACAAACTGGACAAACTAGATAAACCAGAAAAACTATATTGATGAGGTTAAGTTGAGTGTTACCTTGAAAAAGGGAATTTTAATCGTCTTTGAAGGAATAGACGGCTCAGGAAAGTCAACTCAAGCAGAACTTCTACGGGAGAAACTTCGGGATAGAGGCTTTGATGTTGTCTCTTTCCAAGAGCCATCCAACAGTAAATGGGGTCGGGAAATTAAAGAAAAAGCGCTTTATCCTGATTCTCTTTCCCCAGAGGAAGAATTAGACCTTTTCCTTCGGGATAGAAAAGAGGATGTTCAGAAAAACTTGAGACCTGCTCTTGAAGAAAAGAAGCTGGTTATTTTGGATAGATACTATTATTCGACTATCTCTTATCAGGGAGCAAGAGGAATCGACCCGGAGATGATAAAAAGGATGAATGAGGAATTTGCTCCGGAAGCAGATTTAGTATTTGTCCTTGATATTGATGCCAGAACTGGCTTGGAGAGGATAGAGGATAGAAAGAAAGAAAGGCTTTTTGAACAGGAAGATTATCTCATCAGGGTGAGAGAATTATTCAGAAGATTTAAAGGGAAAGAATTTATTCACTTTGATGCTCGGCGATCAGAAGAAGAGATAAGCAGAGAAATCGAAAGAATCGTCCTCGAATACATAAATTCCGTTAGTCCGTATGACCGTTAATCCGTAAGACCGTATGTCCATTATATTTGATTCATCAAACTCCTTCAACTTCATTCATTACTGGAAGCATTTCCAAATCCGTGATTACAATTGATCGATGATAGGTGAACCCTCAGCCTTCACCAGCTTATCACGGAAAAGGAAATGCTTACTTCATTACTCTTTACGCGTTTCATTCAATTTGTTATATTTTAATATTATCATTCTGTTGGAAAAGTTATGAGGTTTGGAAAAAGATTTGTCATAAAGATAAAGAAAACCAATAAACGTAGACTCATCGGATATATCATCTTATTTCTACTCTTTTCGTCTGCCTGTGTTTTAGGAACTATTCTAGGCGCCTATATGGCAATAAGAGAAAACCTCCCTCCTATTTCAGAATTAGAAGAGTTTGAGCCCAATATCGTCACCTATATTTATTCTGATGAAGAAGAAGTTATCGGAGAATTTGCCATAGAGAAACGGGTTGAAATCCCCTACGAAAAAATTCCAGAGACTCTGATAAAGGCAATTATTGCTACTGAAGACCCCCGGTTTTACAATCACAGAGGTATTGATTTGCGCGGAATCCTGCGGGCATTAAAAGAAGATATAAAATTCAAAAGATGGCGCGGTCGGCTACATGGAGGAAGCACTATAACCCAACAGCTGGCCCGAAACCTTTTTCTTCATCCCAGACAAACAATTCGACGCAAATTAAAAGAATGGCTCCTCTCCCTTCAAATCGAACAAAATTATTCAAAAGAAAGAATACTGACAACGTATTGCAACCAGTTCTACCTTGGTCATGGAGTCTATGGAGTTGAAGCTGCTTCTAATTTGTTCTTTGGCAAGAGTGTGTCAGAACTAGACTTGGAAGAATGTGCAATGATTACAGGAATTTTCAGAGGACCTTCACTCTATTCGCCTTACTCCAACGAAGACTTAACACTCCGCCGAAGAAATCATGTCCTTAACCGAATGTATGATGAAGGATACATTTCCAAGGAAGAGAAGGACGACGTCCAGGCGAAGCCTATGAATGTCCTTCCTCTTCGCAGAGGCAAATCTGAGTATGCCGCCTATTTTTTAGAAGAGGTGAGGAAACACATCGAAAAGAATTATGGAGCTGATACTCTCTACAGAAAGGGACTCAGAGTTTATACCACTTTAGACCCCCGTCTTCAAAGATATGCCGAGGAAGCTCTCCTTAACCGGCTTCGGGTTCTGGACAAGAGACAAGGGTGGAGAAAGGACAAAAGAAATCTAATCGAAGAAGGAACCGAAGAATTCGAAGAGACTTGGCTTGAAAGCTGGATAACCCCAACTGTCAAGGAAGGGGAAGTCTTGGATGCGATAGTTTTGTCTGTGAGTCGAAGTGAGGCTTTAGTCAAAGTTAAAGATTATTCGGGAAAGGTAAAGAATGATAATATAGCTTGGACAAAGACCAAAAATCTTAAATTGCTGATCCGTAAGGGGGATATAATTCAAGTAAAAATTAAGAATATAGATGAAGGAAAAAAAGAGTTAGTCTTATCACTCGATCAAGATCCTCTCGTGGAAGGAGCTTTCCTGGCCATCGATCCTCAGACTGGCCAGATAAAGGCTATGGTAGGAGGGTATTCTTTTGCAAGGAGTAAATTTAACCGGGCAACCCAGGCCCTAAGACAGTCCGGTTCTGCGATAAAACCCATCCTCTACACAGCTGCTCTTGAGAATGAATTTACACCTGCGGATATCATTGTCGATGAACCCACAGAATTCATGGACAAATGGATGGAAGAGCCCTGGTCGCCTCCCAATTATGATCAAAAATACAAGGGACATGTTACTGTCCGAAAAGGCTTGGAAGAATCGAGGAACATAGTTACGGCTAAGCTTTTAGAGTACATCTCTCCTCAGACAGGAGTGGATTATTGCCGCAAATTCGGGATTACTTCTCCAATTTATCCTTATCTTTCTCTTTCTCTGGGAACCTTCGAAGTAAGGTTATTAGAGCTTGTGTCCGCGATGAGCACCTTTCCCAATAAAGGTATACGGGCAAGGCCTTATTTTATAACACGAGTTGAAGATAAAGGTGGCAACATCCTAGAGGAAGCCAAGGTGGAAACAGAAGAAGTAATATCTCCTCAGATCGCCTACATCATGACCAATTTGCTTCAAGGAGTTATCCAGAGGGGAACAAGCGTTTCGGCAAGTTATTTGCTTAAAGATAAAGCTCTGGGTGGTAAAACAGGAACGACTGATGAGTATACAGATGCTTGGTTTATCGGATTCTCACCGTCTCTTTGTGCAGGTGTTTGGGTTGGTCATGAGATAAAAATTACCTTAGGAGAAAGACAATCTGGAGCTGTGGCGGCTCTTCCCATATGGATCGAATTTTTCAAGAAAATCATCGAGGAAGAGATAAAGAAGGCAGAAGAGGAAGAAAAGGAACATGAGGTTGAAGAATTTGAAGTCCCTCCAGGTGTCTCTTTTGTGGAGATAGACCGAAAAACAGGTTTGCTTGCAACTCCCTTTTGCCTTTTTCCTTTTAAGGAGGTCTTTCTACCAGGAACAGAACCTGACAGATTTTGCGCCCACGAAGCTCATATGATGATTTTGAATTATTACTCAGTCAAGAAAAAAGAAGAAGAACCCTAATTTTTCTTCTTTACACTTCCAGATCTTCCTGAGGAAGAAGAGGAGCGACCGGAGGAGGTTTGACCTGAAGATGAAGTTTTTGAACCTGATCGTGAACCCGAACTCACTTTTGAAGAGCTTCCTTTAGAAGTGCTGCGAGAGCTGCTTCCTCTGATGTATTTGCTGCCTGAACTGCCTGTGATGTGTTTGTAGATTCGGCTGAGAAAGGAACTGGATTTCTTGCTTGTATAGCTTCTGGGTACATTCTTTATGCTGATTTTTGGGGAAGGAGGGTAGCCATAGCTGCCTCCTTTTATGTAACCTTTGTCTTCTCTCTGCACAGTTTTTTCTTCAGATATTTTCTTTCCTACGCCTATTCTTTCTTCTGTTTTTCCTCTTATCGCCTCTCCCGATTTAGAAAGGCTAGAGCTATAAGTGCGTTTTTCCTCCATCCTTTTTTGTTCAGAAGACACAGGTTTCCCGCTTCTCTCAAGCCCTCTCTGTGTAGCTTCAGATAATCTGTGCTCTTTATTGAGGATGAATTTTTTATCTCCTAGTTTTTCGATTGTTATTTCCTTAGCAGTTGGCTTCAAGTTAAGAGCCTTTTTAGAGAGGTTGAATTTTCCCAGATTTTTTATGGATTCCTGACTTAAAGCAACTTTGGGAACATTTTTAGCCCTAAGTTGATTCTTATGAATGACTGTGATGGCTCGGGAATTATAAGGATAGTATCTTCCATTGTAGCGTCCGTAGAACCTCCCATCGATTACTACTACAGGATATCCCCAGTAACTTAAAGGAGCCCAGTATAAATAATCATATCCCCAGTACCAGCTCACCCATCCAGGTCCCCAGTAAGAGGTTGGTATCCAGTACCATCCCAGACCTGTATGCCAGTGCCACCTGCCATAGTGAAAGGTGCTCCAACCCCATGGGTCATAAGGAATCCAGCACCAGCCGCACAGAGGTAACCAGGTCCATCGTCCATAATAATAGGGGCGCCAACCAGGAGTCAAACCTCGAGGAACCCAGACATTACCATAGGGCGGGAGGTAAGCCCAGCTGCCGTAGGATGCTAATTCGTACTCAAAATCCTCCAATTCTTCTGGAAGATATCTTTTGGCAATCCGCTTGCTTATCTGAGTATCTCTGTATTCGTTCCATCTGTCAAAGCTGTCCTCGGCAGCAGCGTAAAATTGAGTTGGGGCAGAAGTAGGACGACCACCAACAAATTCCAATCTTTGCTCACTCTTGATGAGTACAGAGCCCTCCTCTCCTGCTGCTTCAACCAGACCATCGAAAACAAATATTTCTGTCTCCCTATTTTCCCTCACGTCCATTCTGTAAATACCCTTATCAAGGATATATGTGGAGACATCAGAAGTGTGAATTTCTACATTCTTTTCTTTCTCGAGAAAATTTACATTGAGATAAATATTTCCTGACCAGACTCGAATCCTTATTAAGTCATAGCCTCTTTTGGGGAGGTTCAAGAAATCTATTTTTGTGTTGTTGTCTAACCTCAGGTAATTTCTCTTTCCAAGATAAATTTCAGCTCTTCCCTCAGTGCTGCCGAGCCTGTCACCCTCAGAAATAGGTGCGTTGACAACTCCTTCTTCATAACCCAGATCAGCTGCTCTTTGTATGTAGATATTGCCTTTGACATAACTCAGCCGAGCAAAAGAATAGTTCGTGTAAGGAGTCTCCTCAGCACTAATCAGGGAAAAGGAGAACATAAAAATTATTGAGAAAGCGGCAAATTTTTTCATTTTTTTTCTCCTTTACGCATAAATATTCTTGCAAATATTATGCCAATTGCCTTCTCCCTATCATTTCAGATTTCTATCCATTTTATGTCCTTAAAAAGGGACGAATGCCACAAAATATATACAAGCTAGACTACCTAGACTAGCTAGACTGGCAAGACTAGGCAGAGTAACTTGACTGGTGAAATACAGAAATTGTCTTTTTTTAGCAGCTTCTGTTTGCAATATGAGATTATTATCTCATAGATCCGTTTATTTAAGAAGAGAGAAAATTGATTGTTTAATTCCATGAAGTTTCAGAATTTGGGATGTTGGCAACGAGCCAGGAAGCTTGCTGTTGATATTTATAAAATTACAATGAAGGGAAAATTAGATGTTGATTTTTGTTTTCGGGATCAATTGAGGAGGTCTGCGGTTTCAATTGCATCTAATATTGCAGAAGGAAAAGAAAGAGGAACTGCCCCTGAATTTGTTAGATTTTTATGTATTGCAAAAGCTTCTGCAGCCGAGTTAATAACTCTTCTTTCTATTGCTAAAGACATCGGTTATATCAACAAAAAGGATTTTCAAGATTTAGAACGTAGGATTATGGAAATATCCTATATGATCGGAGGTTTAATTAAATCCATTAAGCAAAGACAATAATTTCTTAATCTAACCATTCTAACTAGTCTAGCAAGTCTAGCTAGTCTAGCAAGTCTAGCTTTTATATTTTCCAATATTTTTTCTGGATTTCAAAGACAGGAGCAAGTTCTTGTTGAGTATGGGATGATGCTTCAGGCTTCATCTCTGGGGATTTGGCTTCTCCTCCCAGATGAAGCAGCACATGTTTTATCCCCTGTTGGAGACCCTGAAGATCATAGCCTCCCTCCAGAGTAAAGAGAAGCCTATCCTGGCATGTATCATGAGCTAGAGACAGGAGTTCGCTAGTTAAAGTCCCAAACCCCTCTTCACTGATTTGCATTCCCCCTAAGGGATCGTCACGATAAATGTCGAAACCTGCAGAAACCAGGATAAAGTCTGGTTTAAATGCAGCTGTAATGGGGGAGAGAATATTCTGGAAGATAAAGAGATAATCTTCATCCGTTTTACCCGCACGAAGGGGGACGTTCACCGTGAAGCCTTCTCCGGCGCCCTGCCCGGTTTCATCCCAATGCCCTGTTCCAGGATAATGGGGATATTGATGGGTAGAAAAGTAAAGCACGTCGTTTCTATCCTGGAATGAATGTTGAGTTCCGTTCCCGTGATGTAGATCCCAGTCCAAAATAAGGATTTTTTTAAGGCTGTATTTTTTTATAAGGTATTCGGCTCCTATGGCCACATTGTTAAAAAGGCAAAAACCCATTGCTCTGGAAGCTTCTGCATGATGCCCGGGAGGCCTGACAAGAGCGAAGCCGTTCTTGATTTTTCCTTCCATGACCAGGTCGATGGCTTCTAGTAGACCTCCGGCCGCCAGCAAGGCGACCTCAAACGAACGAGATGAGGTCGCAGTATCTGGATCAAGGACTACTCTTTCTTTACCAGAGGTTTCTTTGATGAGCTGCACATAGGAAGAAGAATGGACCATCTGTATTTCTTCCTCTTGGGCTGGGCGAGGTTTTATCTCTGAGTAAGAAAAAGAAATTTCCTTTTCGATCATATGGTAAATGGCTTCGATCCTTTGAGGGCTTTCAGGATGGGATGCGCCCATGTTATGCTCCATATATCTCAAGTCTTTGACAATTCCAGTAATCATCAAAACCTCCTATTTTTTAAAGAATAATCTCCATTTTTCCTCAGGAGGCTTAGGAGTTATAAGGCTGACCCCAAAAAGGAGTACAAGGGAACATATCAAAGCAGGATAAACAGCCGGAACACCTAGAGGGAGGTGGCCTTGGATTTTGTTGATGATTTCCCAGGCTACAGTAACGGTTATCCCACCAAGCATAGATGAAACTCCTCCTGCGATTGACGCCCTTTTCCAGAAAAAGACTGCCATAAGGGCTGGAGTGATTCCTGCCCCATAAACAGTGTAGGCCGCATAGGCTGCATCCAGAATGCGGGGAAAGAAGGAAATGAGAGAGTAGGAGATGAGGCCTAAAACGATGACCACAAACCTTGAGTAGAGAATCATCTTTTTGTCGGGCAGGTTGGGATTGATGAATCTCTGATAAATATCCCTGATGACATTGGTAGCAGGAACAAGGAGAAAACTGTTTGCTGTGGAGATTATTATGGCAATTATGGCTGTCATAAGAGCACAGCCGACAGCGATAGGCACTCCTTTATGAGCAACGAGGAGGATAATTTTTCCAGTCTCTTTTGCCTCAAGGCCTTTGAAGTAACTGCTTCCCACAACGGCTAAACTCTGCAGAGCCACTCCCAAGAGGATTACTCCTATAACCCATCCGATGACAGCCTTTTTTGCTTCTTTTTCATTTTTGGCAGAGAAGAATCGTTGGTACGTATTCCCCATTCCAAGAGCAAGAAGCAAGGTAGGGACGAAATAGCCTATAGCCTGAACCAGGCTCATGTTTCCTAATACAGCATGTTTTCTGGGAGTGACATTAGCGACGATGTATTCCATCCCACCAACCTGATGGATAAGAAAAGGAAGAGCGAGAAAGATTCCAACTATCATGATTATACCGTTAAAGATATCTAAATAAGCAACGGATATCATTCCTGCAAGGAGTGTGTAGGTAATAACAAATACAGCCACTACCATCATCCCCTGTTGAACCGTAATTTTTCCTTCTGTGATAATGCTAAGAACCCAGCCTCCACCGCGAAACTGGTAGCTGACAATGGTTACATAAGCAATGATAGTGGTGATGGTAGCTAAAATGCGGGCCCATTTGTTATACCGAGCTTCAAGGATGTCGGGCACAGTGAATTGGCCGAATCTTCTCACTCTACCCGCAATGAAGAAGACAATGATAATCCCTAACCAGCCACCGCTGCTTCCTATCAAAGAGGAATACCCATGATTGTAGCTGAGGTCAGAGACACTAAAGATGTCTCCAGAGCCGATCCAGGTGGCAAGAAGGGTTCCAACCAGGATAGGAGCTGTCAGAGTCCGGCCGGCAACTAAGAAGTCTTCCTTGCTTCTGAGCCTTCGAGTCAGGCGAAGACCAAAGAAAAACAGCAGCACAAGGTAAGAAAATATGGTTAGCAAATAAGCCATTTTTCTGCTTCTTTCTGCTTACTCTTTACCCTTTACTCTTTACTTTTTTTGGGGAAAAATTTTTCAAGTTCTTCAGGTTTTTGTTTTTTGGTGAGAAGGCTGACTACAATCAGAGCGAGAAGAGAGACGATGATCGAAGGATAGATAAGCGGAATTCCCCAGGGATCACCTTCAGGAGCTTTATCAGGAGGCAGTACTTCGGCCATGATTTTCAGAAAAATGCAGACAGTCGTGCCGGAAATGATAGAAGCCAAACCTCCAGCTTTAGTTGCTCTTTTCCAGGCAAGAGCAGCAATGAGAGCAGGAGTTATGGCCACCCCATAGATAGTGTAAGCAAAAAAGGCTTGGGCGAGTACGGATTTTAGACTCATGGCAAGAAGAAACGCCAGGACTCCCAGGATGACTACAAATACTTTTTGAAGGGCTACCATGGTGCGCTGGCTCGCATCTTCTTTGATGAAGCGTTGATAAATGTCGCGCATTATGTTGGTTGACGGAGAAAGGAGGTAGTTCATGCCAGTGGAGATAACCACGGCGCAGGCAGCACCAAGAAGAAGAACTCCCACCGGCGCAGGAACCAGACTTCTGGCCGCCATAAGGACCACTTTTCCACCCTCCTTGGGAATGGTTAGATCAATCTGCCCTTTAAATTTGCTGTAGGCAAAGACTGCGATTACTACCACTACTGTTTCTACGAAAACTGTCCCGATGGTCCAGAGGATTACAGCCTTTCTAGCATCTTTTGGAGTCTTGGCGCTGTAAAATTTTTGGTACATACTCTGCACTCCCATGAGAAGAAGCATGGTAGCCAGAAAATAACCACCAATCTTCAGAGCTGGATGCGCGCCGAATTGCTCGTTTACCACAGCAAAGTAACCAGGATCAAGTGTTTGAGTGGCTTGTGGAAGCCCGCCGACTGCAAAATAGACAAAAGGAACAGAAAGCAAACAAGCAAGCACGATGATAATCCCGTTGGGAAGGTCTGTGTATGCCACGGCAATCATCCCTCCCAGGGCTGTAAAAAGGATAACAAACGTTGCAGCTATGATTGTGCCTACAGAATCAGGTATGGCTCCGTCGGTCACTACATTGAGGATAAACCCTCCTGCAACGAACTGATAAGAGACAATCACCGTAAAAGATATAAGAAGAACGATTGCTCCGAATACGCGAGCTACAGGACCATACCGTTCTTCAAGGATATCACCGATTGTGTACTGGCCAAAAGTTTGGATTTTTCCTGCCAGAAAATAGATTGCAATTATTCCCACCCAAGCACCGGCAGCTAACCAGAGAGCTGAAAACCCAGCTTTGGAAGCCAATTCTGCCCCAGCGATAAAAGTCCCTGAGCCAATCCAAGTACAGATAAGGGTGAAGACCATAACCGAAGTTTTGAGGCTTCGACCGGCAACCATGAAGTCCTCTTGGCTTTTTACTCTTTTAGCCCGGTAGAAATTAAAACCGGTCAGGACTAAAAGATAAGCCAAGATGATCAAAAGATAAATCCACATCAGTCCCTCCTTCTTACGAAGAAATTACTCTCTTGTTACTTTTTTATTTCTCCCAAAGATTTTCTTTAGCTTCAATTTCAAATACACAGCAGCCATTATAATGTATCTTTTTGTATCACCGGGAGTTCTGATGTTTGCGATTATTCTTGGGACCCTCATTAATATAGAGGTTTTCGAAGTGCCAGTAAAGGACCATCGAAAGATAAGCTCGCTTATCTGAGCCCAGGAAAGCTTATCTTTAAAAAGAGGGACATCCCCCTGGGCTGTGGGGAGAGTGATTATTTTAGAAAAATATCTCTTCGTCCAAGTAAAATTTTCAGGGAGAATGTTCATCTCCTTAGCAGTTTGTTCTAGTGGTGTTCCTGGGTAGATATGGAGAATAGCAACGCTTCCTTCGATCTGGTCTTTATATTCTTCGATTATCCGAATTGTTTCCTTGGCTTCTTTCCATGTTTCGGTGGGATGGCTGAAAATAAAAAATGCGTTAGGTATAATATCGAGTTCATTACACCACTGGACCAAACGGTGAAAATCATCAATGTTTAATTTCTTATTTACGATTTCGTTTCGGACACGCTCTGAGCCTGCTTCGAGCCCAAAAGAGAGGTGAAAGAGCCCTGCTTCTTTCATTTTCTCAATAAGGGGTTTGTCGATAAGATCGAGCCTGACATCGCATTTCCAGAAAATATTGAGTTTTTTCTCGATGATGAGGTCGCAGATTTCTGCAGCTCTTTCTTTATTAGCGTTAAATGTATCATCGAAGAAGAAAATAACTCGAACTCCGTATTTCTGAATCAGAAACTCAATTTCCTTGATGACATTCTGAGGACTCCTCATCCTTACCGCTCGACCCCAATTGATCGGAGTCGCACAGAAATTGCAATTGAAAGGACATCCCCGGCTGGTCATTACATTGACTGCTGGAAGCATTCCTTGGCCTGGAACTTCAAAGCGAAAATTATATTTTTCAAAAGGAATAAGATGGAAAGCAGGAAAAGGAAGGCTATCTAGGTTTTGAATTGGAGGTCGTTGGGGATTAGATTTAATTTTGCCATTCAACTTTAAAGAAATACCTTGTATTTCAGCTGCAGCAGATAATTCTTTTTTCTTTTCCAGTGCTTGGCAGAGCTCGAGCATAGTCATTTCACCTTCCCCTCGAACCACTACATCCAGCTCTGGAATATGAGCGAGGCAGTCTTCAGAGGCCATAGAGGCATGCGGCCCTCCTAATATTGTAAAAGCTGAGGAGTAAGCTTTTTTTACAAATTTGATTAATTTGAAGCTCTGAAAGCGGTTTTCTGTGTTTGAAGTTACACCGATTAGGTCGGGTTCGAAGCTCTGCACCTCTTGCTTTATTTCACTCCAGCTCAGATTCAGTATGTCAGCTGGTACAACATTAACTTGAAATCCATTCTTTTCGAGAATCGCTGAAATGTAGAGCAAGCCTA
>Ga0114921_10000434_pt1 | contig 17834 bp, 18 predicted proteins | sample BentaG_FD_87016 | JGI IMG/M metagenome (GOLD analysis project Ga0114921, IMG submission 87016) | Deep subsurface microbial communities from South Atlantic Ocean to uncover new lineages of life (NeLLi) - Benguela_00093 metaG | ecosystem: Environmental > Aquatic > Marine > Oceanic > Sediment ...
AGCTGGACATGAAAAAGGCAGAAAAACTCGGCATAAAACCCGGCCCAACCCTGGGAAAAGTTGCAAGAGGTCAGCCTGTAAAAATAAACGGGAAGACCGTGACCAAAGAGATGCTTGTAAAAGAAGAAACAAAAATTGTGGAAATAAAGGAGGACATTACCATAGAAGTAATAAGCGCTTGGTTCAAAAATAGTGGCTTGTTTCAAAACTTTCAAACACCTCGACGATAGTAAAGTTTATAAGCTTTATTGAAGATTTGTGGGTATGAAAATCGGCGTGGTTGGAGATTTTGCCACTATAACAGGGTTCAGGCTGGCAGGCGTCAAGGAGGCTTATGAGGTCGAAGAGCCGAAAGCAGCGGTGGAGACCTTAAAGAAACTCATGAAAGATGATGTGGGGCTTATAATTATTACAGAACGGCTCGCCGACGAGATTCGAGATGAGACTGCTGCACTAATCGAAGGAAAAACTTTTCCACTTATAGTAGAGATACCCGACAAGCGAGGCCCTGTTGAGGGAAAGGTGGACCCGATTATGGCGCTTATCAAAAGGGCAGTCGGGGTTGAGATAAAATTCTAAAATTCTAATAGAGGTGAAAAAAATGGTCAAGGGAACTATAATAAAAGTCGCAGGTCCTGTAGTTGTTGCGAAGGGAATGAGGGGTTCGCAGATGTATGAGGTTGTGAGGGTGGGGAAAGAGGAGCTTATTGGAGAAGTTATCGAAATGGAGGAAGACAAGGCAACCATGCAGGTGTATGAAGAGACGGGTGGCTTAGAGCCCGGAGAGGACGTGGTCGGTACTGGCACGTCCCTGTCTGTCGAACTGGGACCTGGCATCATGAGAATGACATATGACGGCATCCAAAGGCCGCTCGAGGTCATCAGAGAGGAGACCGGCACGTATATAGCAAGGGGTGTTGACATCCCGTCCCTTGACAGAAAGAAGAAATGGAAATTCACTCCAATAGCAAAAAAGGGTGATAAAGTAATTGTAGGCGACTTCCTCGGTGAGGTGCCTGAAACCGAGCTCGTTCTCCACAAGATCATGGTCCCGCCGACTGTGGAGGGAGAAGCAGAGATTGTAGAAATCGTGGGAGCGGGCGAATACACGGTCGATGACAAAATAGCAGTGCTCAAGACCGCCCAGGATGAGAGGGAGATAAAAATGGCGCATAAGTGGCCTGTCAGGATAGCCAGGCCCTTCAAAGAAAAGCTGGATCCGAACATCCCGCTTATAACAGGCCAGAGGGTTATAGACACGTTCTTCCCGGTGGCAAAGGGTGGCACATCCGCCATCCCCGGTCCATTCGGTGCAGGAAAGACAGTAATCCAGCACCAGCTTGCAAGATGGAGCGATACAGATATTGTCGTTTATGTCGGTTGCGGCGAGAGGGGAAACGAGATGTGCGAGGTGCTCGAGGAATTTCCGGAGCTAAAGGATCCGAAGAGCGGAAAGCCTTTGATGGAAAGGACGGTGCTGATTGCAAACACCTCGAACATGCCCGTGGCTGCAAGAGATGTAAGTGTTTATACGGGTGTCACGCTCGGCGAATATTACAGGGACATGGGGTACAGTGTATCGCTCATGGCCGATTCTACTTCGCGGTGGGCAGAGGCGATGAGAGAGATCTCAGGAAGGCTCGAAGAGATGCCCGGAGAGGAGGGATATCCCGCATATCTCGCGTCGAGGCTCGCCGATTTTTACGAGCGAGCAGGAAGAGTAATAACGTCGGGCAGCGAGGAGAGACACGGCTCTTTGAGTATCTGCGGTGCGGTATCTCCACCCGGTGGAGATTTTTCAGAGCCTGTTACTCAGAATACACTGCGCATTACCAAGGTATTCTGGGCGCTGGATGCCCCCCTTGCAGACAGGCGACATTTCCCTGCCATCAACTGGCTTACAGGCTATTCACTTTACCACGACAGTATCGAGGACTGGTGGGCTGGAGAGATATCAAAAGACTGGAAGGAGATGAGAGTAAGGGCGATGGCGCTGCTCCAAAAGGAGGCAGAGCTCCAGGAGATCGTCCAGCTGGTCGGAGCCGATGCCCTGCCCGAGAAGGATAGGGTGATGCTCGAAGGCGCCAGAGTAATAAGGGAAGACTACCTGCAGCAGAGCGCGTATGACGATACTGATACGTACTGCAGCCCAAAAAAGCAGTACGGAATGTTAAAACTCATGCTGGATTTTTATGACAAGACCCTTGATGCAGTGGAAAGAGGCGCGTCAGCAAAGGAGGTAGCAGAGATAGAGGTCAAAGATGACATTGCCAAATTGAAGTATGTAGGTTTCTCAAAATACACTTCGCAAGAGGAAGGTGCAGAAGAGAAAAAGGCGGACGAGGCAATAGAGAACATATACAAAAAAATCGATGACCAGTTGAATGCCCTTTTAGAAAAGCGAGAGGTGACGTAAGATGGTTTCAGTTAAAGAGTACACATCGGTAACAGAGGTTGCCGGGCCTTTGATGATTGTAGAAGGGGTAGAAGGCATAGGCTACGGGGAGGTTGTGGACATAACAATCCCTTCAGGCGAAAAGCGAAGGGGGCAGGTGCTCGAGTCTGCAGAGGGAAGGGCTGTCGTACAGGTCTTTGAGGGAACCAGGGGCATTGACACGAGCCAAACAAGGGTAAGATTCACAGGGCAGACTGTAAGGATTCCTGTTTCCACGGAGATGATCGGCAGAATTTTCGATGGTACAGGGCGTCCCCTTGACAAGGGGCCGGAGATTATTGCAGAGGATGAACTGAGCATACACGGAGAGCCCATAAATCCGATGTCAAGAACGTATCCAAGGGAATTTATTCAGACAGGCATTTCAACGATAGACCTCATGAATACCCTCGTTAGAGGGCAAAAGCTCCCCATAATGTCGGGAGCCGGGCTCCCGCACAACGATCTTGCTGCCCAGATAGCAAGGCAGGCCAAAGTGCTGGGCCAGGAAGAAGAATTTGCCGTTATATTTGCTGCAATGGGAATCACATTCGAAGAGGCATCATTCTTTATGAAAGATTTCGAGAGGACCGGTGCCCTCGAGAGAGTGACGGCATTTATAAATCTTGCAGACGACCCTGCAATCGAGAGGATTATCACGCCGAGAATGGCACTTACAACTGCCGAATACCTTGCATTCGAGCAGGACATGCACATACTTGTTATCACCACCGATCTGACCAATTACTGCGAAGCTTTAAGAGAGATAGCAGCCGCAAGGAGCGAAGTGCCCGGCAGGAGGGGTTATCCAGGATACATGTACACTGACCTTGCAACGATGTATGAAAGGGCAGGAATGGTCAAGGGCAAGAAGGGCTCGATTACCCAGTTGCCGATGCTCACCATGCCGGACGACGACATAACCCACCCGATTCCTGACCTCACAGGCTATATCACCGAAGGGCAATTTGTGCTCTCAAGGGAAATTCACAGAAAGGGCATCTACCCCTGTGTGGATGTGCTGCCATCCCTTTCAAGGCTGATGAAGGGGGGAATAGGAGAAGGCAGAACAAGGGAAGACCACTCAAACGTCTCGGATCAGCTTTATTCGGCATATGCCGAGGGCAGAGATTTACGTGACCTCGTAGCAGTGGTCGGCGAGGAAGCCCTGACTGAAAGAGATAGGAAACATCTAGAATTCGCGGACGAATTTGAGAAGCAGTTCGTAAGGCAAAGCAAGGACGAAGACAGGAGCATAGAGAGGACCCTCGAGATAAGCTGGGACCTTCTGAGCATCCTGCCGGAGAGAGACCTCAAGAGGATAAAAGACGTCTTCATCGAGAAGTATCACCCGGCTCATAAAGCCTCATAAGTATAGGTGCATCCAAATGGCAGAAAAAATAGCGGGAGTCAAACCTACCCGGATGGAGCTGTTGAAGCTGAAGCGCAGGACAAAGCTTGCGGATAAAGGACACAGCCTTTTAAAGGAGAAGAGAGACGCCCTGATAATGGAGTTCTTCTCTATTCTCGAAGAGGTAAAGGGTGTTAGAGAGCGGGCAAACGAAGCGCTGAGCGAGGCATTTAGGTCGATTATTCTGGCACGTGCTACGCTGGGGACAATAAAGGTCACCGAGGCCTCAATGGCCGTGGAAGAGACCTCACCACTTGAAACGGCAACCAAGAGTATTATGGGAGTGAAGGTCCCTACACTAGAGCTTGGCGAGACTGAAAGAAACCCTCTTGAGAGAGGTTACGGCCTCGTAGACACGTCGTCGAAACTTGACGAGGCGGCGGAAAGGTTTGAGAGGGTCCTCGCTGTGGTGGTGCAGCTTGCTGAGGTGGAAAAGACGGTAAGGAGTTTGGCAGCGGAGATAGAGAGCACGAAACGCAGGGTAAATGCACTCGAGAATATCGTGATACCACGACTGAAAGCCACTGTAAAATACATAGAGATGCGCCTCGACGAGATGGAGAGAGAGAACTTCTTCAAGCTGAAGAGGATAAAGGCAGCGATGGAAGAAGCAGCATAAAGGTCGTTCTCGTCGCTAACGCTCCTCGAATGCCGTACTCCGCTTGCGGAGTATGGTCTCACTCGCAGGTAAGCTGTGTCTGACATTGTGAAGCCCTCGCATGTAGGCTGTGCTTTTCATGGTGAGGCCCTTGGGCAGCATTTTCCTATCGGAATGTCATTTCCGTGTGGGCACTTTTTTGGATGGCGCAGTTTTGTGCACACTGCTTCTGCAATCTTGCCGGAGATGTGATGCTCTATGGCGCATGCCACACTTTCCTGTGAGGCGTCATCAATATCTACTTTTAAAATCTTGCTCAGCAAAAGCTCGGCAAGACGGTGATTCCTCACTATCTCTCTGGCCAGCTTTCTCCCACTTTTCGTAAGAGATACCCCCACCCTGGCCCTGTAATTCACAAGCCCCTGCTTTTCTATTTTTTTTAGCATCTCGACAGCACTTGGCGGCGTGACTTTAAGGCTTTCTGCCACCTCGGTAATCTTTGCTATCTTTTTGCCCTTTTCATCGAGTATAAAGAGGGCCTCCAGATACTCCTCAACGTTCTCGGTTATCTCCATTTTCATGCCTTCTTTACGTAGATTTCCTTTGCTATGTCCGCATCAATTGCGAGGTCGGTTTCCCCGACTTTGATAATAAAGGACGGCGTCTTTTGACGCAACTTTATCACACTTCCCGGAATGACACCAAACGAGCTCAATTTGTCAAGCCTCCTGTGCTCTTTCGGAGCAATGAACACAATTCTGCCGCTTTCGCCTGGAGTTAAGTCGGTAAGCGATAAAACGAGTGGTCGCATTTCCTTTTTGAACCGGCTGCAACATTCCCCCCTCGGTATCGGGTTCCCATGCGGGCAGGTCGGCGGGTGTCCCAAAAATGTGCATACACTCCTAGTCACCTCAGGACTTAAAACGTGCTCAAACTTGCATGCCTCGGTGTGGATGTCCTCTACTCTAAGCTCGAACGCCTGCAAGAGCAAAACTTCTGCCAGACGGTGCCGCCTTATGATACTCTTCGCCATCACATCGCCCTTTTTGGTGAGGAAAATCCTGCCATCCTCTATTTTAACAAGGCCTTCTTTTTCCATAAAATTTATGATACTTTCAGGGTTCTTTTGCTCGGAAATCCTCAGCACTTCATCCACGAAGTCAACGTTCCTCTCTTTTAATGTCCACAAAAGCTCCAAGAGCTCGTCTACGTCATTTTCTGTCACAGTGTTACCTTCGGATTCAGTCACAGTATCACCTCCAGATAGCGAAGCGCGAAATTTAGAAACCCGCCGACAATGAACGCGAATGGGAATATAAAGGCAACCATACCAACGGCTGTCTTCAAACCACGTTCTTTTATAATGATAAATAAGTTCGCGATGCACGGCACGAAAAGCGTTATCGTGACAACGCTGACTACTATCTGCGTCGTGTCCATAAGTCCTGCGCTTGCAATAGCAAAGAGCCCTGCTGCCCCGTAATCACGCCTTAGAAATCCGATCAAAAACGCCTGAGTAGCCTCCACCGGAAGGCCTAATAGTCCTACAATCAAAGGCGATGCAAGTGTCTCTATACTTGTAAGCAATCCCATTATGTCAAGCGTGAAAAGCACGATTGTCCCCAAAATAAACAATGGGACAGCCTCCTTCAAGTACCATTCAACCCTCGAGACGGTCTTCACAAGGATATTTGAGAGATGCGGCATCCTGATAGGTGGAAGCTCCATAATAAAGTCGAAACTCTCGCCGGGCATCAATTTCGATGCGAGATACCCGACAACGAATAGCGTTGCCACCACAGAACATATCCATATAACCAGTGCCTTTACCGAAAGCCCGCCCAAGAGGCCGAGTGTTACACCTAGCTGTGCCGAACAGGGGATCCCTAATGCCAGAAGCAGCGTCACGATAATCCTTTCCTTTTTCGTCTCCAAAGTCCTTGCCGTAAGTGTCGCCATGGTGACGCACCCAAACCCCAATATAATCGGCAGTACAGCCTTTCCGTTTAGGCCCAGTGTCTTAAACACTCTATTTACCATCACGGCAAGCCGCGGAAGGTACCCGGAATCTTCCAAGATACCAAAGGCAATAAAGAACGTCCCGACTATCGGCAGGATAATCGCAAGCGAATACGTCAGTGCCATCGTGATTACCCCATAGTCTCCTACAAGGAAATCCTGCACGATTTTATAGGGTATCAGATGCTCGACGATGCTTTTAGAGGCAGGGTTGATGTACTCATTGAACACCACGCCTTCGAAGAAGTCCACAAGCGTTCCGGCACCGAATACCCCGACGAAGACATACGTGAAAAACAGCACAGCCATCAATATCGGAATCCCGCCGACGGGGTGTACCGACCATGTCCCCAGAGACTCCAAAACGGATGAGCTTTCTCTCTTCTCTGTAGATTCGATCTGTCTTATGATCTTCTGGACTTCCTCGAGCCTTGTTTTTGTTATTACATAATTCAAAGGCTGCGAATAACTCGCCTGTACCTTATGGTGTATCTCATCAATTTTATTCACAGTCCCTTCGTCAAGTGCATCAAGCCATGGCTTCAGGCTCTCGTCTCCGGAAAGCAGCATGAGCGCTAGGCTCCTCTTCGAAATTCTCGCGTCTGGCAAAAGTGTTATTATCTCCGCCGCTCCGTCTTCTATCTCGTCAGAATACCTGAAAGAAAATCTGCTCTCTTTTGCGTCGGGAATGCTTTTCACAAGCTTCCGAATCCCCTTTCGGCTCGTTGCCACTGTCTCGATAACGTCGACACCTAAAATCTCCTCGAGCCTTTTGGAATCCACGTACACCCCACGGCTTCTCGCCTCGTCCCCCATGTTCAAGTCCAGAACGAAGGGCAGGCCCATCTCACAAAGCTGCAGCGTTATCAAAAGCCCGCGGTTTAAGTTCTTGGCATCGACTACCTGCACTACCCCGTTTAAGTCCTCGGTTAAAAGGATGTCCCTTGTCACCTTTTCGTCTTCGGACATCGGTAGAAGGTTGTTGATGCCAGGCGTGTCGATTATTCCCAGCTCTTTGTCAAAGCTCGCATGCCCTACCGACACCTCCACGGTTGTTCCTGGGTAGTTTGAGACCATGACATACTTGCCGGTAAGGAGGCCGAATATCACGCTTTTCCCGACATTGGGATTCCCAATGATAGCAATCTTCTTTTTTGTTCTTAGTACTTCTTTTTCATGCTGGTGCATGTTAATATCTCACTAAATTAGGTCAGCCTAATTAGGCAAGCCTAACTAAATAAATAGTTATTAGAAATTTATTCAATTGCATCTGCCAGTTCTTTTACGATTGTACCAAAAAGCAACTTGCCCTTTTTGGCTGTGGCCCTTGTGGGATATCCGAAAACCCCGCTTTTTGTTGGCACTAATTGTTCATCGATGATTTCCACGTCCTCGTCCACGGCCTTTTTCATATCCACCTTTTTGGGGTGGAGATACATCATGAGCGATGTTTCTGCCTCGCATGCGTGAAACGGTTTAGTCTCGAGGATATTGGAAAAATCAATTTTCGAGAAGTCAAGAAATCTGTTGTCGATGTCACTCTCTCCTGCTCCCTCCTGTATCGCATTTATGTGCGTGTTGCTGTAGTGCCCTGACGTTATATAAACGGTGTCGAAGCCGCTGTTTTTCAGGGCTTTTAATATGTCTTTCGTGTATGCCTTCAGCGTATCGGGCTCTACCATAGTAGTTCCGGTATATGCCTTCGTGGTGTTGGAGACCCCATACCACACGAGGGGGGCCACAAGAATCCCGGTCTTTTTGCTCAGGCCCTCACAAATCGCCTGTACGATGTCCCCGTCTGTAGACAGGGGCAAATGGTATCCGTGCTCTTCAACAGACCCGAAAGGCAGAAGGATATCCTGCCTCTTTGTGAGATACTCCGTTACCTCTACCCACGAGAGGTCGTTTAAGTCCATAGAAGTAAATACACCTCACTTAGCAGCCTTTTTCGTCGCTGGCTTTTTCTTTGGTGGTGCCTTTTTCTTCGGTGCCGGTTTCTTCTTCGCCTTCTTCTTTTCCTCTGGTTTTTTAGCAGGAGCTTTCGCTGGTGTCTTTTTCTTGACGGATTTTGCCACTTTGGCCTTTTCTTTGGGTGCGGTCTTTTTCTTTTCCGGGACTTTGGGCTTTTTGACCTCGACTTTGGGTTTTTCTACCTTCTTTATTTTCTTGGGTCTGGGCAGCGGTGGTGCCTTGAACTCCAGTTCGTCTCCAAGCGCAAAGCCGGGAAGCCCCTTTTTGAATCTGGCAAGAAGCGAGCTCCTGCCATGGGTGCGAAGGATTTTTCCCTGTATGGCCATGCCCGACGCAGTTTTCCAGAAGACCTTTTTACCTATCAGGCCTGGCGGATTTTTGTCCTCCACGTCAAGTATGCAACAGTTATTGTATGTATCTCTTCTACTCCCCTTAAATCCAATAATTCTGGCTTTCATCCTCTTATCTCCGATGTCCCATTAGCTCTCCTTGGAACACTAATAAAGTTTTCGTCTGGGATGGTAACTTTTCTATCAAACTTAAACCCCCACCACCCTCAACCCCACAGCGACAGACCCGAGTGCAAGACTCTGGGCGAGCTTTCTTAAAAAGTTCCTTTTTGCGGTGTCGTCTATTGATGTGCCGTAATCAAAGATTTCCGCATAATGGAGAGCAATGTACATCCCGCCGACGGCGCCGTACAGGAATGCCAGTGCCTCCATCGAGCCGCGTGCCATATCTATTGTGCTCGTGACGAGCTGTGGGCTGACAGTGCCTCCGCCTGCAAAGAGGGCCCCACCCACGGCTATGTAGGACTCTATGAGGCCCGCTACATATATACCAGCTGCGAAAAGAGGGATTACAGGTCCCATCCCAAACCATGCCATCCCGAACATTACGCCGCCGAGGGGCCATGCGATTTCATAGATTGGAGACCCGGAGTCAGAGCCAAATTCGAGGCCCAAGTCCGTAGAAAGGCCAACTATCACACCCAGTGCCAACACTATCACATAAAGCCTTACCGTCTGTCTGGAGTACTTCAATAGGTCGCTTATTCCCATTTTTCGTCCCTTTCTAAAAATTTCTTTATCGCCTTTCTGAGCTCCCTGAGTTCAAAGCCCGTGTCCTTCTCTGGCAAGGATTCCGGTCCCTTTTTATCCTTCTGGGGCAGCTCTACTTTCATGCCCAGCTTTTCCAGAAACTCCTGCTCACCTTTTAGTATCTCTTCGATTTCTGAGGCATCGACCTTGAAGATGTCAGTATATTTCAGCTTCAGTTCCTCTTCAGTGGGTTGAAACCTCTCAGGCATGAGCCTGTTCAAACACATCACACCGAATTTTGCGACTCCGACCAGTCCAAACAAAACGAACGGATATGTCCATATCCATTTTTCAAACAAAAGACTGCCAGAAGAGACGAGAAATATCAGCATTCCCACGCCAAAACTCCATAAAAATCTCCTTTTTTTATCCCAGAGCTCATACCGCCCGACCTCCGAGAGTATCGCCTGGCCGACGGTAAAAGATCCCCCCAGCGCGAGATATAATATCAAAGCCAGCATGACAGAAATGTTTATATCTGGAGATATAAATATTGCGAACCGGGAGAAAGCGATGATATATACGTTGTTATCGAACCGGGGCGGAGTGGGAAAGACGACTATAGCCGCAAACCTTTCAATTGCAATATCAAAGCTCGGGGAAAAAACGCTTGTCGTGGAGGGTGACCTCGGCGCAGCAAGTCTTTATCTGGTTTTTGGAGTAGATCCCAGCGTCGACAATTTTCGGGACATATTAGAAGACAGGGGGCACATAGAAGATGCGGCTCTTGAGGGCGTATACCCTGATCTAACTATCCTGCCGAACAAGGTGCCAATAAAGACCTACTACGAGGTAGAGGCCCTAAAATTTATAGATGTCGTGAAGCCGTTTGCCAAGGATTTTTCAACTGTCGTCGTGGACGGGCCTGCCGGCATAGGAAAGTCGGCACTGGTATCCATGAAACTTGCAGATGAGATAATAATCGTGACGAGCCCCAACCCCCCTGCTGTAACCGCGGCATTGAAACTCAAGAAGGTCATAGACGCATTGAAGCTGAAGGTGAGAGGCATTATAATAAACAGGGTCCCCCAGAATATAGGGCAGGGATTTTTAAAGCAGATAGAGGTATATTTTGATTTGCCCATCCTGGGCATAATACCAGAAGACCCGAAGGCCGAGGTATGCTACAGGAGAAAAACGCCGATAGTAGAGGAATATCCAACAAATCCAATCTCTAAAGAAATAACAAAGATTGCCAAGAATCTTGTAAGTGAAAGCGGAGGTAGATAAGTTGAAATTACCCAAAGGGGTACTGGACGAGAAAGAACTAGAAGAAATATTGAAGGAGGAGACAGGCCTGGGGGAAGCCGTAGAGGGAAAAATAGACAGAGGGACCAGCGTGAATGAGGATAAAGATTACGATTCGCTGCTCAGGAAAACCGAAACCATTGAAAAAGAGATAACGTCTGTTAAGTCGGAAACTGCCTTTTTAAGAGAAAAGTTGAAGGAGCATTCCGACATACTTTTAGAACTCGTCAGGCTCGTAAAAGAGTCGATGAGATAGACCCATGGCAAAAAGGAATGATTTTGAGCACATAAGGCAAATACGCACAAGGTTAAATTCCGTCAAAGACGACGCTCTGGTAAACTCATCGGCCAAGGCAATGGTGTCTGTTAAAAACGTCCTCCACGTATCCAGAGGAGCTGCCCAAACGGCTGCGTACCACACCGTTGCTCAAAAATACGAAAATCTTGACGCTGTCCTACAGAGAATGAATGAAAGTATGCGATTCTTAGGTGAATCCAGGGGCGATCTAAAAAGGGACTGGGAAGTCTTGGTGGGTAGAGACGTTGGCAAGGTCAGAGAGACACTTTCCGCCCTTCTCAGCTCCTGCGAATCGCTAGATAAAGACGGTTCTGCCAAACGCGTAATGTCCGAATCACAAAACCTCGGTAAAATAATGGATGAAATGGAAAAAATCAAAAACAATGCCCCCAAATCCTGTGAAGCATTCGCAAAACTTTCGAATGAATTTGAGCTATCACTCAGAAACCTTGACAGTGTCCTCGGTGCCACATCGTATCCTGCAGAATTTGATGATTATTCGAAATTTTCCAGCGATCTGGAAGACCTTGGTGAACAGATTAAACGGCTAAACGAGAGTTTGAAATTTTTTGAAGACGAACACACAAGAGGAGACTGGAAGCATTTCATGGAACTGGATTTGAACCGGGTAAAGGAGTCCATAAAAACTTCGTATAGTTCTTCTATGCAGTTAGTCGATGTTGTAGCGCAGAAATAAAGAACTGAGGACAGTCTAACAGGCCAAATAGAACATGCTGGGACGTCAGGCCCGCCGACCTCTTCAGTCTTGGCGCTTTTCAATCGGCAAGCAACCACTTCCACAAGGGCTTGTAGGTTATTCTCTTGTTTTTTATTTCTTCCTCCCCTTCATAATCCCAAGTAATTGTAAGCAGGTTGTTACATCCAAGCTCGCTGCTTGCTTTCAACAGGGATTTTGTTTCTCTCTTCTTTGTATCAGGGTCGCTAATATCATAGCAGGCCTGGATTAGTTGTTTGACTTTCGGACCCTCTTTTACAAGAAAGTCGACCTCCTTTCCAGTATAATCCTTCCAGTAGTATACCTCCTTTTTTGGCTCCGTTGTTCTTCTTAAGAGTTCTACTGCCACGAGATTTTCCATGACCCTTCCATAGTCAGCGGAGATTTTGAAGCTCGAGAAGTTTGCAAGTCCGCTGTCGATTGCATAGATCTTCTTTGGGTGTTGTAGCTGGTCTTTTATCTTGTAGGAGAAGACCTTTAAATCAAAAAAGAGGAAGGCCTCTTTTGTATGGTTGAAATATTTTTCAAGCGTTGGCACGGATATCTTTGTACCCCTGCTTTTGAGTACTTTGGCGAGTTTTGAAAAACTTGTGGGTTTTCCAGTGTAGGTGCTGAGGAAGTAGGCAATCTCTTCCACGACCTCTCTGCTCTTCTTTGCCCTGGGTGCGATATCCCTGTTTATTATGTCAGAGAAGAGTGTTTCAAGGATATCCCCTTTCTCTTCGCCTGTTAAGACAACTTCAGGGAAACCTCCGAAGGCCATGTATTCCTCGAGATAACGGTTGACCTTTGCTACATCCTCTTCGATCAAAGGTTTTTTTGCCACGAAATTCTTAAATGAAAGAAATTCCTCAAAGCTCAGGGGAAACACAAAAGTCGTTAAATGCCTTCCGGTTAGTAGGTAGCTCAGCTCGGATTTTGTTAGCCTAGATGTAGAGCCTGAAAGAAAGATTTTTATCCTTCCTTTAAACTCGTCGTATATGCTCCTAACATACCTCTCCCACCCATCTATCCTCTGGACTTCATCCAGAAATAAGTAAATTTTTTCGTGCTTCTTTAGAAGATCTCTGGCATATATCAACTCTATGATGTGGTTGAAATACTCCGGTGTAAGGGGTAAGAGTTTCCGGTTCTCAAAGTTAAGATATATGGTGGCTTCTTTTTCGATGCCTGAACCCAGCAGCTCGCTTATTGTAAAGAACATCAGATAGGTTTTTCCAGATCTTCTCGGACCAATGACATCATTGATTAGGTCAGTCTCAATTTTCAGCCTTGTTTTCCTTTCTAGGACTGCCAGGAGATCTTTCCTCCAGTATTCTTCTATGGCCATCATTAATTTATTTTTATGATTTTCCATCATATCGTTAAATTAGTTTAATGATATTTATATTTTATGTTTGGGTGTGAGATTATGACAGGTCAGCGCATTCTAAAAACAGCAAGACTTAAATCCATATAGAGAGACTATCGGTTGCATGGACAAAGAAACAAAAGGAATACTAAAGCAGGTGAACAGGCGCCTGATTAATGCAGAGTCGTCCGTCCGGGTGGTAGAGCAGCGCATTGACGTTGTTGAGGGCACCATAAAGGCCATAGAGAGAAAAATCGGGAGGAACACGAAAGACATATCCGGGTTCTCCGGCAACAAAGAAGAGATCGAGAGGTTAAGGGAAGCGATTATCAAGCTGTCAGCCGAGATAGAAGATCTCGCTCCAAAAAGAGATGTAGATGCGCTTAGAAAGTATCTGGACCTCGTCGCTCCAGCAAGTGGGGTTAAGAAGGGGAAGAGATAATGGAGTGCAGTTACCGCATAAAAACAGACGGAAATGATAGAATCCTCAAGATTGACTGTACAGACTGCATATACGGCATGTCTCTAGAAGACAGCGAAGAGTGCATGAAACGGGTGCTCAAGTCTCTGTACAGGGAACACGACGTCGACTCGATAGTGCTATCAGAGCTTGTTGAGAGGGAGTATGACTGTGACCAGACGAAAGTTATGATGGATTTTGTGGCCGCAATCGAGAATACACGGGACTGGCCCTTTCTTGCCATAACCCAAAAGGAGATAGGCTGTGATGAGTGCAAGTCAGAAAGGCAATCCGATCTGGAGAGAATCCTCTCAGAACTCCTTTTTACAGACCCTATACAGGCCTACAGAGAGCTTTTGAGTTATATCCGAAAGGAAGAGGACAAAAAGGAGAGCGCAGATTTAGAAAAGTGTGTCGAATGCGGGCACTACTATGTCGCAAATCTAGACAGGGTGAAAGGGATTTTTGAGTCTTTGAACTTTTTTAAATTAAACATTCCAGAGACATCCGACGGCAGGGCAATTTATAGGAGATTTTTATCCCCTTCCGTAAGGCCGTATTTCTCGACATCGCGCCTTTTGCTTGAGCCCCCGTCAGGTTCCACCGTAGTTTCGAAATACAACGTAGGGGACACGGTTGTGAGGATTTACACGCTTCCCGGAAAGCCTGAACGCATGTATTTTGTAAGCCCTCCAGAATATTCTCTCTCCGCAGAGAAGTTCGAGATAATAAACAATGCCAGGCAGGAGATGATCAGGCATAACCCGGAGTCTCTGGATTTCGCTGACCCTGCAAAGGCAAGAGAATATTTTAAAAGGTTTGCGAGAAGGGCGGTTGGCAGGACGGCAGTCGATCTGAAGAAAGACGTCTCAAGGGAAGATATCGAAGAACTGGCCGAAATTCTTGCAAAATACACGGCAGGAATAGGGATACTGGAAGTGCTGCTATCTGACCCCTACGTCCAGGACGTTTACATAAATGCACCCGCGAGTGAGAATCCCATCTGCATCACCCATTCCGTAGAAGAGGAGTGTCTAACGAACATACACCTCACCGAAGACGACACAGAAAGCCTTGTATCCAGATTTAGGGCCAGGAGCGGCAGAGCGTTTTCCGAGTCACATCCAAGCCTCGATCTCGAGCTGCAGGAGTTTGGTACGAGAGTCGCAACGATAGGAAGGCCGTTGAGTCCGGACGGCGTGGCCTTCGCTTTAAGGAGACAAAAATCGACCCCGTGGACCCTGCCACAGTTCATAAAAAATGGTATGATAACTGCCAGAGCCGCAGGGCTTTTAAGCTTTTTTATAGACGGACAGGCAACCATGCTAATCACAGGCTCCAGGGGTTCCGGAAAGACGAGTCTTCTGGTATCGCTTCTTTCGGAGTTGATGCAGAATTTGAGGATCCTGACCATCGAGGACACTCTCGAAATCCCTGTCTCGAAATTAAATTCCGTCGGATACAAGATACAGAGAATCAAAATCCAATCTTCAGTAGGGAAAGCGGAGACGGAGATGACGCCGCAAGAGGCGCTTGGCACTGTACTGAGGCTCGGCGAGTCGGTGCTGGTAATCGGCGAGGTCAGGGGGCCGGAAACCAAGATCTTATACGAGTCCATGAGGGTCGGGGCAGCGGGCAACTCGGTATTGGGTACAATCCACGGCGCATCCACCCAGAGCGTGTTTGAGCGGGTAGTATATGATATAGGTATACCTGCCAGCTCCTTCAAGGCGACGGACATTGTTGTCACATCTGCTCCAATAAGAAGTGGTGGGGGTCTAAAGAGGCTGAGGAGAGTCCTGCAGATATCGGAGGTATCAAAGGACTGGCATTCTCAAAACCCTGACCCGAAAGACGTATTCAAAGATTTGATGGTTTACAACTCCGCAAATGACTGTCTCGAGGCCGACGATTCGTTTTCAAAGTCAGAAATTATAAGCTCAATTGCAGCAAGGTGGAATATGACAGTAGAGCAGGCACTAAAGAACATTGAACTAAGGGCGAATATCAAAAAAGACATGGTCAACTTCAGTGAGCAAAACAACTTTGACAGAATTCTGGAAGTAGATCATGTGGTGATGGCCAATAACGAGTTCCGTGCCTTGAACGAAAAGCAAATCAGGTCAGGAAGTGTCGATTACGATGCCCTTTACAGGGACTGGAAAAAGTGGTTTAAGGAGTATGGGGAGTCGCAATTTGAGAACTACTGACCAAAAGTCATGGGAGGCTAGATATGTGGTATGAAAGGGCCTGTAAATTTGGAAGATTCATACCATGGGCTGGAAAGGGTGAGATAAATAAGGAATTCTATGATTACATCAGTTTCACAGGACTTGATGTCAAGCCGGAAGAAGCAAGGGCCTTTGCTGTGGGATCAACGATAATAACTGCGGTGCTATTTGCATTTCTAACCATTTTCATGTTTTTAAGCCACCGTCCATGGATTCCCTTCCTGGTAGCGCTTTTGGTGGTGCCTTTGGCGGTGCTGTCCTATCTCGGTAACTACCCTAAAATTTACGCCGATGTTTACAGGGTAAAGGCACTTGGAGCCATGCCGGAGGTAGTAAGCAACATGGCCATGTCGCTAAAGCTCGTGCCCAATCTGGAAAGGGCGGTGGAGTTTGCAGCTAAAAACACCAGTGGCCAGATAGGAAGAGAGTTTAAAAAAATGGTATGGGACACGTACATGAGGGTTTATAGGAGTTCTGATGATGCCCTGACAAAGTTTGCAGATAAGTGGAAAAGATGGAATGATGATTTTGCCAGGTCCATATATCTGTTAAAGGGATCGCTTCTTGAAAAAAACGAAAAGAGGAGACTTGAGGACATAGACAAGTCTGTCGATGTCATATTGAATGGGACCGTTGACAAGATGGAAAAATTCGCAAGGTCGCTTACCATGCCAACATTAAGCCTGTATTTTATGGGGATGATACTGCCCCTTATAATGATTGCGGTCCTGCCGACCCTGTCATACATAGGAACCAACATAGGTGCAAGAACACTCTTCATCGCCTATAACATTCTACTCCCTCTGATTGTATTCGCCTGGTCAAAAAACATCCTGTCAAAACGTCCAGTAACGACAACACCGCCCGAGATTCCTGAAGAGCACCCGGATGTCCCGCCAGAAGGAAAATTAAGACTGGGAAATACGTGCCTTCCTGCCCTGCCAGTAGCAGCGGCCTTCGGGCTTTTGATATCCCTTCCAGGAATTTTCAAGCTTTATCACCTGTTGACAATGCCTGAGTTCAGCGAGCCTCTGACTTTTCTCGGGCTTGATCCGACTATACTGATAATCTGGGGCATTTCTGTTGGAACTTCAATCTATTTGATTGGCACTACAATCGACCGGGACAAGGTCCGGACCAAAATCAAAGAAACGGAAAAGGAGTTCATCGACTCTTTGATCCAGCTTGGCAGCAGGCTCTCGGAGGGGAGGCCGATTGAAGATGCCTTCAGCCGTGTTGGTGAGGTCATGAAAGGCAGTGCAGCGGGTGAGATATTTGCGAGTTCTGCAAGAGGTGTGAAGCTGGCGAGAAAAACCCTTTATTCATCACTGTTCGATAAAGACGAAGGTGCATTAAAGCACGTTTATTCCAGGACCATACACAACGTGATGGAGATGGTTGTAGAGGCTTCCAGGAAAAGCAATGCTGCTGCAGGCATAGCTGTTAGCCGAATAACCGAGCACCTTACCAAAATCAGGGACGTAGACGATGAAATCGAACGTAGGCTTGACGAAATGGTTTCATCGATGCGTTCAACAGTGCTGATATTCGGTCCGTTTGTAGGCGGGGTTGTAGTGTCACTCCAGAAAATGATGAATTCACAACTGCTAAAGGCCCAGACAACAAGCACCTTCTCGCCTACACTTGAAGGCTCTCCAATTTCACTGGGGGATATGCCGGGTCAGGGTTTTTTCGGCCCCCTTGGCAGCAAGATAACGGTCGCCCCGATTTCAATGGGAATTCTCCAGCTGATAATCGGCCTCTACATGCTGGAAATGGTTGTAATATTCTCTCTTTATATGTCAGAGCTCTATGTCGGTGACGACAGGGTCCACAAGAGGATGGAAATCGGGAAGAACCTCCTGTTGGCAACATTGCTCTTCACATCGGCAATAGTCATCACCCAGATGTTTCTTAAATCATAAAATTTTTCAGACGTTATGCTTGCCGATAGTATTCAAAAATTTCAGGGGGACG
>Ga0114921_10000435_pt1 | contig 17805 bp, 19 predicted proteins | sample BentaG_FD_87016 | JGI IMG/M metagenome (GOLD analysis project Ga0114921, IMG submission 87016) | Deep subsurface microbial communities from South Atlantic Ocean to uncover new lineages of life (NeLLi) - Benguela_00093 metaG | ecosystem: Environmental > Aquatic > Marine > Oceanic > Sediment ...
AATGTCCACGCTCATCAGTTCGAACTCTTTGAGCCCACCAAGCATCTCATACTAAGCGAGTCGGTGCCAGACTGCACGATCCGGGGAGGGCGGAACCTGTTGGACGCTCTTCGGCTGGGCATCACGGGTGTCCGTGTCACTGGTGAGAGCGACTTCAATGACGTCGCCTGGAAACGAGCCTTCGATGCTGGCCTCTTCCTCGGGCCCCATGTCTTTGCCTGCGGAAATGAGATCGGCACCACAGGTGGACACGGTGCTGGGTGGCCTAACTTCCTGGCAGCAGATGGCCCTTTCGAGATGCGGAAGGCGATTCGCGAGCAGATCAAGCACGGTGTGGATTGGATCAAGCTGGACATCACCGGCCACGTCTTTGTGAACGCCAATGGTGAGCGGTTCATAGAACTCGAGGTCTTTGCCGACGAAGTGAGAGCGGCCACCGAGATTGCCCACCAGAAGGGCAAGAAGGTGTGCTCACACAATGAGAGCCCCGGGGGAGTCAAGATGGCCATTGAATGTGGGGTGGATTGCATCGAGCATGGGACCTATATTGATGACGAATGCATCCAGATGATGGTGGATCACGACGTGTTTTTCGTGCCGACCATCCGCTGTAGCCAGGACACACAGTACAAGCGCGAGAATGGGGCCTCCGAGTCCGAGATCAACAGCCCCAAACGCGTCGCAGAAAGAAAAGCCCATCTCGAAGTGTTCCAGAAGGCGCTGAAAGCGGGGGTCAAGATGGCCAGCGGAGGCGATTCTGCTACCGTCGGGGAACTTGGTCTGAGAGAGATCGAACATCTCGCGAAGGCGGGGATGACCGAGATGGAGGCATTGATCGCCGCGACCCGGAACTCTGCTGATCTGTGCGGGATAGTCGATCGGACGGGAACGGTGGAAGTGGGCAAGCTGGCAGACTTGATTGCGGTATCCGCTGACCCGCTGGAGGACATCTCCAACATCAGGAAGCTGAAGCTGGTCTTGAGGGGTGGGAATCGGGTGACCCTGGAGCCAGAAGGGATAGCCGACTTCTGGGATCTCTACTGCTGGCAATGAAAGCATCTTTATGAGAAGTGTGTCGCGTGTGATGGTTACCGGGGCTAACAGAGGCCTGGGCTTGGAATTCGTGCGCCAATGTCTGGCACGAGGTGATCTCGTGTTCGCCGGATGTCGCAATCCGGGAAATGCTGTGGACTTGCAGGCGTTGTCTGTCACCCATCCCGGACAACTCGCCATTCTGACCTTGGACGTGACGGACGAAGTGAGCATTGACGCATCCGTCGAGGCCGTGCATTCCCAGGTGGATGGTCTGGATTTGCTCATCAACAACGCCGGGGCCTATCCGCGTGGCGAGACGCCCATCACCCTCAATGCCACAACAATGCTCCAGGCATTTCACCTCAACTCCGTGGCGCCCATGATCGTCGCCCAGCGCTGCCTCGATCTGCTGAGATCAGGGAATCATCCAAGAATCATCAACATCTCCTCAAAGATGGGCTCGCTGTGGTGGAAGGAGAGAGAGGGTGGGGGCGATTACAGCTATTGCAGCAGCAAAGCTGCTCTGAACATGCTCACTCGCACCCTGGCCCTCGATCTGCGCCCTGACGGGATCATCGTCGTGGCCCTAAACCCCGGCTGGGTTCAAACTGACATGGGCGGAAGCAGTGCCGACCTCACGCCCACCGAATCGGTGCGCGGTATGCTTGGAGTCATCGAGCGGTTGACCGAAGCTGATACCAGCAAGTTCTTCACCCGGGAAGGCCAGGAACACCCCTGGTAGCAGCCGGCACGGTAATGCGCGCGCAAATGGAGCGTTGCATCCTCGTTGACACACCACTGAGAGAGAAGGAAAAGCTATGAATCGCATACACATAGAATGTGCCCTCCAGGGAGCCAATAGCATCCTGCCCGATCCCTACATAGCTGGTATGGACGTGGACGACGATGACTGGGGAGCGGCTGTATCAGTTGGGAAGGTGCTGCTGGATGTCGGGTTGGGAAACGTGCAAGAGAGTGCGGAAGGCCAGGCGATGCTAGAGCGGACACGTGAGTGGTTGGCGGCACTCTTACGAGCCGGGGCATTGAACCGGCGCGAACGGGTAGATGCGGGGAATGTGCTGGCGAGACTGGGGGACCCACGCTTTCGGTCCGACCCCTGGTACCTGCCCGACGAGCTACTTCTGGGCTTCGTGGAGATTCCGGAGGGACCGTTTGTGATGGGCGAACGCGAGGAGCGACACGAGGTCTCGCTGCCGACGTATTACATCGCCCGTTACCCGGTCACGGTGGCGCAGTTCAGAGCCTTTGTGGAGGAAAGTGACTATCAGCCAGGGGCCTCCGAGTGCCTGCAGAGATTGGCTAACCATCCTGTAGTATGGGTAAGCTGGTACGAGGCACTGGAGTACTGCGAGTGGTTGGTGGAGAAGCTCAAGGGGATAGCCGACGGCCAACTGGCAAAAAACGACCTGAGAGAGCATCAGCAGTTCTGGGAAGGGCTACGCGCTGGGGAATTGGTGGTGACGCTGCCGTCGGAGGCGGAATGGGAGAAAGCAGCACGGGGGACGGATGGACGTCGCTATCCGTGGGGGCGTGAGAGGCCGGATCTGGATCGGGCGAACTACGGATCACACTTCGGGGAACCGGCAATTGGGACGACGAGCGCGGTAGGGTGTTTCCCCCGCGGTGCGACCCCAGAAGGAGTACAGGACCTGGCTGGCAATGTGTGGGAGCTGACGCGGACGCTGATGGGAAAGGATTTGCTGGAGGGGAAAGAGGGCTGGGTGCGATCATTTGTCCCCCGATGGTGGACGCGAAGTTTGTTGGGAAAGCCTTGGCTGGGACCCGAGTTTGGGTATCCTTACGATCCAGGAGATGGGCGGGAGAACCTGGAGGCTGAGCCGGAGGTAGACAGGGCAGTGCGCGGGGGCTCGTGGACCGTTGACGCCAGGCGCCTCCGCTGCGCCTTCCGCGACGGACTTCCCCCGACCAGCCGCCACAGCGCCGATGGGTTCCGGGTAGTAGTGTCCTCCATCCGGCCCTGATCTCTGGCACGCTGATATCTGAATTCTGAGGTGGCCCGCTGGAGGAGGGAGGGCTATCTGATAACCAATGAGGAGCATAGATGAAAACCATTCTGACTAATTGCACTGTCATCGCCTGCACAGGCAAACAACCTATGAAGGATGTGATTGTGATCGTCGAGGATGACAAGATTGCCGAGGTGAAGGCAGGGACATACAGCCAGGCAGTCGGAGAAGGAGAGCGCGTCTTCGACCTTGAGGGAGGTTACGTCCTCCCAGGGCTATGGGACGTTCACGCTCATCTGGGTGACCTCATCCCAGACCCCAAGCATCTGCTGGAGACCGAGTCACCGATTGATTATGCGATCCGGGCTGGTCGGAACGCTATGGACGCCCTGCGAGCCGGCATCACAGGCATCCGCATCTTGGGTGAGGACCACTACGCCGACGTCGCCTGGAAACGGGCTTTCGACGCTGGCGTCTTCGTCGGGCCTCGCCTCTTCGTCTGCGGAAAAGCCATGTGCATCACGGGGGGACATGGGCACGGTACGCTAGGCTCCGTGGAAGTGGACGGCCCCTACGAGATGCGGAAGGCGGTCCGCGAACAGCTCAAACACGGGGCGGACCAGATCAAGCTTATGGTGACTGGCGGCGTCATGACCGCTGGCGAGGGTATGCAGGAGTCCCAGTTCCTGCCCGACGAGATTCGGGCTGCGACCGAAGTGGCTCACCAGAAGGGCAAGAGGGTCTGTGTACACGCCTGGGGTGCCGCAGGGATCAAGACGGCCATCCGGGGCGGTGTGGATTCCATCGAGCACGGATTACTGGACGATGAAGCCATTGAAATGATGGTAGAGAACGGTGTGTTCTACGTGCCGACCCTCAATGTGACCCAGGGCGAGAAGCAGATATTCGAGGGCGGGATGCCCGACTTCATGGTCGAGAAGATCCTTGGATCGGCCAAGGCCCATCTCGAAGGCTTTCAGAAGGCGCTGAAAGCCGGGGTAAAGATCGCCTGTGGAGCCGATTCCAGTCCCGTTGCGGATTTCACCCTGTCGGAAATCGAGCACCTGGTGAAGGCAGGGATGGGGGAGATGGAGGCGTTGATTGCCGCGACCCGGACAAGCGCCGATCTGTGCGGGGTAGCAGACCGTATGGGAACGGTAGAAGTGGGCAAGCTGGCCGATTTGATCGTGGTGTCGGCCAACCCGCTGGAGGACATCTCCAACATCAGGAAGCTCAAGCTGGTCTTGAAGGGTGGGAAGTTGGTAGAGACCAGAGAACCGGAAGGGTTAACCGACTTCTGGGAGCTGTTTTTCTTCTGATCAGAGAGCACATTGCTGGTTATGAAAGGCCAAGATAGCGGGTATCTCGATCAGGAATGGCTTCATTATCCAGACATAGAGGAGAGAGAAATGGTGTTGGACATAATCAAGTCTCGCAGGAGTATCAGGCACTTTCTGGAGACACCCATCCCACCTGATGTCCTATCTTCTCTACTGGAAGCGGCTCGGTGGGCGCCCAGTGGAAGCAACAGACAACCCTGGTTGTTTGTGGTCATTCAGGAGCAGGCCAATATCCAGAAGATAAGAATGTTCTCGCCCGGTCTGGGGGGCAAACCTCAAGCTCTAATTGTTATGTGTACTGAAGGATCAACAGGAGAAGACACAGCCATTATGGATATCTCTATGGCCACACAGAACGTGATGCTGGCTGCGACCGAGAAGGGTTTAGGATCCTGTTGTATTGGGTCACTCAACCAGAAGGCTCTCCAGTTATTGTTGAGTCTGCCGTCACACATTGTGCCTGAACTAATCATCTCCCTGGGCTATCCTGCAAAAGCACCCAAGGTTCCAAGCAGACGCCCCATCGAGGAGATTGTTCACTGGGAAGAATACGGGGGACGTTCAAGTGAATAGTGACCAGATCGAGTCGGAGGTGATAAGCCTCTTGTGTTTTTTGGCCGTCAGCGCGAGAGGACTGGTGGACGAGCCTAGGATGTACGGTCCAATGAGGCTCATGCAAGTAGCAGAACGCTTGATCAACCTGGCTGAAGACTGTGGTATTCGTCACGAATTGTTGGCGGAAGTGGTGGAACGGATAGAAGAGCAGGGGTTTGAGGACCTCGGAGAAGAGTTCATTAGATTCATGGATGATCTCATTGCACTTCTCGCCGCCTGGGTGAAGCAGTCCTACGTCACTCCATAGAAAGATCGCGTAGGCGATTGAATCGTCTACACTGCATTAGGGACCTCATTGGCGAGGGAACTGCCGTTCTGATCACTACACTTGAAGTGAACCGCGATACCTGGCTGAGCGAATCGCATCCGCGTGAGTGTACAAACCATACAGGAGGGGGCTGGATATGCAACTTACAAACGTGATTAGCGCTATAGATTCCCATGCCTGCGGCGAACCAGGGCGAGTTATCATCGGCGGCGTGATCAATGTCCCTGGCAAGACGATGTTCGAGAAGAAGCAATGGCTTGAGACGTGTGGTGACGACCTGCGAAAACGCATGCTGCGGGAACCGCGTGGCTATCCGGCAGCCAACTGCAATCTCATTCTACCGCCAACCGATCCTGATGCTGATGCCGGTTTTATCATCATGGAGCAGACCGAGTATCCAGCGATGTCGGGCACCAACACCATCTGCGTCACAACGGTGCTGCTCGAAACAGGTATGTTGCCGATGAAGGAGCCGGTCACAGAGCTTGTGCTGGAGTCGCCTGCAGGATTGGTCCCGGTTCGGGCTGAGGTAGCCAATGGCAAAGTTACTCAGGTCACCTTCCAGAATGTGCCCGCGTTTGCGGTTCATCTGGATGCGAAGGTTGAGGTTCCAAATCTAGGAACGGTCACGGTTGATGTGGCCTACGGTGGCATGTTCTTTGTTATCAGCGATGCTGAGCCACTAGGGTTGAACCTCACCCCAGACGAGGGGCGAGACATAGTTCGTATCAGTGAGATGATCAAGGCGGCTACACAGGAACAACTGCCGGTTGCCCATCCGGAGAATCCCGAGATTGCCGGTGTCACTATCGCCCAGCTCTCAGCACCCCCGACCCATCCCGACGCACACGCTAAGAATGCTGTGACCGTCTCAATAGGTAAGCTTGACTGGGAACAACCGGCAACGTGGACCGGTGCCCTGGATCGTTCGCCGTGTGGTACCGGGACCTGCGCCAAAATGGCGACACTCTACGCGAAGGGGAAACTATCTCTGAACCAGGACTTTCACCACGAGGGGATTCTGGGCACGATCTTTACCGGGCGGATCATCGGTGAGACGCAAGTGGGGCCGTATCCAGCGGTAGTTCCCACATTGAGCGGCCAGGCTTGGATCACCGGCTTCAGCACCTATGTTGTTGATCCCAGTGATCCGTTTCCAGATGGTTTTACGGTGGGCGACATTTGGGGCCGGACAGAGTGATCTTTGAGGAGAGAGGTGTAAAGTGTCACCACCTGGTTCGCAAACTACCGTTTTCCGGCCTGCAGATGTCTGGATCGCCCGAGCGCGCCTGAAGAATCTGATTCTGCGTACGCCGTTACTCTTCTCGTCTGCCCTCAGCCGGAGGGCCGGCTGCCAAATCTACCTGAAGATGGAGTGCTGGCAACTGTGTGGTTGCTTCAAGGTCCGCGGGGCGATCAGCATGGTTTCCGCGCTGACCGACCACGAGAGGAGCCGAGGGTTGGTGACTTGTTCCAGCGGCAACCACGGCACCGCACTGGCCTACGCGGCGAGCATCTTTACATTCTATACTATATGTGATATATTCGCTCGGACTAAAAGCAAGCCCTTCCGAACGAAAGCTTGAGGTAAGAGTGATCGGCTAATCAAATAAAACTAGGGAGGATCACTATGAGCAAGGAGTCAAAGAAGACGGTTGTGAATTCGTGGAATGAATGGGATCCACTGAAGCGCGTGATCGTGGGGCGCGCGACAGGGACGGTGGTGCAGGCGCCGGAGCCCAACGTGTACCGTGACTGGCCGGAGTATGGGTTTCCGGCTGGGACCTATGGCCGGTTGCCCAAGGAGATGGAGGATAAGGCCAACGAGCAGTTGGACAATTTCGCAGACCTTATGGAGAAGCGGGGGATCCAGGTGGACCGGCCGACGCTGATGGACTTCAGCCAGCGAGTACAGACGCCGGACTGGGTGCAAGAGACGATGTTTGGGTGCATGCCACCGCGGGATGTGCTACTGGTCATAGGCAACGAGATTCTAGAGACGACGATGTGCTACCGGAGTCGGTGGTTTGAGTATCTGTGCTACCGTCCGTTGTTGGAGCAGTATTTCAAGGAGGATCCGAATTTCAGGTGGGAGGCAGCGCCGAAGCCACGGTTGACGAATGAGTCATATGTGGCGGAGGATTTCTGGCAGAGGTTTGAGGAGCTAGGCGAAGAGGAGCAGATACAGCATACCTACAATAAGTCATGGAGTATCACGGAGAAGGAGCCGTTGTTTGATGCGGCAGACATGGCGCGGTTTGGGAAGGATCTGGTAATGCAGCGGTCGTCGGTGACCAACAAGTTGGGAATGGATTGGCTGCGACGGCATTTTCCGGACTTCAGGATTCACGACGTCACGTTCGAGGATACGCATCCGATGCACATTGATGGGACGTTCGTGCCGATCCGGCCAGGATTGGTGCTCTACACGGGGGGAAGGTTAATGAATCGGCCGCGAGGCCCACTGCAGCCAGAGCTAATACAGTTGTTTGAGCAGAACGGGTGGGAGGTGGTGCCGTGTGCGAAACCTGTGCATGAGCATAAGGTGCCGCTGTCGTTCTGCAGTATATGGTTGTCCATTAACATTCTGATGCTGGATCCGGACACGGTGTGCGTGGAGGCGAGTGAGAAGGCGCAGATGGAGCAATTTGACAAGCTGGGGCTTAATGTGATACCGGTGCCGTTCTGGGACGTGGCGGCGTTTGGGGGAGGGCTGCACTGTGCGACGGTGGATGTGTATCGGGAGGGAACGTGCGAGGACTACTTCCCGAAGCAGATCGAGGGATTCTAGGGTGAGTCAGATACGTGTTTAGTCTTCAGAGAAAGGAGGCATTATGGCAAAGCATATTGGCATCGTGGCCTGCAGTGCTGAGGGCAGTGCGTTTTTCTATCGAACTGTCTGCGCAGAGGCTCCAAAGCAGATGGGGGAACATATGCATCCGGAGATTACGATGCATACTCATCCATTAGGTGTGTACAAGGGCCCCATTAGTGCGGGAGACTGGGCCGAGGTCGCCAGGCTCATGTCATCTTCCGCAAGGAAATTGGCAGATGCCGGTGCTGATTTCGCGGTCTGTCCGGACAATACAAACCACCAAGCATTCGATCTGGTGATCGAGGATTCGCCCATTCCCTGGCTGCATATTGCCGAGGTGGTGGCACAGGAAGCAAAGACTCTGGGTCTTGGGCGTATTGCCATCCTCGGCACGAAGCACCTTATGACAGGTCCAGTCTATTCTGAAGCCTTCAAGAGATCCGGTATTGCCTACGAGATACCAGAAGAGGAAGATCGAGAGAAGCTCGATGACATCGTCTTCGAAGAACTCGCCAAGGGCATCTTCACAGAAGAATCAAGATTGTATCTCAATGAGGTAATCCAGCATCTCAAGGGCCGAGGCTGCGATGCGGCTGCTCTTGCGTGCATGGAGCTCCCTATGTTGGTGGACTCCGATGACTGTCCCTTGCCGACGTTGGACCCGACGCACTTGCTGGCAATGGCAGCCTTACGGGAAGCACTGAAGGAAGACTAGCACTGTGTGTACCAGCCTGCAAGAGGCGCAGCCTCTTGCAGGCTGGTAGCGCATGGCATCGGTGCAGATGGTGATGGTTGGATTGAATCTGAAATCGAAGGAGAAGGTGATGAATGAAAAATCGGCATGCTATGAGCTTGGAAGAAAAATCCCCCAAATCTTTAACGGGGTGCCAAGTTTCATGGGATTACCTGTGATACGAGAAAAGCACGAGATCAGAGATTATGATGTCGTAATCATGGGATCCCCCTGGGAGGGAGTTGTGACGTGGGGTTCTTTCTCAGGATGCGAGCTAGCAACCAAGTCTATAAGAAGTGTCTCTATTCGATATGGCGGGTTTTTGCCAGAGATGGGATTTGACCTCTTCGATTACCTGAAAGTCGGAGATTATGGAGATGCTCCAACCAATCCAGGGCATATCGAAAAGACACTTGCAAACATACAAGAGAAGGCTAGCGACATTTACGATGAGGGAGCAATACCGATAATGCTGGGCGGAGATCATTCGACCAGCATTCCGGTTGTAAGGGCCCTGGCTGCGAAAACTGATGGCAATGTAGGAATCGTTCATTTGGATGCGCACATGGACAACATGGATAGGTACGGAGACGAGATGTATGCCAGGTGCTCTCCACTGCACAGAATATACGAAATCGAAAACGTTGATCCCAAAAACATCATTCATATGGGGATTAGAGGGCCGCGGAATAACCCCAAGCAGGTCGCAGCCGCCAAAGAACACGGGGCTACGATATTGACCAGTTTTGAGATAAAGCTAGAAGGCATCGAATTCGCAGTAAACAAGGCGTTAGAAGTAGCAAAGGCAGGTACAGAGGCAGTATATGTGACGGTCTGCAGTGATATCTTGGACGTAGCCTACAACCCTGGAGGAGCGGCTGACCCAAATGGATTGACTTCCTTCGAACTGTCGCTGATTCTCCACCAATTAGCATGTGCGGGAATCGACGGTTTTGACTTTACGGAGGTTTCTCCGCTGAATGATATCAATGATGTATCCAGTCACACTGCAGCGTGGATGTGTATATACGTGATGAGTGGGATTGCAAAAGATAAGTTCGATCTGGAATAGACCTAATGAGGAATGGAGTCATGAAAAAAAGAGGGCTCATCCACGTCAATTCAACGTATTGTTCAGGCTGTGGGATCTGTGTGGAGTTCTGCCCGAGGAAGGTGTTGGAACTATCCCCGGAGCTGAATCGCAAGGCAGTGCACGTCGTCTATGCGGCGCGACCGGAGGACTGCACGCCATGTCGTCTGTGTGAGATATACTGTCCAGAATTTGCCATAGCAGTTGAGCAGAAGGAGCTTGCGTGATGGAGAAGAGACTACTGACAGGGGTACATCTCTGGCAAGGGAATGAGGCATGCGCTGAGGGGGCGCTGGCGGCCGGACTCACGCTATTTGCTGGGTATCCGATCACTCCAGCGACGGAGATTTCAGAGCGGCTGTCGGCGAGGCTGCCTGCCGTGGGAGGTACTTTTGTGCAGGGCGCTGACGAGCTAGACTCGATAACCATCATTATTGGTGCTGCTTGGGGTGGGGCGAAGGTCTTGACTGCCACTTCCGGCAACGGAATCTGCCTGATGCAGGAGAACATCGGTTACGCGTGCATCACCGAGACCCCCCTGGTCGTGGTGGATTGCCAGCGAGCAGGGCCAGCGACAGGCGCCGCAACCAAGACGATGCAGGGTGATTTCTACACTGTACGTTACGGTAGCAACGCCGACTATGCGATCATTGCCCTAGCGCCCAGTTCGCCCCAGGAGATGTTCGATTTGACGATAGAGGCTTTCAATCTGTCGGAACAGTACCGGGTGCCAACCTTTGTAATGGCAGATGAGGCAATTGCTCACATGCGGGAGCGGGTGGTTGTGCCAGAGCATGTGGAGGACTTCCCGCGCCGCAAGCCTACGGTGCCTCCGGATCAGTTCGTACCGTGGAGAGCGGATCCGGAGACGATGGTGCCCAGGATGGCTCACTTTGGTGAGGGGTACAGCATGCCGGTGCCAGGCCTGACTCATGGTGAGGATGGGAGACCCTCTGCCAGCTACGAAATCCACTCGGCGATGGTGCGCCGCCTGGTGGACAAAGTAGAGAGCAAGGCTGACCAAATCGCTCGTTACGAGGCGTTGTTCCTGGACGACGCTGAGGTTGTAGTAATTGCCTATGGCTCTGTGGCCCGATCAGCAGAGCGTGCAGTCCGCGACCTGCGTGCCGAGGGTGTCAAAGTGGGTTTCTTGCGGCTGATAACCTTGTGGCCTTTCCCTGACGCACTCATTCGCCGTGCACTGGGCAAGGCGCGTAACGTAGTGGTGGCTGAGATGAGTGTGGGTAAACTGGTGCGCGAGGTGGAGCGGGCTCTGGCCGGCGCGGCAGAGGTGAAGCTTTTCTCCAAGCCAGGTGTTTCTCTGCATACGCCGCGCGAGATCATATCCTTTGTCCGGGAGGTGGCGTGATGGAAGCGGTCCAAGTGAAGCATCCTGCTTTGGAATACTATCAGACTGGCTCAGGTGGCGATCCAACCATTTGGTGTAGTGGTTGCGGCATCGGGCAAGTCTGGCACTTTACAGTGAGAGCCATGGAAGAGTTGGAACTTGACCCAGACAAGGTGGTCTGGGTGGGAGGAAGCGGTTGTACCGGCCGCATGTGCACCTACTGGAACCACGATCTTATGCACACCCTGCACGGGCGACCGCTGGGGTTCGCTACTGGCATCAAGCTGGCCAACCCCGAGTTGACAGTTATCTGCCACATGGGGGATGGCGAGACCTCAGCTATTGGTGGCAACCACCTGATCCAAAGTGCACGTCGTAATGTGGACCTGGTGGCAATCTGTGTCAACAACTTTAACTACGGCATGACCGGCGGGCAATTCTCACCAGCGACGCCCCTGGGCGGTATCACTAAAACCTCACCGGGCGGTCATCGGGTGGCGTCCTTCGACCTTTGCGAGTTGGTGACGGCGGCGGGTGCTACTTACGTAGCACGCTGGACTACGGCCCATCCACGACAGAGCATAACAGCTATCAAGAAGGCAATCCAGAACCAGGGTTTTTCTTACGTCGAGATCGTCGCGCAGTGTCCCACTCACTATGGACGCAATAACCGTCTTGGTGATGGTGCTGACATGATGAAATGGCAGAAAGACGTATCTCTGCGGGTGGATAAGGCAGCAGGCATGAGCCGCGAGGAACTGCAGGGAAAGATCGTAATCGGCGAGTTCGTCAGCATCCAGCGTCCTGAGTATGGTGGAATCCTGCGAAGTTTCTGGCCTGAGGGCGAGGAGGGAAACAATGGCTAGAACCAACATGCGCTTATCGGGATTCGGTGGTCAGGGGATCATCTTGGCAGGTGTGATCATGGCGAGGGCAGCCGTTGAGCAAGACGGCATATATGCGACACAAACCCAGTCCTATGGCGCGGAAAGCCGAGGCGGGGCCTGCATGGCCAACGTAGTCCTGTCTCAAGAGAAGATAGACTATCCAGAACCCGAAGAATTGGATATCCTGGTGGCGATGTCACAATCGGCCCTGGAGCGGCATATTGGCGAGTTGTTGCCAGGTGGTACATTGATCGTGGACTCAGGTATGGTGACCAGACTGCCTGAAGGGTTGCCGGGGCCAGTGTATCGGATTCCGGCAACTCGAACCGCAGCCGAAAAACTGGGCCGGCAAGTGGTCGCTAACACGGTGATGCTGGGAGCGATAGCCAGGTTGACCGGCACAATTAGCGTTGACGGCCTGATCGCAGCCATGGAGACCAGCGTCCCTTCACAGACGGTGGACCTAAACCGTCGCGCGATCCAGGCGGGAGTCGCACTGGCCGAGGAGCTCATTTCATGAGACTTTTCGAGTACGAGAGCAAGCAGATCCTGGCGGCGGCCGGGGTGCCCGTACCTCCTGGCAAGCTAATAGGGACTCCAGAAGATGCGGCTATAGCAGCAACTGAACTTGGTGGTGGCCCCGTGGTGCTCAAGGCCCAGGTGTTGGCGACTGGCCGGGGCAAGGCTGGAGGCGTTCGCTTCGCTGATACGTCACAAGAGGCCCAGCAAGTGGCTGGTGAGATGCTCGGTGCTGACCTCAAGAGGCATACCGTCGAGAAGCTGTTGGTTGAGACCAAACTGGACATAGCTCAGGAACTGCTCGTGGCTGCCACCTTCGACGAGATTGCCAAGAGCCGCTCCGTCATCGCGTCGGCTGCCGGAGGCGTCGATGTGAACGAAGCGGTGGAGCAGGACGTCGGGAAGGTGGAGCAGTTGCTGGTAGACTCCTTCCGCGGCTTGCAGCCCTATCAAGCCTACACCCTGGCCGATGCCCTGAGCCTGCCGGTGGGCTCGTTGCGAACCGTCCAGAGAGTGCTCCTGGCGATATGGAAGGTGTTTGTAGAATATGACGCTACCCTGGTGGAGGTCAATCCGCTGGTTCTGACCCGGTCGGGTGAGATTCTGGCGGCCGATGCGCATATCGAGATTGAGGATGATGCACTGTTTCGCCAGGGGAAGCGCTTGGCCAAGTTTGGGATCGAACTCCGTGAGGACAAGCCCCGTCCGCCCACGACCTTTGAACTGGAAGCAAGCAAGATTGACAAAGAAGACTACCGCGGTGTCGCAGGCCGAGTGATTGACTTCGGTGGGAATCTGGGCCTGCTGATCGGGGCTGGCGGCGGCAGTCTTACCGCTTTTGACGCAGTTCGGCGCCATGGGGGGAATCCTGCCAACTACTGTGAGGTGGGTGGCAACCCGCCGGTCAGTAAGATCTACCGATTGACCAAGTTGATCTTATCTAAGCCCGGAGTTCAGGGGCTGGCAGTCATCACCAACGTCTTTAGCAATTCGCGCGTTGACTTTTTGGCGCGGGGCGTAGTCAAGGCGATGGTGGAACTTGGGATTGACCCTCGAATGTATCCAATTCTGTTCCGTTCAGCGGGAGCCTTTGAAGAGGATGGGTATGCGATTCTACGCAAGTACGGCATCCAGTACCTCGGCCGGAACATCTCCATGGACCAGGCGGCCAAGGCAGCGGTGGACATGATGCGGGAAAGGGAACTGTAACGAGATGGCGATTCTAGTAGATGAAAACACCCGCGTGTTGGTTCAGGGGATCACGGGGCGAGAAGCAGCCACTTTCACCAAGGGGATGATCGACTACGGTACACCGGTCATTGCTGGTGTGACGCCACGTAAAGGTGGCCAAGAGGTACACGGCGTGCCGGTGTTTAACACTGTGCGCAAGGCCGTCGATGCAACCGATCCCAATGTTGCTGTCGTGTCCGTACCTCCCGCCTTCGCCAAGGACGCAGTGTTAGAAGCAATTGACGCTGGGATCAAGCTGGTAAATGTCTTTACAGAGCGATTGCCGCGCGGTGATGTAGTGCAGACGCTAAGTTTCGCCCGGCAGCATGGGGCCAGGGTGGTAGGGCCGAACTCCCTGGGCATAGTATCGCCGGGCAAGGGAAAGGTGGGGGCGATCGGCGGGCCGGTGGATGAGACTCACCTAGCCTATACGCCTGGGCCTGTGGCGGTCCTCTCGCGTAGTGGCGGCATGTGCACAGAAACGTGCAGTCTCCTCACTGTCAATGGCATTGGGCAGAGCACGGCGATCAATATCGGTGGCGATCCCATTGTGGGGTCTTCGTTCGTGGATCTGCTGCCTTTGCTTGATCAGGACGATCAGACCAGGGTCATTGTGCTTTTCTGCGAGCCAGGAACTGTACAGGAAGAGACGGTGGCCCGTTTCGTGAAGGAGACGGGTTACTCGAAGCCTATCGTGGCATTCGTGGCGGGTGGTTTCGTGGACGATATGCCCGGGACCCGCTTCGGCCACGCGGCGGTCATCGTGCATGGTGACAGTGGCTCGGTCCGTGGGAAGCAGCGAGCTATGCGCGAGGCGGGTATCACGGTCGTGGACTTTCACTCGGAGATCGTAGCTGCTGTTCGTGAGCACCTCGATCGGATGGGAGCGTAGAGTAATGGGCATGTTCATTGAGCTTAGAATCGATCCCACTACTTGTCAAGCGGCGAGTGGCTGTGATCTTTGCGCGCGTGTTTGTCCAGTGGAGGCTTTCCAGATCGAAGGGGGGCGGGTCATGCCGATCCACGCGAACGAGGACGAGTGCACTCTATGCGATCTTTGTGTGGACCAGTGCCCGGGTCAGGCCATTGAAGTTATCAAACTCTATTAGTGAAATCTATCAAGGAGGTCAAAATCAATGTTTACTACATTTTCAGATGCAAAAGAATATATCACGAAGGAGAAGGTTGAAGTACTGGATCTAAAATATATTGATTTGAATGGTCGGTGGCGACATGTCACCCTTCCACCTTCAGCTTTTAGCCCCGCATTGCTTGAGGAAGGTGTGGGGTTTGATGGATCAAGTGTTGGATATAAAGAAGTCCATTTGAGCGACATGGTATTGCTAGTTCCAGATCTGTCCACGGCAATGATTGACCCATTTTGGGAGAGGAAGACTATCAGTTTCATTTGTGGAATTGTAGAGGCTGACACAAGACAACCCTTTCCTTTTGATCCAAGAAATGTTGCCAAACGCGCCGAAGAGCACCTTAGCCAAATGGGATGGGTAGATGCAAGCACTTGGGGACCCGAACTGGAGTTCAATGTTTTCGACAAGGTGTTCTACAATATCCAAATGAAGCAATCCAGCTACCAGGTTGTTTCAGGCGAATCGATTTTCGAGCCTGATGATTTGACCAGCGGCTACCAAATTCTTCCAGGTGAAGGGTACCAGGCCATCCCGCCAGCAGATACGTTCCACGAATTGAGATCCGAAATGACGGCTTGTCTAGAGTCAATAGGTATTGAGATCAAATACCATCATCACGAGGTGGGAGGGGCAGGACAATTAGAGATCGAGATTCCAATGGGTGGGCTATTAAGAACTGCTGACACAGTCATGCTCATCAAATATGTTGCCAAGATGATAAGCCGAAAGCAGGGTAAAACTGTTACTTTCATGCCCAAGCCCATCCGCGGGGATAGTGGTAACGGTATGCACGTCCATCAGACCCTCTGGAAGGGGAAGCATAATCTTTTCTATGATCCAGAAGGCTATGGTGGCTTGAGTGACATGGCACTATCCTATATTGCTGGACTCTTTGAGCATGCTCCGGCGCTTCTTGCTCTTACCAGTCCAAGCACAAACTCGTACCGTCGCTTGGTTCCTGGCCTTGAAGCACCAACTCATCTCTTTTTCTCAGTTGGAAATCGAACTGCTGCGGTCCGAATTCCTCAATACGCGACGTCTGAGGAGACTAAACGAATCGAATTCCGCCCCCCTGATGCCACCTCTAACATCTATTTCTGTCTGGTCGCTCAACTCCTTGCCGGGCTGGATGGAATCGAAAGAGGGATGGAATCTGGAGGCTATGGCCCCATTGATGAGGATGTCCACAAGTGGCCTGAAGAAAAAATCAAAAAGCTCAAGGCCCTACCTGCAAGTCTCGATGGAGCGCTGGAAGGGTTAAAGCATGATTACGAATTCCTTCTTCGAGGAGAGATATTCTCCCAGGAACTCATTGAGTCTTGGATTGAATACAAGATCAAAAGAGAACTTGATCCAATCCGGGGAATGCCCCATCCTTATGAGTTTGCTCTCTGTTACGATGCTTAAGCAGTGGGAGCGGAAAGGAACATAAAATCTGCCGGACGCACGTGAGTCTGATGAGGAGGAGAGAATGAGAAAGCTTGATGGAAAGGTTGCTGTAATTACCGGAGCTGGGGCTGGGATCGGTCGAGCTATAGCGCTCCTCTTCGCCAGGGAGGGTGCCCAGGTCTGCTCAGCCGACCTGATCCTGGCTCGTGCGGAGGAAACGGCACAGGCTATTGCCCAGGAGGGCGGTCAGGCTATCGCTGTGCAGGTGGATGTGTCCCAGCGTTCCAGCGTCCAGGCCCTGGCCCAGCAAGTAATTGCCAGGTTTGGACGAGTGGACATCTTGTGCAATAATGCTGGCATTGGTCATATCGGCAGCATCTTGGAGTGCGCGGAGGATGAGTGGGATGCTGTGATGGCCGTCAATGTCAAAGGTGTGTACCTGTGTAGTTACTTCTTCCTGCCTCACATGCTGGCCCGGGGTGAAGGCAATATCATCAACACCGCGTCGGTTCTGGGTGTAGTTGGTGTGCCCAAGCGGGCGGTATATAGCACTTCCAAGGGGGCGGTCATAGCCCTGACTCGCCAGATGGCCATTGAGTATGCGAAGGAGAACATTCGTGTGAACTGTATCTCTCCTGGGACTGTAGCCACGCCGTGGGTTGAGCGGCTTCTGGCGGAACAGCCTGATCCTGAAGCGGCCAGGCAACGCCTCGAGGATCGGCATCCGCTTGGTCGGCTGGGCACTACAGATGAGATTGCCCATGCTGCTCTGTACCTGGCGTCACCCGAGTCGGCGTTTGCTACCGGGATGAATCTGGTGATAGACGGAGGCGAATCTGCTGGCTGAAGTCGTGGAGTGCAACTGCATTGCGTAATTCGAATCACAGTTTCATCGCCAAATCATCGCGCGGCCTTGCCTGCCCCGCAACGCTTACTCAGGAAGTGCAGAATGCAGATATGAGAGGAGAGATATGACAGGATCAAGTATCAAGTTCTCTGTAGTGATTTCGTCCGCACCGAGCGATGAGGAGCTACTTTTCGTCAGGCAGCTAGGCGTAGATCACGCCTACACGTATGTTGGGGCCAACAATTCGGACGTCAAGTCCTTGACCGATCTGCGGCTAAGAGTCGCCGATGCTGGCATTACACTCTACGACGTCGCTTATCCGGCCCTCATCAGATCCGACAAGATACACTTGGGCCTTCCCGGTAGAGACGAAGCAATCGGCAAGTTCAAGAGCTTCGTCAGCAACGTGGGCCGCGCGGGTATCCAGGCGATAGCCTTCATCTTTTCGCCGAACCCGGTATGGACCTCTGGCGCCGGCGAAAGTCGAGGGGCCAAGGCTCGCCGCGTGGATCTCGACGAGATGCTGAAACGCCCGTTGACTCACGGTCGTGAG
>Ga0114921_10000436_pt1 | contig 17790 bp, 16 predicted proteins | sample BentaG_FD_87016 | JGI IMG/M metagenome (GOLD analysis project Ga0114921, IMG submission 87016) | Deep subsurface microbial communities from South Atlantic Ocean to uncover new lineages of life (NeLLi) - Benguela_00093 metaG | ecosystem: Environmental > Aquatic > Marine > Oceanic > Sediment ...
GGTCCGACTGAGTACTAGGTCCGACTGAGTACTAGGTCCGACTGAGTACTAGGCCCGACTTCGCGTGTTTGGCCGGACTTCGCCGAGTGTGACGTCTATGGCGCATGTAGCGAACTCGGCGCCGCGGTATCTTGGAAGGCAATGATGGAGATCGGTGAGGAATCGGCGCCGCTGCGCATCTCCGACGCTGACCGCAACGGCACACTGCGGCGCCTGCATAACGCTGTTGCCCTCGGGTTGATCGACATCGACGAATTCGAGGAGCGCTCGGCGCTGGTGTCGCAGGCCCGGATGCGCTCGGAGCTCGATGTCCTCGTCAGGGACCTGCCGGGCCCGGGCGCCATCGTCACCTCGGCTGTGGACCGAGTTGAGCTTCGCGGTTGGGCCGGATCGCTCAAGCGCCAGGGTGACTGGGTTGTGCCGACACGGTTGGCGCTGATGCGGCGGATGGGATCGATCGAGCTGGACCTCACCAGGGCCCGGTTCGCGGGGCCGGTGGTCGTCGTCGAGATCGACATGAAGTTCGGTTCGCTGGATATGAGGCTGCCCGAAGGTGCCAGCGCCTCGATCGACGACGTCGAGGTCTATGTCGGCAGTGCACGAGACCGCCGCAAGGATCCGCCGGCCGAGGGGACGCCCCACGTCGTGTTGACCGGTCGCACGGTGTTCGGCTCGGTGGATATCCGCGGTCCGCGGAAGTCCTGGTTCAGCCGCCACTGACCCCCGACTACGCTGGCGCCATGGCCGTCCGCACTGCTCTTCGCCCCGGCGTGGTGTCTGGAACGCTGCCCGTCTCCAAGTCGATTCCGCGTCCGGAGTACGCCTGGAAGTCAGCCGTGCAAGAGGGCAGCGAGCCGTGGGTTCAGACACCCGAGGTCATCGAGAAGATGCGCGTTGCCGGGCGGATCGCAGCCGGCGCACTGGCCGAAGCCGGCAAGGCGGTCGCGCCGGGGGTCACGACCGACCGGCTGGACCGGATCGCCCACGAGTACATGGTCGATAACGGCGCCTATCCGTCCACCCTGGGCTACAAGGGCTTTCCGAAGTCGTGCTGCACATCGCTGAACGAGATCATCTGCCACGGCATCCCTGACTCGACAGTGGTGGAAGACGGTGACATCGTCAACATCGACGTCACCGCCTACATCGACGGCGTGCACGGCGACACCAATGCGACGTTCCTGGCCGGCGACGTCTCCGAGGAACATCGGCTGCTGGTCGAGCGCACCCACGAGGCGACGATGCGCGCGATCAAGGCTGTCAAGCCCGGGCGCGCGCTGTCGGTGGTTGGCCGCGTGATCGAGTCGTACGCAAACCGGTTCGGCTACAACGTGGTTCGTGACTTCACCGGTCACGGGATCGGTACTACGTTTCACAACGGGCTGGTGGTGCTGCACTACGATCAACCCAGCGTCACGACCGTCGTCGAACCGGGAATGACGTTCACCATTGAGCCGATGATCAATCTCGGTGCACTGGACTACGGGATCTGGGACGACGGCTGGACTGTAGTCACCAAGGACCGTAGGTGGACCGCGCAGTTCGAGCACACGCTCGTAGTCACGGAGACCGGCGCCGAAATCCTGACGGTTGCCTAGCTTGGCGCCTGCTCGCGGGCCCGAGGTGAGTGGCGCGTTGCTCGTCGCCGGCACCAGTTCCGATGCGGGCAAGTCCATGGTTGTCGCGGGCCTGTGCCGGCTGTTGGCGCGCAAGGGAATTGCAGTGGCGCCGTTTAAGGCGCAGAACATGTCCAACAACTCTGTCGTCACCGTTGACGGCGGCGAGATCGGACGCGCGCAGGCGATGCAGGCCCAGGCAGCCGGACTTGAGCCCAGCATGCGGTTCAACCCGATCCTGCTCAAGCCCGGCAGCGACCGCACGTCGCAACTGGTGATACGCGGACAGGTTGCGGGCTCCGTCAGCGCGTCCGGCTATGCCGAGCACCGCAAACGGCTCGCCGGTATCGTCGCGGATGAGCTGGCTTCCCTGCGTGCCGAATTCGACGTGGTGATCTGCGAGGGTGCCGGCTCGCCCGCTGAAATCAATCTGCGGGCAAGCGATCTGGCGAACATGGGGCTGGCCCGCGCAGCGAACCTGCCGGTGGTCCTGGTCGGCGACATCGACCGCGGCGGCCTGCTGGCGCACCTGTTCGGGACGGTGGCGGTGCTGGATCCGGCCGACCAGGCTCTGATCGCGGGATTCATCGTCAACAAGTTCCGCGGCGACCCCGCACTGCTGGCTCCCGGACTGCAGCAGCTGGCTGAGCTCACCGTCCGTCCCACCTACGGTGTGCTGCCCTACGCTGAGGGGCTGTGGCTCGACGCGGAGGATTCGGTGGCGGTGGTGGCCGGACGTGTGGTGGGTACGCCGCAGCCGCCGCGCGGATCCCAATGGCTGCGGGTTGCGGCCATCCGGTTGCCCAGGATCTCCAACTCCACCGATGTCGAGGCGCTGGCTTGCGAGCCTGGGGTGCTGGTGCGCTGGGCCAGCGATCCTGCAGACCTGGCCGAGGCTGACGTGATCGTCGTGCCGGGCACCAAGGCCACCGTGGCCGATCTGAGTTGGCTGCGCGAACGCGGGCTGGCGCAGGCCGTCGTCGACCACGCCGAGAGCGGTTCTGCCGTGCTCGGTATCTGTGGTGGTTTCCAGATGTTGTGCCGCCGGATTGACGACATCGTCGAATCCGGGTGCGGCGTTGTTGACGGTCTTGGGCTGTTGGACGCCGACATCGGATTCGCGGCCGACAAGACGCTGCGGGTCTTCGAAGCCCCGCTACGCGGCTACGAGATCCGCCACGGCCAACTGGTCAGGTGTGCAGAAGCCGACTGGTCCGGAGTCGGTGTTTCCCGCGGAGGCATTTTTGGCACCCACTGGCACGGTTTGCTCGACAACGACGACTTTCGGCGGCGCTGGCTCACCGTGGTGGCAGCGGCGTCGGGCCGCGACAGCTTCGTCGCCGCCGAGGACACCGATGTCAGAGGCCTGCGCGACGCTCAGCTGGACTTGATGGCCGACCTGCTGGCCGCGCATCTCGACATCGGCGCCATCACCGACCTGCTGGACTCGGGGCCGCCCCGCCGGCCGACCATCGTCTGTGGTCTGGGCCGGTAGCTTGGGCGGGGTGAGGAGGCGGTGGGTGCGGACGGCCGGGCGTCTGGTGGCCGTAGCCACAGCCACAGTCGTCACAGCGACGGCAGCTGCCGTGACGGGCTGCAGCACCACCATCGCAGGGACGCCGACGTTCCCCGGTGCCAGGCTGGAGGCGGCAGTGCTCACCGCCGGAGATTTCCCCCTTGGTGTGCTCTACGACCGGATCATCGAGGTGCCGGGGCAGCCGGACGGCGCCGGCGGCCCGGGGCCCATGCTGTCCAGACCGGCGGGATGCTCCGACGGACTGACCGACGTGATTGCGAAGTCTGCCGAGCGGGGGCCGGGAAGCGCGGCAAAGTACTCCGTCTCCTACGACGGCGCTCGGATCGTCATGACGGTGCTGTCGTGGCGGCTGAACCTGTCGGGGTTGGCGGCCACCGCGGCCCGGTGCGAGCACTTCGAGGCGTTCTTCGATCCGTCCTCAGACGGGATTCCCATGACCACGATCAAACTGCCCGCGCCAGAGGACGGGGCATTGGTGTATCAGCAGACCATGCTGCTCAATGGTGCTGAGCGCAGCATGTTCATGTCCTTCCAAAACTTGGGCGATATGGCGGTATTCGGAATCGCCCACCCAACCGATGATGCAGCGATCAGCGTCAAAGCGTCACTGCCGCAGACGTTTCTGGACGTCGTCAGCCAACAGGCCGACCGGGCACGGTCAGCCTGATTGGGCTCGAAGAGACCGTCCGGAAACGGCCCGCCGATCGTCCCACTAGCTGTAACCTGCGGAAATGCCCTCGACGATGATGACCATCGACGGATTTCCCATCCCAGTCGCTGTGTCCGGGCCGGAAAGCGGGCCGGTGGTAGTGGTGCTCGGTGCCGCGCAGCTGGCGCCGACTGCCTATGACGCGGTGTGCGAGCGCCTGCATACCGCGTCGCTGCGGACCATCGTGATCGGCCCGGACCCTCGGCTGACCGCCAAGTCGGTGGTGGGCATCCTCGATGCGCTCGATATCCAGTGGGGAGTGCTCGTCGGGGATCGGGTCGGCGCTGAACTCGCGTGGGATCTGGCCGCCACTCGACTGGACCGGTTCACCGGTCTGGTCGTGATCGACCGTGGCCATCCGCGGGTGGCCGACCCGGGCGGCGTGATCCGCGACGAGCATTGCCCGCCGGTGGAGATGAACACCACAGCGCTGGTCAGCACCCCGGCCGCGCGAGCGGTGGTCACTGCCAGCCAGCGGTTCGTCTACGCGGATTTCCGGCTGGTGGACCTGCTCGGGCGGCGCAACGCCCAGGAGTCCACCGCGCAGTTGGCCGCCGAGATCGTATTGCGCACCAGCACATGGTGACAGTCGGGGATCTCGATCACCGTCGGACGCATCCCCAACGGAAGTGACGGCTGCGTCTCCTGTTTCGCATGAGAGTTACCTTCCGCGCCCGCGTCGCGACACGCACGCGGCCTTCCCCCTGTTGTCGGTGCTCGTCTTTACCCTTCGCGCATGGCGCTGTCACACCGCCTGGTCATCGGCCCTGATGACCTGGCTTCCGAATTCGACGCCGCGACGATCGCACGCGGCGTGCAGTATGCAAATCAGGGCCGCGTCCGGGACGTCCTCTGGGAGGCTGACGGCCGCACGCTGACCGGAGCCTGTTCTGGATCGCGCGGCCACGTGTACGGGGTCGACGTTAGCTTCGAGGACCTCGACGACCTCGACGACCTCGTGATCGAGTGGACCGACTGCACGTGCCCGGTCGGAATCTTCTGCAAGCACGCCGTTGCTCTGCTGCTGACCGCCGCGATGGGCGATCCGCAGTCGGCCGACTCGGAACGTTGGCGCACGGTGCTCACCAAGGTGCTCGACGAGTTGGTTGCCCCCGGCGCGGACACCGGTTCCCCGGTCGGGTTGGAATTCTCGCTCGCACCGTCGACGCGCTACCGTCCCGGCGAAACGATCGCACTGCGCCCCGTCACCGTCGGCAAGCGCGGAACCTGGATCAAACGCGGGCTGAGCTGGCGGCGTGTGCTGGAGAACACCGCAGCCGGTGAGTTCAATCGCCGCCAGTATCAGGCTGTTCGGGAGTTCGCCGTCGGGTTGCAGCGGTCCAGTCCGCCGATGTACGGCGAGGCCCTGATGATCAACGGGGCGTCGTCGGCGCTCTGGCAGAAGCTGACCGACGCGGAGGACGCCGGGGTGGCGATGGTCGCAAACCGGTCCGGTGGGCTGCATGCGATCGAATTCATTAAGGACGCCCAACTCCGCCTTGATTTCGTCGCCGACGACGCCGGTGGCGCGACGATGTCGGTGACGTTGGTCGTCGACGGCGAGCAGTGCGACCCGGGCGGTGTCGGTCTGATCGGGCGGCCCACCCCTCATGGGATGCACAAGGTCTCCGACGGAGTCTTGCGGCTGGGCGCGTTCACCCCGGCCCCAAGTCGCAGCATGCTCGACCTCATCGGCCGCGATGAGCAGGTGCACATTCCCGCCGAGAACGCCGAGGAGTTCTCGCTGCACGTTCTTCCGCGGCTGGCCAACGCGGTGCCCGTCGAGATCGAGGAAGGACTGTTCGTCCCGCCCATCGTTGCCGGGCCGCATCCCGTCCTGACGGTCAAGATGACCGACGCCGGCGCCCGCGCGTATTGGAGCACACGATACGACGTCAACGACAGGCATCACGACTTCGATCCCGATTCGCGGTCGCAGCTGACCGGTTACCGCGACGCCACCGCCGAGGACGCCACCTGGCGGCGAATCGTACCCGCCCTGCGTGTGGTCGCCGGGACGTCGCGTACCTGGAATCACCAGGCGGCACAGCATGTCAGGCGGCGGATGGACCGGATTCTCGACGCCGAGGCGATCGGCGAGCTGCGCGCCACCGGCGAAGCCGACGACGCGGTGGCCGCGGCTGCGGCGGCATCGCTGGCGACATTGCGCTCGGCCTTCGACCTGACTGCTGCGGAGGCTGCGGTGTTGTGTGGTGAAGTCTTGCCGGGCCTGGACTGTCTCGACACCCTGACCGTCGAGATCGACGAGGCCGCACCAGATTTCCGTGCGGCGCGGACCGAACCTCAGCTGGAGTTCGGCAGCGGTGAGGGTGAGCCGGTGCGCACCGACTGGTTCGATCTGAATATCGCCGTGCAAGTCGACGAGCACAACGTGCCACTGCCCGACGTGATCACCGAATTAGCCTCGGGTGCAACGCACATGCTGCTACCCACCGGCGTCTATTTCCGTCTGGACACACCGGAGCTCGTTCGCTTGCGGGAGTTGATCGACGAAGCCCGCGCGCTCGGCGAGATCGACGGCAACAAGGTGAACTCCAGGTCGCTGAACGCCACCTTGTGGGATGAGCTGCTCGCACTGGGCGTCGTCGATCAGCAGGTGGCTCAGTGGCGGGAGAGCCTGGCACGGTTGACCGGGGCACGATCACCGACTCCCGTCGATGTGCCGGGCGGGCTCGACGCCAGGTTGCGCGACTACCAGCGCGACGGCCTGGACTGGCTGTCGTTCTTGTGGGACAACGGCCTTGGTGGGGTGCTTGCCGACGACATGGGGCTGGGCAAGACTGTGCAGACACTGGCGTTGATCGCGCGTGCCGTCGGTGCGGGCGCCAGCAAGTTCCTCGTGGTAGCACCGACCAGCGTGGTCGGCAACTGGGTCGCCGAGTGCCGCAAGTTCACGCCCACTCTGAACGCGGTCGCTGTCACCGCTACCGACGCCCGCTCGAGCTGCCCGCTCAGAGAAGTGGCGGCCGGCGCCGATATCGTGGTGACCTCCTACACGCTGATGCGCATTGATTTCGAGGCGTACGCCGGGATCGACTGGGCCGGAATCATTCTCGACGAGGCCCAATTCGTCAAGAACCACAATAGCAAGACACATCAATGCGTTCGACGGCTCGACGCCGGGTTCAAACTGGCCATCACCGGTACTCCGATGGAGAACAATCTGATGGAGTTGTGGTCGTTGCTGTCGATCACGGTGCCGGGCCTGTTCCCCTCACCTAAGGCATTCAACGACTACTTCCGCAAGCCGATCGAGTCGGGAAGCAATCGCGAGCGGCTGCCGGTGCTGCGCCGCCGGATCAAACCGGTCATGCTGCGGCGGACGAAGACCCAGGTAGTCGCGGACTTGCCGGCAAAACAGGAACAAGTCCTCTCGCTCGGCCTGAACACCAAACACCGCAAGATCTACGACACCCGACTGGCCCGTGAGCGCCAGAAGGTGCTGGGCCTACTGGGGGAATGGGAGAAGAACCGGTTCCAGATCTTTCGATCATTGACTCTGCTGCGCCAGCTGAGCCTTCATCCCGGCCTGGTTGACCGGTCCGATATCAACGGTGGATCGGCGAAAATCGATTTTCTGGTAGAGCAGCTGCCCCAGTTGGTGGCCGAAGGCCACTGCGCACTGGTTTTCAGCCAATTCACCGGGTTCCTAGACATCTTACGGTCGCATCTGGACGCGGCCGGGGTGAGCTACAGCTATCTTGACGGGTCGGTGAACGCCCGCGGGCGCGCAGCCGCTCTGGCGAAGTTTGGCGACGGCGTCAACCAGGTGTTCCTCATCAGCCTTAAGGCAGGTGGCTTTGGACTCAACCTGACCGAAGCCGACTACTGTTTCCTCTGCGATCCGTGGTGGAGTCCGGCTGCTGAGATCCAGGCCGTTGACCGGGCACATCGCATTGGCCAGACCCGTCCGGTCACCGCCTACCGACTTGTATCCAAGGGCACCATCGAGGAGAAAGTGGTCGCCCTTCAGGATCGCAAGCGTGAACTGTTCACTGCCGTTTTGGACGACGGTGAGTTGTTCAGCTCGGCGATCACCGCGTCGGACGTGCGTGAACTTCTCGGATAACGCGCGTGCCCGTCAAATCGGTTCGATCCGCCAGCAGACGCAAGCCGGCACCTAGCGAAGGCCGTCAGCTCTGCTTGGACCGCCCGCGTCCTCGATATGGCGTCGATCGCGGCTCATTGCTCACTCGCTTCTGCTTGCCTCGCCGCATGGGCGCCTGCTCTGGACGGGATACTGATGACGATCAGCTGTTGGATCACCAAGAAGAGGGGTTAGGGTCAGATTGGGTAGGTACCGGATGGTTGACTTTCCGTCATGTTGACGTTGACCGAACTTGAAGGGTTGATCGGCGACGGCGACATCGACACCGTGATCGTGGCGTTCGCCGACATGCAGGGCCGACTCACCGGCAAGCGAGTGTCGGCGCGGCTGTTCGTCGAAGAGGTGGCCGCCCATGGCGCCGAGTGCTGCAACTATCTGCTCGCCGTCGACGTCGACATGAACACCGTCTCCGGCTATGCCATGTCGAGCTGGGACTCGGGCTACGGCGACATGGTGATGACGCCGGACTTCTCGACGCTCCGGGTTATTCCGTGGCTGCCAGGCACCGCTTTGGTAATGGCCGACCTCAGCTGGGACGAAGGCAGACCCGTCGTCGCCGCGCCGCGCAGCATCCTGCGCCGCCAGATCGACCGGTTGACCGAGCGCGGGCTGGCCGCCTATGTGGGCACCGAGCTGGAGTTCATGGTGTTCGACGACACCTACCGCCAGGCCTGGGCCGGCGGGTACCGCGGACTGACGCCGGCCTCGGACTACAACGTGGACTACGCGATGGCGGCCTCGACCCGGATGGAGCCGCTGATGCGCGACATCCGGCTCGGAATGGAAGATGCCGGCCTGTACTGCGAGGGCATCAAGGGCGAATGCAATCTTGGCCAACAGGAGATCGCGTTCCGCTACGACGACGCGCTGGTCACCTGCGACAACCACACCATCTACAAGAACGGCGCCAAGGAGATCGCCGATCAGCACGGCAAGAGCGTGACATTCATAGCGAAATACGATGAGCGCGAAGGTAATAGCTGTCACATCCATATCTCGTTGCGTGGATTGGACGGCTCCACGGTGTTCGCCGACCCGGCGGGGCCGCACGGCATGTCGGCGATGTTCGGCAGCTTCGTCGCCGGATCGCTGGCCACTCTGCGGGAACTGACACTGTGCTACGCACCGAACATCAACTCCTACAAGCGATTCGCTGAAACCAGCTTTGCGCCGACCGCGGTAGCGTGGGGGATGGACAACAGGACCTGCGCGGTGCGGGTAGTCGGCCACGGCCACGGGATGCGAATGGAGTGCCGAACCCCCGGCGGCGACGTCAACCAATACCTCGCGGTAGCGGCGCTGATCGCGGGCGGCCTGCACGGCATCGACCAGCAGCTGGCCCTGCCCGTGGCGGTGACCGGCAACGCCTACGACAGCGATGCCGAGCGACTGCCCGCCACCCTGGCCGATGCCGCGGCGCTCTTCGCGGAATCAGCGGTGGCGCGCAATGCCTTCGGTGACGACGTCGTGGAGCACTACGTGAACAACGCAAGCGTCGAGCTGGCGGCGTTCAACGCCGCGGTGACCGACTGGGAGAGGGTCCGTGGGTTCGAACGCCTCTGAGGCCATTCCCGGGCCGCATGGTTTTGTCCTGCCAGCGGGTGGGGGTACCCCCAGCCCGCAGGCCCCGGTGCTGGGCATGACCACCTACCTGGAACAGGCGCAGACCGGAGTCTGGGACGTTCGGGCCAGTTTTCTGCCGCAGATCTACTTCGAGGGCATAACGGCGGCCGGCGGGATCGCAGTGCTGCTGCCGCCGCAGCCTGCCGGCCCCGGCATCGTGGACCGGGTACTGGACGGCCTGGACGGGCTGATCCTCACCGGCGGGAAGGACGTCGACCCGGCCCGCTACGGTCAGCCGCCGCACCCGAGCACCGACGAACCCAGCCGCGACCGCGACACGTGGGAGTTCGGCCTGCTCGACGGGGCGCTGCGCCGCGGGCTGCCGATCCTGGGTATCTGTCGGGGCGCCGAGGTCCTCAACGTCGCGTTCGGCGGAACGCTGCACCAGCATCTGCCCGACGTGGTCGGTCACGCCGGGCACCGGGCCGGCAATGCGGTGTTCACCACTTCGGCGGTGCGCACCGTGCCGGGTACCGTGCTGGCCGGGCTGATCGGGGAATCCGCTGACGTCCCGTGCTATCACCACCAGGGGATCGCCGAACTCGGAGACGGATTGATTGTCGGGGCGCAGGACTCCGACGGCGTCATCGAGGCGGTCGAGCTCCCGGGCGAACAGTTCGTGGTGGCTGTGCAGTGGCATCCAGAGGAGCGCCTCGACGACCTTCGGTTGTTCGCTGCGGTGGTCGACGCGGCAGCCGGCTACGCAACCGAGAAAACGCCGAAGGTGGGGCAGTCGCGAGTATGACCACCTCGACCGTCGTCAACCCCGCCACCGAGGAAGAGCTGTGCACTGTCGGGCACTGCGACATGGCGGCCGTCGACGACGCGGTGGCGCAGGCCAGGGCCGCACAGAAACGCTGGGCCGCAATGGCGCCGGCCGAGCGGGCGGCCGGGTTGCGTGCGTTCGCCACCGCAGTCGACGCCCACGTCGATGAACTCGCCGCGCTCGAGGTGGCCAACTCCGGGCACCCGGTCGGCAGTGCCGAGTGGGAGGCGCAGCACGTACGCGACGTGCTGCAGTTCTATGCCGCAAGCCCTGAACGGTTGTCCGGCAAGCAGATTCCGGTTGCGGGCGGTCTGGACGTCACGTTCAACGAGCCGCTGGGCGTGGTCGGGGTGATCACGCCCTGGAACTTCCCGATGCCGATAGCCTCGTGGGGTTTTGCACCCGCGCTGGCGGCGGGCAACGCGGTGCTGGTGAAGCCGGCCGTGTGGACGCCGCTCACGACGATGCGGCTCGGTGAGCTGGCTTCCGCGGCGGGCTTGCCCGAGGGCCTGCTGCAGGTGTTGCCCGGCGAAGGCTCGGTGGTCGGGGAGCGATTCGTCACCCATCCCGATGTCCGCAAGATCGTATTCACCGGATCGACCGAAACCGGCACCAGGGTGATGGCCGGCGCAGCCTCCGGCGTCAAGCAGGTCACCCTGGAACTGGGTGGCAAGAGTGCCAACATCGTGTTTGCCGACTGCGACCTGGAGCGCGCGGCGGCCACCGCGCCCTACGGCGTGTTCGACAACGCCGGGCAAGACTGCTGCGCCCGCAGTCGAATTCTGGTGCAGCGCAGCATCTATGACCGGTTCATGGAGCTGCTTGAGCCAGCTGTGCAGGGCGTTGTGGTCGGTGATCCGGCAGCGCGGGACACCGAGATGGGGCCGCTGGTGTCACGACCGCATTGGGAATCGGTGGCCGCCTATGTGCCCGATGACGCTCCGATAGCCTTCCGTGGATCGGCGCCGTCAGGGCCCGGGTTCTGGTTTCCGCCCACGGTATTAACGCCGGCGCGCACCGACCGCGCCGTCACAGAGGAGATCTTCGGTCCCGTAGTCACCGTACTTGCGTTCGATGACGAGGCCGACGTGATCATGCTGGCCAACGACACCCGCTATGGTTTGTCCGGGTCGATCTGGACCGATAACCTGTCACGCGCGGTGCGGGTTTCGCGCGCGGTCCAGGCCGGCAACCTGTCGGTGAACTCGCATTCGTCGGTGCGCTACAACACGCCGTTCGGTGGGTTCAAGCAGTCCGGGTTGGGTCGAGAGCTCGGTGCGGACGCGCCGCTGCGATTCACCGAAACCAAGAACGTGTTCTTCGCGATTCGCGAGGCAATCGAGGAGTGCCCATGACTCGGGTGGACCTGCGCCAGCGACTCGCCGGCAAGGTTGCCGTCGTCACCGGCGGGGCCAGCGGCATCGGGCTGGCCGCGGGTCGTCGTATGCACGACGAGGGGGCCACTGTCGTTGTCGGTGATATCGACCCCCGGTCGGGTCAAGCCGCTGCCGAGGAACTCGACGGTCTTTTTGTGCGCGTTGATGTTTCGGACGAGGCGGCGGTAAACAACCTGTTCGACAGCACCGTCGGCACGTACGGATCGGTGGACGTCGCCTTCAACAACGCAGGCATCTCTCCGCCCGAGGACGATCTGATCGAGAATACCGAGCTGCCGGCATGGCAGCAGGTGCAGGACGTCAATCTGAAATCGGTGTATGTGTGCTGCCGGGCCGCACTGCGGCACATGGTGCCGGCCCAGCGCGGTTCGATCATCAACACCGCTTCCTTTGTCGCAGTGATGGGTTCGGCGACCTCGCAGATCTCCTACACCGCGTCCAAAGGCGGGGTGCTGGCGATGTCACGGGAGTTGGGTGTGCAATACGCGCGCCAGGGTATCCGCGTCAACGCGCTGTGCCCCGGGCCGGTGAACACGCCGCTGCTGACGGAATTGTTCGCCAAGGACCCGGAGCGCGCGGCGCGGCGGCTGGTGCACGTGCCGCTGGGCCGGTTCGCCGAACCCGGAGAGATCGCGGCCGCGGTCGCGTTCTTGGCCAGCGATGACGCGTCGTTCATCACCGCCTCGACGTTCCTGGTGGACGGCGGCATCAGCTCGGCGTACGTGACACCGCTCTAACTGGATTCGGGCCGGGCGATCTACTCGACTTCGGCCATCGCGGGCGGCGCGAGGCCGTTGTCGATCATGAACCGGAGCAGCGCTTCGACCGAAGTCCTGGCCTCAGTCAGCTGAGACAACTTGGCCGACTTGGGGTCGTCGAACGGCGCGCGTCGATTGATCTCTGCCGAGATCTGACCCTCAAAGTTGGCAAGCTGGTACCACAGCATCGCGTCGAAGGGGAGATCGAGGCGCCTGTGTGCGTGCTCGGCCGCGACCCGAATCGTCAGCTTCTCCAGGTCCGAGCCCGGATCGGATTCCGATCTGCTTGCGACGCCCGGCGCGGCGGTGGCCGCACTCGTCGCGGCCAGCCGCCCAGCGTCGCCAGTCCTGCAACCAGGCTGTCCGGACCGGATGCGGCTAGTCGACCGCTGATTGCGGCCGCTCCGAATGCGCCCGCGGAGGCGGCGAAGGCGAGACCCACGGGGCCTGCGGTGAGCAGGGCCAGCCCGGTTGACGCGGTGAGCACCCGGCCCCAGCGGACGCGATCCTTTCCGGTCACGCAGGTCGCTACGTCCACGATGGCATTGGCCACCGTGGTGCCGATGTGGCGACGGAATCCTAGCTGCTCGGCGATGTCTTCAAGGGCCGCTATCGGGGCGTCGCCTGGATCGATCTCATAGGGGGTGACGCAGTTGGTGAGGGCCATTACGACGAGGTCGCCGACGACTTCGTGTAGTTCCCAGCGGTGCGGAAGGCCCGGAAGCCGCCCGGCGATGAGCGCCTGCATCGCAGGGGCGAACAATTGCCCGGCTGTTGCCTGGTGACCGAGCTGCGCGGCCAGCTCGTCGCGCAAGATCTTGCACGCGGCGCGGTACCGTTCCGCGCGGTCGTCGTCTTTGATGTGGCGCGCTACCGCTTCGGCAAAATGTTGCAGCAGGAGGGCCGACGCCTCGGCCTCGCTCATCCGCACCGCGATTTCCGCGCCTGGCGGTACGGTCACCTCCTCGGGCGGGTACAGCGCATCGGCCACCAGGCCCGAGACGGCGACGTCGCCGAGGTAGCTGCCGGCGTCGTGGCCGTGGATCACGAGCAGGAAATCCTGTGCGCCGGGGAAGGTGTTCGCCAGGCCCCGACCGCCGGTGACGACGTCGCGGACGTTGACGATGTTCGACCAATCGTCGACGCGTTCATAGGGGAACTTCTTCAGCAACCGCTGGCTGCCGTCGTGCATGGTGCGGATGTTGCCCGGGCTGCCGATGGTGATGAACCGGCGTACGTGAAGGTCCACCGGCAAGCGGTCGAGGAGGTCGATCGCAACGATCGATCCCAGACTGTGCGCGATGAGCAGCACGTCGCCGTAGGTCGGAAGATGATCGAGGACGTGCCGCATGACCGCTCCGCGGACATTGTCGTCGCGTACATAGCTGCGGACCTGCTGCAGGTTGCGCACCGGCAGGTGGTCGATGACGAACTCGGGAACCGCGTCCCATACCGCGTCCGGTATGAGATGGAATCCGAACGTGCGCACGCCGTATTTCGTCCGCAACAGACGCTGGACGCGGGCTTGCCTTCGCTCGAACTCGCGGCGAGCTGCGACCTCGGTCTCGTTTCTGGGCTTGTAAGTCCTCCTGGGCAGCTTGGCGGAGATGCCCTCGGTGGTCAGATATGAGCTAAAGCGGGGAGCGATCACCTCATCGCGCTCGATCACGTCGCAGCCCGCCTGGGTCAGGCCGCGGTTGAGTCCATCGAGCTAGGCGTATTGTGGGTCGCCGTCGCCGATACCGTGCAAGTAAACGACTTGCATCGGCGCTCCCCTCAGCCTTCCACGCGCGCGGTCCACTTCTCTTCGATGCGAGCGTAGCGCCAAATAAGCAGTGCGGCAGCCGATGTCAAGACAAACATGCGACGATGATGTAGCCGACGATGTTCAGGTCGATACCGGCGATCCAATCCCAGAATCCGGGGCCACATCACTCGGGCTATTGGATTTCGACCAAGGGCTGGTCGGTCCGTTTCGGAGCTTAGAACATCGCTTCGAACTCTGCGGGCGGCACGTGGTTGAGGTAGCCGTGCAGCCGGTTGGTGTTTTGCCAGTGCACCCACCCGAGGGGGGCCAGCACGGTCCCGATCGAGGGGACCGCCCCTGGACTGGCCGGATGGTCGGGTTGCAGTGCCAACCGGTATGCGTTGGCAGCAGCCCGACGCCGACCCCTTCACTCGTCGAGATCGATCCGGATGGTTAGCAGGTTGTCGCCCAGGGCGCGCACCGCCGCACTGTTCGTCCGGGGCAGCTCCGCCAGTCTGGTTTTCGCATCGTCGTCGGGTAGCAGATGGGCTGTGCCGGCGTGCCAGCGGCCGCCGACTCGCACTCTGACTCGCGGATCGGCCTGGATGTTGCGGACGTACTGGGATCGCTCACCGAACTCCGATACGAGCCAGAATTTGTTGCTGCCCAACCGGCCGCCAATCGGTGTGCGACGTGGCTGACCGGACTTCCGTCCGGTGGTCTCCAACAAGGTTTGGGTGGGCACCGAGCCCATCAGCGGGTTGGCGAACCGCCGCTGGATGAAGGTGATGATGCGCTGTCGAGGAGTCAAAGCCATGGCCACATTGAACCAGCACCGGTTTCATGCACACCTCGTTAGGTGGGATCGGTGTGCTTTCCCACTCTGGAGCCGAGCATAATCCCCCACCAACACGTTGCGGTCTCAGCCGCCCTCACGGCATAGTTGAACCCCACAGAGCCTCAGACGAATCGCTTGCCCGATTTACACCACTCCACCGAACGTAACCGCCGCGCGGCCGGCGACGTTCACGAGGAAAGAGTCTCCCGATGGGTTTGATGACCGCGCTCCGCCTCAACATGACGAACATCGACGACCCCAGCGCTGACCACACGGAGCGCTACCAGGCAGCGCTCGACATGGCCGAATACGCCGACGAACGCGGTTTCACCGGCGTCAGCTGCGAGGAGCACCACCTGGCGAGCACGGGCTGGCTGCCTTCGCCGCTGGTGATGGCCGCCGCCCTGGCCGCCCGGACCCGCACCATCCGCATCAGCATCAACGCGCTGCTGGTGCCCTTGTACGATCCGCTGCGGTTGGCTGAGGACGTCGCCGTCCTGGACAACCTCTCGGCGGGGCGATTCTCCTTCGTGGCGGGCATGGGATATCGGCCCGAGGAATATCACGCGGTGAGCAGGGACTGGTCGCGCCGCGGCCAGCTGATGGACGAGTGCCTGACGGTGATGCTGAAAGCCTGGGCCGACGAACCCTTCTCGTATAACGGCGAATTGGTCAACGTCACCCTCAAGCCACGAGCACGACCGCATCCGTTCTTCTTCATCGGCGGTATGAGTGCGGCGGCGGCCAAGAGGGCTGCGCGCTTCGGGCTGCCGTTCTCCCCGCCCACCGCTATGCCGGCCGTCGAGGCGGTGTACACCGAAGAGCTCAAAAGGCTTGGCGCAGTGGGATTCATCTATCGACCCGACAATGGCAGCACCGTCACCCTCTTGCACCACGATCCCGATGCCGCGTGGAAAACCTATGGTCCGTTCATCATGAACGAGGCCGCTGAGTACAGCGCGTGGAAACACCCCAAGGTACCCCGACCCAATGAAACGGCCGCTACTTCCGTCGAGCATCTGCGGAGTTTGAACACCGTCGAGATCCTGACCCCGGACCAGCTCGTCGACAAAATCTCGGGCGGGCGGCGTGAAGTCGTCATCAATCCCTTGATAGGTGGTCTGCCGCTCGAGGAAGGTTGGGCCAGCCTGCACCTGCTCGCCGACGAGGTGGTGCCGCGGGTCAAAGGGCGCGACAACAGCCGTTCCACCTCCGCCATCGATGGTCACCGGTAGCACCGAACTCAGCGTGGACTGACACAGCGCAGGCCGTCGACCATGACCGGCCAGTTCCCTGTGCCGTGTCGCCGCGCCATTGCGGCCGCTAATCCCAGGACAGCCTTGACTGAATCGCCCGGTCTGATTCATGTGCCGCCGGGCCGAGCTGGCCGCGCACCCCACCCGTCCCGGCACACCAGACCTGCCGACGTGGCGACCGCCTCGGGCGCGACCACGTGCACCTGCTCGGGAGGCAGGCTGGGCACCGCACTGGGGTCTGGCGCAGACGCCGGCCCTGAACTGGGGGCGGGCGCGGCGGCGGTTCGAGTCGCGCACGCCCCGGCGGCTACCGCCGCACCGGTGACGCCAGCCAACTGCAGTAGCCGGCGGCGGCTGAATAGCTCGCCGGGCCCGGCCGGCGAAGATGCGCCCATGTCGGTCACGATACGGAACCCCGGCCATCCCCCGCGAGGAGTTTCATCCAGCGCTACCGTCGATCTGGTGACGGTGTCAGGATCGCGCGTCGCCCGGGTCTACGCCGTTGGAACCGTCTTGCTCACCCTCGCGGCAGCCCCTTCGTGCGGACCTGCGGCGCGCCCACCGCTAGACGCCACCACGCCGGCAAGATCGTCTTTCACCGGGCTTTCGGCTCACGCAAGCTCGCCGGCGAACCGGGACTGGATGGGTCGCCCGCGCCCGCTGAGCCGATGACCAAGGACACGATCTTCGACCTGGCGTCGTTGACGAAGAGCCTCGCAACGGCGACTGCCGTTCTACAGCTCTTCGAACACGGCCGGGTAAAGATCGACGATTCCGTGCAGACCTACCTGCCCAATTTCAACACGGCAAACGACCCCCGACGTGCTCGGGTGACGATCCGCATGTTGCTCACACACACGTCGGGCTTGGCGGGAGATTTGAGCCTGGATGCTCCGTGGGGACTGGACAGGGCCGACAAAGCAGAAGGCATTCACCGTGCACTCAACGCGCGGGTGGAGTTCGGTCCCGGTGAGATCAATGACGGCACGGTCAGAGGTTCGTGGTCGGCGATGAGAACCACGGCGACGGCGACTACTGCGACCCCGATACCTGCTTGCACAACTCCTACACGGTTATCTACGCCAAGGTTGGCGCCCAGGGATCCCCAGTCCGGCAGTACACCAGCCGTGAGGATCATTGCAGACCTGGACGTGATCGAGGCCTACCGCGCGTAGCAATCATGCTGCGGTGCGAGGCCGCAGTGAGCTGACTCACTCGCTGATCACACAGGTCGACTGCGGCACAGCAGCGTGCAATTGGCCGCTATGGCGCGCACAATCGAGTTCGAACGCTAACTGATTCAGACAGCGCCAGTGCCCAGCCCGGGGTCGAGCCCACCCGCTCTAAGAGGCGCCCTCGTGGCTACCCCCACAAGACGCTGATCACAGCCGGCACCATTTCGAGACCACGCAAA
>Ga0114921_10000437_pt1 | contig 17774 bp, 15 predicted proteins | sample BentaG_FD_87016 | JGI IMG/M metagenome (GOLD analysis project Ga0114921, IMG submission 87016) | Deep subsurface microbial communities from South Atlantic Ocean to uncover new lineages of life (NeLLi) - Benguela_00093 metaG | ecosystem: Environmental > Aquatic > Marine > Oceanic > Sediment ...
CGGGACGTTCTCCTCGGACAGCCAGTGCGCCGCGGTCAGGGTGCCCTCGCCGCCGATCGGGATCAGCACATCGATCCCGTTGTCCTCCAGCGTCTGCTTGATCTGATCCAGACCCGCCCGAAGCTTGTCGGGATTGACCCGCGCGGTGCCCAGCATCGTGCCGCCCTTGGCGAGCAGCCGGTCGTTTCGGTCGTCATTCCTGAGTTGAATGCGACGGTCTTCCAGCAGCCCACGCCAACCGTCCTGAAAACCCACCACCGACGAGCCGTACCGCACGTCGCAGGTGCGAACCACTGCCCTGATCACCGCGTTCAAGCCGGGACAGTCGCCGCCGCCGGTCAGCACTCCGATACGCATGCTGCCATTCTCCCCTGTTACAGCGCGGTCGGCAGAGGACCGCGGGCGGCCTCGTATGCCGCACCCACCCGGTAGAGTCGGTCATCGGCCAACGCCGGGGCCATGATCTGCAGCCCGACGGGCAGGTCGTCGTCCCCCGACAGTCCCGACGGTACTGACATTCCGCAGTGGCCGGCCAGGTTCAGCGGCAACGTGCACAGGTCGAACAGATACATCGACAGCGGGTCGTCGACCTTCTCCCCGAGGCGGAACGCCGTCGAGGGGGTAGTGGGAGTGACCAGCACTTCGACGCTGCGGTAGGCGTCGTCGAGATCCCGGGCGATCAATGTGCGGACCTTCTGGGCCTGGTTGTAGTACGCGTCGTAATAGCCCGCGGACAGCGCGTAAGCACCGATCATGATCCGGCGTTTGACTTCGGGTCCGAAGCCGGCAGCGCGGGTCAGCGCCATCACCTCCTCGGCACTGTGGGTGCCATCGTCGCCGATCCGCAGGCCATACCGCATCCCGTCGAACTTCGCCAGGTTCGACGACACCTCCGATAACAGGATCAGGTAATACGCCGGCAGCGAGTAGTCGATGTGGGGACAGTCCACCTCGCTGACGATCGCGCCCAGCTCAGCCAGCTGATCGACCGCGGCGTTGAAAGAGTCGAGCACCCCCGACTGGTAGCCCTCACCGCTGTGCAGCTGTTTGATCACACCGACCCGCACACCGGTCAGATCGCCGGTCGCGCCTGCCCTGGCTGCACCCACGATGTCGGGCACATCCGCCTCGACCGACGTCGAATCACGCGGGTCATGGCCGGCGATGACGGCGTGCAACAGCGCGGTGTCCAGCACGGTGCGCGCACACGGCCCACCCTGGTCCAGCGACGAGGCGCAGGCGATCAGCCCGTACCGGGACACCGTGCCGTAGGTGGGCTTCACACCGACTGTCGCGGTGAGCGCCGCCGGTTGGCGAATCGATCCCCCGGTGTCGGATCCGATGGCCAACGGGGCCTGGAAGGCGGCCAGCGCCGCTGCGCTACCGCCGCCCGATCCGCCGGGCACCCGGTCGACGTTCCAGGGGTTTCGGGTGGGCCCATACGCCGAGTTCTCGGTGGACGAGCCCATTGCGAATTCGTCCATGTTCGTCTTGCCGAGGATCGGGATGCCGGCGGCACGCAGCCGTGCGGTCACCGTCGCGTCATACGGCGACATCCAGCCCTCGAGGATCTTCGACCCGCACGTCGTGGGCATATCGGTGGTGGTGAACACGTCCTTGAGCGCCAGCGGGACCCCGGCCAGCGGCGACGGTAACTGCTTACCGGCGGCAATGGCGGCGTCGACGGCTGCTGCGGCCTTCAGCGCCACCTCGGCACCGACATGCACGAAGGCGTTGTAATCGCCGTCGGTGGCGGCGATCTGGTCCAGGCAGGCCTGCGTCACCTCGGTCGAGGAGACCTCCTTTGCGGCGATCTTGGCACCCAGGGTCGCCGCGTCGCCCCTGGTCAGCCGGCTCATTCGGCCTCTCCCAGAATCCGCGGGACGGCGAACCGCTCGTCGCTGGCCTCCGGCGCCGCCGCAAGGGCCTGTTCCTGGGTCAGGGACGGCCGGGGCACGTCGGGACGGAAGACGTTGATCACTCCCCCGGTTCCTCCCTCGTCCTCGGGGCCTGGGCCCACCGGACCTGCTCGCCGGACCAGCGGATTGTCGGTGGCCTCCACCCCGGTCACATCGACCGCCTGGATCCGACTGACATGGCCGAGGATGGCGTCCAGCTGGCCGACGAAGCTGTCAAGCTCGCTTTCGGTCAGCGCAAGCCGGGCGAGGCGTGCCAAGTGAGCAACCTCGTCTCGAGAGATTTGTGACACGACCAGGAAGCCTAGTTCAGCCCGACCGGCGGCGGGCCGCCCCACCTGCCTGTCGCCGATACGCCCGAGTCGCCTGCCGGCGCACTCCGTGCAACAGTGTTGCGCGTGCCTTCGTATTTGCTGCGGGTCCAGATAGCCGACCGGCCGGGCAGCCTCGGCTCATTGGCAGTGGCACTGGGCTCGGTGGGGGCCGACATCCTGTCGCTCGATGTTGTCGAGCGGGCCGCCGGCTATGCGATCGACGACCTGGTGGTGGATCTGCCCCCCGGCGCGATGCCCGACATGCTCATCACCGCGGCCGAAAAGCTCAACGGCCTCCACGTGGACAGCATCCGACCGCACACCGGACTGCTCGAGGCACACCGGGAACTGGAGCTGATCGATCACGTGGCCGCCGCCGAGGGCAGGCTCGCGCGGCTCCAGGTGCTCGTCGACGAGGCCCCCAGAGTGCTGCGCGTCGGGTGGTGCACGGTGGCACGGCTGGCTGACTCCGGGCCGGAGCGGCTGGCCGGCAGCCCGGGGGCCCCCGAAACTCCGGCCACCGGTACGCCGTGGCTGCCGATCGATCACGCCGAAGCACTGGACGGCACCGCGAACTGGGTGCCGCAACTGTGGCAGGACCTGCACACCACGCTGGCCGCCGCGCCCCTGGGGGATGCGCGCACCGCTGTGGTTCTGGGCCGTCCGGGCGGACCTGGGTTCCGGCCGAGCGAGGTAGCGCGGCTGGGCTACCTGGCTGGCATCATCGCCACGATCATTCGCTGATCAGGCCCTCGGGTCCGCCGGCCAGCAGGGCGCGAAAACCGTCCTCGTCGAGCACGGGTACTCCCAACTCAATCGCCTTGTCGTGTTTGGACCCGGGCGAATCACCGGCCACCACATAGGCCGTCTTCTTCGATACCGAACCGGCTGCCTTTCCCCCCCGAGCGATGATGGCTTCCTTGGCTTCGTCGCGGGAGTAGCCGATCAGCGATCCGGTCACCACGATCGACAGACCCTCCAGCGTGCGTTCGACGGTGGCGTCACGCTCGTCGGCCATCCGGACGCCGGCTTCCCGCCACTTGTCGATGATCGCGCGGTGCCAGCCGACGGTGAACCAGGAGATGACCGCCGCGGCGATCGTCGGGCCCACCCCTTCGGTGGCGGCGAGCTGGTCCTCGGATGCCGCCGCGATGGCATCCAGGCTGCCGAACTCGGTGGCCAGCGCCCGCGCCGCGGTCGGCCCGACGTGACGAATCGACAGCGCGACCAGCACCCGCCACAGCGGTTGTGATCTGGCCTTGCCCAGGTTGGCCAGCAATCTCGTTCCGTTGGCCGAGACCCCGCCCGCCTTGGTGGTGAACAGTTCGGTCTGCAACAGATCCTCGGCGGTGAGTCCGAATAGATCTCCCTCGTCGGTGATGACCCCGGCCTGAAGCAACGCAATCGCCGCTTCATACCCGAGGCCCTCGATGTCGAACGCGCCGCGCCCGGACACGTGAAACACCCTCTCCCGCAACTGCGCCGGGCAGGTGCGGGCGTTGGGGCAGCGGATGTCGGCATCACCTTCCTTGGCGGGTGCCAGTTGGGTTCCGCACTCCGGGCAGTGGGTGGGCATCACGAACTCGCGCTCGCAGCCGTCGCGCAGGTCGACAACCGGACCGAGCACCTCGGGGATGACGTCTTCAGCCTTTCGGATCACCACGGTGTCGCCGATCAGCACACCCTTGCGTTTGACCTCCGACGCGTTGTGCAGGGTGGCCAGCGCGACCGTCGAGCCCGCGACTTTGACCGGCTCCATATGCGCAAACGGCGTCACCCGACCGGTGCGCCCGACGTTGACGCGAATGTCCAGCAACTTCGTGGTGGCTTCCTCGGGCGGGTACTTGTAGGCCACCGCCCAGCGGGGGGCCCGTGACGTCGAGCCGAGACGCCGTTGCAGCGCCACCCCATCGACTTTGACGACGACTCCGTCGATCTCGTGATCGACGTCGTGTCGGTGCTCACCCCAGTAGGCGATCCGCTCGCTGACCGCATCGAGGCCGGTGACCTGGGCAGTGTGATCGGACACCGGAAGCCCCCAGGCCTTGAGCGCCGAATAGGCGTCGTGCAGCGATGCGAACGGCAAGCCCTCCGGGCCTTCTATGTGCCCGAGACCATGACAGATCATCCGCAGCCGGCGCCGCGCGGTGATCGCAGGATTCTTTTGTCTCAGCGATCCGGCCGCACTGTTACGCGGGTTGGCGAAGGGCGGCTTGCCCTCAGCGACCAGACCGGCATTCAGGTCCTCGAAATCAGCGAGTCGGAAGAACACCTCGCCCCGCACTTCCAGCACCGATGGCAGCGGGAATTCTCTCGTTCCGGTCAGCCTCTCGGGAATATCGGAGATGGTCCGGGCATTGAGCGTGACGTCCTCGCCGGTTCGCCCGTCGCCTCGGGTCGCGCCGCGAACCAGCCGTCCGTCCCGGTAGACCAGCGCCAACGCGACGCCGTCGATCTTCAGCTCGCACAGATAGTGGGCATCGGCGCCGATCTTGCCTCCGATGCGGGCGACCCACGCGGCGAGTTCGTCGGGCGTGAACACGTTGTCCAGGCTCAGCATCCGCTCGAGGTGCTCAGCCGGGGTGAAGTCGGTGGCGAATCCCGCTCCGCCGACAAGCTGGGTGGGCGAATCAGGTGTGCGCAGTTCGGGATGCTCACCTTCGAGTGCCTGCAGATCGCGCAGCAGGAGGTCGAACTCGGCGTCGGAGATCACCGGTTCGTCGCGGATGTAATAGCGAAACTGATGCCCCCGCACTTCGTCCGCGAGCTCTTGCCAGCGGCGCCGTAGGTCGGCTTCAAGGGCGTCGTCAGCCTTCTCGGCCAGCACCGCCTCGGGATCCGGGGTCGCCTCAGGACTCACCCCCGCAGGCTATCGAAGCGCCCGATCCGCTGGATACGCTGGCGCCATGCCGCATCCGATCGCGTTCCGCGACGACGACATGGGATTGGCCGAACTTCGCAGGATCGCGCTCGGATTCCCGGGGGCATTCGAGAAGGTCTCCTGGGGCCGGTCGGTGTTCTGCGCGCCCAAGATGTTTGCGATGTACGGCGGTAGCGTCAAAGGCGACACGAAGAGCACGCGCGACACCAAAGGGCCAGCACGTGCAGTACCCGCATTCGGTGCTGATCAAGGTCGACGACAGCGACCGCACAGCGCTCGAACAGGACACCCGGTTCTTCTACCCGGCCTACCTGGGACCGTTCGGCTGGTTGGGCCTCGACTTTGCAGCTAAGAAGTTTGCAGCCGCGAAGGTGGACTGGGTCGAGGTGGCCGAACTGGTGGACTCGTCGTTTCGGTTGGTCGCTCCGAAGAAATCGATCAAACAGCTCGACGGGCACTGAACTGAATCCGAACCCGCACTCAATCCGACCCGGAAATGAATACCGCGCCGAACCTATCTCCTGCGCGCCCGGCATGGTTCGATCGGTTCATGAGCTTCGCGAGCCCCTTCCCCGAAGTCGATATCCCCAGCGCCAGCATTTATGACTACCTGTTCGGCCGACTGGACGACATCGATGCCGACCGCGTCGCCCTGATCGAGGCGAAGTCCGGCAGAGCGACCACCTATCGCGAGATGGTGGCCCGGATAAGAACCTTCGCCGGCGCCCTGACCGGCCGCGGCATCGGTGTCGGAGATGTGGTCGGACTACTGGCCCCGAACAGCTCGGCCTTCGCGGTCGCATTCCACGGGATCCTGCGGGCCGGCGCGACAGCCACCACGATCAACGCGCTGTTCACGGCAAACGACATCGCCAAGCAGCTCACCGACTCCGGCGCCACGATGCTCGTCACCGTCACCTCGATGCTTCCGCAGGCCAAAGAAGGTGCGGCCGCGGCCGGCATCTCCGACGACGACCTGGTGGTGCTCGACGGGGCAGGCCGCGCGACTGACGGACATCCCAATGCCGCCGATCTCCTCGCCGCCGGAACACCGGCCCCGGAACTGGCTTTTGCGCCGTCAGCGCAGGTCGCGGCCCTGCCGTACAGCTCGGGAACCACCGGCAACCCCAAAGGCGTGATGCTCACCCATCGCAACCTGGTCGCCAACATCGCCCAGATTCGCCCGCTGCACGGAATGGTTTCCGACGACGTGATCTTGGCGGTTCTGCCGTTCTTTCACATCTACGGCATGACGGTGCTTCTCAACGCCGCCCTGCACGCCCGTGCCCGGCTGGTCGTCATGCAGAGCTTCGACCTCGCCGCGTTCCTGGGCAACATCGAAAAACAACAGTGCACCATCGCATTCATCGCGCCGCCGGTCGCGGTGGCGCTGGCCAAGGATTCGCTGGTGGACTCCTATGACCTGTCCTCACTCAATGTGGTGATGTCGGGTGCGGCCCCGCTGGACGCCGAGCTGGGCCAGGCCGTATCCGAGCGGCTCAGCTGCAAGGTCGTCCAGGGCTATGGGATGAGCGAACTGAGTCCGGTCAGCCACATCACACCGTTCGATGGCGGCCGCCTCAACATGCGGTTCGATGCGCCACTGAGTTCGGTCGGCTGGACGGTGTCCAACGCCGCGTCCAAACTCGTCGACCCTGAGTCGGGCACCGAAATCGAATTACCTGAGCAGGGTTTGAGCAAGACCGGCGAGCTGTGGTTTAAGGGCCCGAACGTGATGGCCAGCTACCTCAACAACGACGAGGCCACCCGGGCCACCATCGACGAGGACGGCTGGCTGCACACCGGTGATCTCGCCCAGGCCGACGCCGCGGGCTGTGTCTACATCGTCGACCGGCTCAAAGAGCTGATCAAGTACAAGGGCTACCAGGTGCCGCCCGCCGAGTTGGAGGCGGTGTTGTTGGCGCATCCGGGGATCGCCGACGCCGCGGTGATCGGTGTCCAGGACGGGGAGGGCGAAGAAGTGCCCAAAGCGTTCGTCGTCAAGCTGACCCCGCAAGACGGCGCCGACCTGACCGAGGCGCAGGTAATGGATTTCGTCGCCGGCCAGGTCGCCCCGTACAAGAAAGTCCGGCAGGTCGAGTTCATCGAGGCGATCCCGAAGTCGGCGTCAGGCAAAATCCTGCGCAAGGACCTGCGTACCCGCAGTTAGCCGGCCCCAGCGTACGACCGTCTCAGAGTACGAAGAGTTGGTTTTTCCCCAGAGCCTTCGCCTGATAGAGAGCTTTATCTGCCCGGATCACGGCGTCCGACAGCGATTCGGCGGGGGGACACGAGGTGTACCCGATGGAGCAGGTTTGCCCGGCAGGCACACACGCGCGAATGCGATTCAGGACAACATCGGCCTGCTCGGGCTTGGTGTCGGGCATGGCAATGAGGAACTCTTCCCCGCCCCAACGGGCGAAGACGTCGTCGCGGCGCAGCGACGCGCCGGCCACGGCGCAGAATCGCTGGAGCAACGCGTCGCCGGCAGTGTGCCCGTGCGTGTCGTTGTAGACCTTGAAGTTGTCGAGGTCGGCAACCGCAACCGTCATCGAGGTATCCGAGTAATGCGCGTCCGTCCTGAGAACCTTGATCTGCGCATCCCAGGCAGGTTTGTTGAGCAACCCGGTCAGGGGGTCGGTAGACGCGAACAGCTTCAGAGCCGCGTTCGCGGCAGCAGCGGCAGTGACGTCACGCAGGTCGACCTGCACCGACCGAGCCCCTGAGGCGTTCACGGCCGTAGCGTTGAATTCCACCACCACCGTGCGGCCGTCCAGACGTCGCAGCACACCTCTGCGGTCGCGCACCGACAGACCGCCGGCGAGGGTCTCGCTCAGCATCACCTCAAGAGCCCGCCGGTCATCGGGCCGTACGAAGTCGACGATAGGTCGGGACTCGATGCGCTCAGCCCTCGCCGCTCCGCACAGGGCAACAGCTTCGGGATTGGCATAGGCGATCACACCGCACGCATCGATGAGAAAAACCGCGGCTTTGCACCGCTCAACCAGCGCGCGCCAGCGCTCTTCGGCCTCGGCGTGTGCTGCCCGCGCTTCGGCCAGCTCGGTAACGTCGGCCGCGACGCCGCCGATGCCGAAGACTTTGTCGTTTTCGTCGACGAGCGGGAACTTCGCAGTCCGGTAGGTGGGGACGGTTCCGTTCGCGTGCGGCACCCCCTCAACGACGATCTGCCATTCCCTGGTCTCCATGATCTTCGCGTCGAGGCGGCGGTATTCGTCGGCGACCTCCGCGTCGAAAAGGTCGTGATCGGTCAGGCCGATCAGTCCGCCTTCGCCCACCGCGGAGGCCTGCTCGAACGCCCGATTTGCCATCACGAAGCGGCCCTCGACGTCTTTGGCGAAGATGAGGACGTCGGTGTACTTGAGCACGCCGTCGAGCATCCGCTGCTGCTTACGTAGCTCGGCGCCGACCGCCAACCGCGCTTTGACCTCGGCCGCGAACTGTCGCGCCCGGTTGCGCAGCTCCAGCTGGCTGAGCACCTGGTTTGCCAGCGTGCGCAGGTGCTTACGCTGCAGGGCTGACAAGGTCCGCGGCTCGACGTCCATGACGCAGAGGGCGCCGAGCACATGGCCTTCTGCGGTGACCAATGGCGCGGCCGCGAAGAAGCGCACTCCCGGCTCACCGGCAATCATCGGGTGGCTGGAGAAACGCGAGTCCAGGCGGGTGTCGGGCACTTCCAGCAGCGTATGGGCGCTGAACTCGGGGCCGTAGGGCAAAGATTCCCGGAAGGTCCCCGAGAGATCGAATCCGTATTGGGACTTGAACCACTGACGTCCGGCGTCGATGAAGCTGACAACCGCCATCGGAGTGGCGCACACGTGCGCGGCAAGCGCGGTCAGGTCGTCAAAAGCCTCTTCTGGCGGCGTGTCGAGAATTGCGAACGAATCCAGCGCGACGAGGCGATCGAGCTCAGCGCCTGCCTGGCCGGTGGACTGCTCAGCACACCACGTCATGGCGCCCCCACAGCATCTTCGGCATTTGCATTCGTTTCCTAGTGAAGGTTTTCCCTCGCGCGGGCCGTCTTGAGCGGTTGGCGGACATCGGTTCTGACCGGTCTGGTATCTGGCAAAAAAAATAGATGAATTACTCCCGACGGGGGCGGGTCGCAATTCGCCCAGAGGGCGTCGCACGCCGTCTCCAGGCAGAGCGGACAACCATATGACACCATTGCTGCAAAGTGACAAACTGCGCTTCCAGCCAGTAAATGGCGATGGCGTGCGCCAGAAATCGGTTTGCCGAACCACTCCTTCGCGAATTTGCGCACCTGGTGAGAAAGTGGCTCTTCATGATTGAGGGTGTAGGTGCGGTCTGAATCCACCGGTTTCCAGGAGTGATCGGGCGATGTAGTTGGTGAGGTTGCGAAATCCCAGGGCCGAGCCGCGCAGGTGCTCGAGGCGGCCTTGATCGCTTCGGTCGGTCCGTTGGAGGTGCCGGGCCGGTCGAAGTAGGCCAGGACACCGCCGGGCGCTACTTCAGCGCCGATCAGCGCTGAACCAAAAGCGGGTCATTGGGGAAAGACCGGGGGCGGCCTTGGGCAACCTCCCCGTTGTCGGGGGCTGCGGCCGCTATCGTCACAAGACAGAACAGGAACACAGTGACGGGCCTGGGTGGTCTGGTCTTCGTGACGGCGGGCGCGGATTCGGCTGGGGTTGGTGTTCATTTCTGCCTGCGGCGCGTAGTTCGTATGACGATCTGAAAATAGGAGTGCCCACATGTTCAAGACACCGTTGTCCCCAAAGCCGACGAGTGACGGGGCGTTCAGTCCGTCGTCGCTTGCGTTGCGTGTCGCAACGGTCCATAAGACTGACTTCGAGCCGATCGAATACCCGGATGCGTGCTCTGTTGGCGATCGACGGATCCTGATGATCTGCACCGAAGAACGCAACATGACGATGGCGAACGGGAAGAAGTTCTCGACCGGGAACCACCCCGTCGAGATGCTGCTCCCGATGATGCATCTCACCAACGCCGGGTTCGAGATCGACGTCGTGACCCCGACCGGTGCACCGGTGAGGATCGAGATGTGGGCGATGCCTGACAAGGACGAGGCGGTGCAGACTTACTACGAATCCTTCAAGGACACGTTCGAGAGACCTGGCAGCGTCACCGATTTCGTCACTAGTTCGATGAATGACACTTCGCCGTACGTGGCGGTGTTTCTGCCGGGCGGGCACGGGGCGATGCTGGGTCTTCCCAGGAACGAAGACGTCGGAAGAATCATCCGCTGGTGCCACGACCGCGATCTGCACATGCTTGCGCTCTGTCACGGACCCGCTGCGCTCCTTGCGGCGAACCTGTCCGACCCCGACAATCCAGCGAACTCGACCGCCACCGGCGGCCAGTTTGTCTACAGCGGCTACAAGATCGCGGCGTTCCCAGACAGAGCCGATACCCAGACCCCCCGGATCGGCTACATGCCCGGAAAGATGCCCTGGCACTTCGGCGAGCAGCTCGAACAGCTCGGTGTCACGATCATCAACACCAAAGCCGACGATACCTGCCACACCGACCGGAAGTTCGTCAGCGGTGCAAGCCCGCGCGCAGCGAACAACTTCGGCAAAATGGCTGCCAGAGTCCTCCTCGACCAGCTCAACCAACAACCGGCATGAGAACCGACGGCGTCCAAAAGGCACGCACTCGTGCTTCAGTTCCGACGACGCGGCGATGAACGATCGAGATATGTAAACGGGCTCTTCATGATTGAGGGTGGAGGCGCGGTCTGAATCCACCGGTCTCCAGAAGTGATCGGGCGATGTAGTTGGTGAGGTTGCGAAATCCCAGAGCCGAGCCGCGCAGGTGTTCGAGGCGGCCGTTGATCGCTTCGGTCGGTCCGTTGGAGGTGCCGGGCCGGTCGAAGTAGGCCAGGACGTCAGCGGCGCGTTTCTTCAACGTCCGTCCGAGGGTGATCAGTTCCTGCAGCGGCTTCGGGACACCGGCGCCCAGCGTGGTGATCAGCGCCGCCATCATCGTGTGGCCCTTTTTACGGTCGGGTTATCGGTATGCGGCTACGGTGCGCTGATACATCGTCCAGGTGGCTTCGACCTCGACATGGGCGTCGACGGCGAACAAGGCTGTCAGCCTGGCCCGTTGCTTGTCGGCGAGCAGATCAGCGCCGGTCTGCAGGCTACGACGTGCGCTGTAGAGGGGGTCGGTCTTGCGGCCCCGGTGCCCACAGGTGGCCAGCTGCACGCGGCGCCGGCATTCATCTAGGGCGTTGCCGGCCAGGCGGACCACATGGAAGGGATCCATCACCGCCACGGCCTCGGGCAGTTCCTCGGCGGTGGCGGTCTTGAAACCGGAAAATCCGTCCATGGCAACGGCGTCCACCCGGTCACGCCAGTCTTTGGGCCGGTCGGCCAGCCATTGTTGGAAGGCCTGTTTGGAGCGGCCCTCGATCATGTCGAGCAACCGGGCCGGGCCAGTCTTATCGCGGACCGGGGTGAGGTCGATGATGACGGTGACGTACTTGTCGCCGCGACGGGTGTGACGCCACACGTGCTCGTCGACGCCGATCACCGCCACACCGTCGAAGCGGACCGGATCAGCGATGAGCAGCCGGCGGCCTTCGGCCAGCACCGCGTTATTGGCGGTGTTCCACGACACCGCGAGTCCTTCAGCGACTCGGGCCACGCTCAGGTGCTGGCAGACAAGGGCTTCCAGCGCCCACTGCAGAGCGCGCCGAGACAGCTTGGCCCGCGGTTCGGCGGCCTTGCTGGTGTCTTGGCGCCACACATGCGCGCAGCCCGCACACCGGTACCGGCGGATCGTGACCAGCAGCGTGGTGGGTCGCCATCCGAACGGTTCGTGCGCAAGCTCGCGGGTGACGCTGTCACGCGGGGCGCCTTGCTCGCCGCAGCGGCGACACCACGAACCGTCGTTGGTGATCTGGCAGGTCAGCACCGCCCGGTCGGGTCGCAGGCGTTGTCCGGTCACCTCCAGCCCGAGCTCATCGAGGCGGCAGAACGTGGTCGGATCAGGGCACCCGAAGGTAGCGTCGGGCATGTCGAGGTCTTCCAGCTGGGCGGTGTGAGAACTCCCATCATCGGAAGACCTAGACCCCTATCCCGGTAACGACGCGCCCCTCATCTCTACACCCTCGATTGTGAAGAGCCGAGAAAGTTAACATTTCCCGCAGCCGATCCCAGCGCGCCGTGACAGCACGCCGTCGTTCAGATCGCCCCGTGATCCGCGCCGAACGCGTCGGCGGCCTGCTGCGCCAACTCGAGGGCCGTTCGCGCCCATGCCGGTGTGGCGCCAGCGAGCCCGCAGGCCGGTGTGACGCCGATACGGTCGCGCAGCACGGGACGCCCAAAGCCGAGCCGGTCGGTCACCCCCGCCACCGCCGCCGCGATCTGTGCCGCTGAAGGTGCCGCCCCGGACCCCGGGGGGGGTGCCGACGGCACCGCACCCAGCAGAACCGTTCGCCCCGACTCGACGAACTCGCCCACACCGTCCAGGTCGGCGGCGGTCAGCGTGTGTAGACCGACTGAAACGGCGGCGATCAAGCTGCGCTGCAACAGCTTCCACGGCAAGCCCGGGGCGCAGCAGTGCACCGCGACATCACCGCCGACAACGGCGACGCACTCATCGAACAGTTCGGTGATCACCGCCTCGGCCAGCGGATGCACCGGCGACAGGCTCGTCACGCCGGTCAGCCGGCCCTCCAGCGCGGCCGGCAGCGTCGGCTCGTCCAACTGCACGACGACTGCGGTCTCGAGCCGACGCATGAGTTGCGCGCGCAGCGCTGACACTCCTTCGGCCAACGATGTAGTCAGATCCCGCACCGCACCGAAGTCGGTGATCGCACGATGTCCGCCAGGCAATTCCAGGTGCGCAGCCAGGGTCACCGGCCCGGGAACCTGCACCTTGACCGTGCGCTCGCCGCCACGCAGCCCGACGGCCTCCCAGGCCTCTTCCAGCGCGTCGATATCCTCGCCTAGGAGGCTGACCGCCCGCCGGGTCGCCGAGCGCCGGCCAGAAGCTATCCGGTATCCGCGAGGAACGGTATCGATGGCGATGTCCACCAACAGCGCACCGGCGCGACCGATGAGGTCTGCGCCCACGCCGCGGCCCGGCAGTTCCACGAGGTGGGGCAACTGGTGCAGTTCGCCGACGACGACCTCGGCGGCCCCTCGAGCGGACGAACCCGGCCAGGAACCGACTCCGGTCGCGTTGGCGAAAACACTCACCAGGACGACCCTATGGGACGGTCCCCGACGCGGCCGTATCAGAACCCTGGACGAGCCGTATCAGAGTCCTGGCAATGTGATCAGCTGGCGTGCCCGGCTAATGTGCCGAGCTAGCGTGCGGCTCGAATTGTCGCGCTGCCCAGCACCTCGTCGCCCCCCGGGTCGGCCCGGTAGAACACCATGGTCTGGCCCGGGGCCACGCCGCGCAGCGGGCTGCGCAGATCCACCACCATCGTTTCGCCGCGCAGTTCGGCGACCGCATCGGCGACCCCACCGTGGGCTCGCACCTGTACCACGCACTCCAACGGCCCGCCCGGCGCGACGCCGGAGGTGAACACCGGCCCGTCGCCTTCCAGGGTGGTGACGTCGAGCTCGGCGAGATCACCCACGCGCACCGTCCCGGTGCCGGCGTCAATGCCTGTCACATATCTGGGAGCTCCGTCCGCGCCCGGGCCGGCGATACCGAGGCCCTTTCGCTGACCGATGGTGAAGCCGTGCACACCGTCGTGTTCGGCCAGCACGGTCCCGGTGGAGTCGACCACGGCACCACGCCGGACACCTATGCGTGCACCCAAGAATGCCCTGGTGTCCCCCGAAGGGATGAAACAGATGTCGTGGCTGTCAGCCTTCTCCGCCACCGACAATCCGCGAACGGCGGCTTCTTCACGAATCTGTGGCTTGGGGGTGTCACCGATCGGGAACACCGCGTGCCGCAGCTGCCCCGCGGTCAGCACCGCCAGCACATAGGACTGGTCCTTGTCGCCGTCGACGGCCCTGCGCAGTCGACCGGCCGACAATCGCGCGTAATGGCCGGTAGCCAGTGCGTCGAAGCCCAAGGCCAACGCCCGCGACGCCAGCGCGGAGAACTTGATCGCCTCGTTACAGCGCACGCAGGGGTTGGGTGTCTCGCCGCGGGCATAGGAGGCCACGAAGTCATCGATCACGTCCTCGCGGAAGCGGTCGGCGAAATCCCAGACGTAAAAAGGGATGTCGAGCACATCGGCGACCCGACGCGCGTCACCGGCGTCCTCCTTGGAACAGCAGCCGCGTGAGCCGGTCCGTAGCGTCCCCGGTGTCGCAGACAGCGCCAAATGCACACCCACAACGTCGTGTCCGGCGTCGACCATCCGCGCGGCAGCCACCGCGGAATCCACGCCACCGCTCATCGCGACCAGCACCCGCATCTCAGCAGCACCCAACGGGCTTCAGGGAAGCGCTCACTGCTGCCCCGAACTGGCCAACGCAGCATGGCGGGCCCGTTCGACCGCCGCCGGCAGTATGCCGAGTACCGCATCCACATCGGCGTCGGTGCTGGTGTGCCCCAGCGACAGGCGCAGCGAGCCGCGTGCACTCACCGGGTCGGCACCCATCGCGATCAGCACATGCGAGGGCTGCGCCACCCCGGCAGTACATGCCGAACCGGTGGAGCATTCGACTCCCCTGGCGTCCAACAACATCAGTAGGGAGTCGCCCTCGCAGCCGCGGAAAGTGAAATGCGCATTGCCGGGGAGCCGGCCCGCGCCACAAGGTGCCCCGTTGAGATATGCGTCGTCGACCGCCCCCAGCACACCGTCCACCAGCCGGTCGCGCAGCGACCGCACCCGGGCACTGGTCGCTGCCATGGCTTCGACCGCTGATTTCGCCGCGGCGGCCATGCCTACGACACCGGCCATATCCTGGGTACCGGAACGCACGTCCCGCTCCTGGCCGCCACCATGCAGCTGCGGCACGCACGCAGCGTCGCGACGCAGCAGCAGTGCGCCCTCGCCGGTGGGGCCGCCGAACTTGTGCGCAGCCACGGTCATCGCCGCCAGGGCGCTGTTGGAGAAGTCCACCGGGATCTGGCCGGCCGCCTGGATCGCATCGCTATGCATGGGGATATCGAACTCAGCAGCGATGGCAGCTAGTTCGGCGATCGGCATGATGGTCCCGACCTCGTTGTTGGCCCACATCACTGAAATCAGGGCGACATCGGTGGGATCGCCGAGGGCACTGCGCAGCGCGGCGGCGCTCACCGCACCGACCTCGTTGACCGGCAACCACGTCACCTCTGCGCCCTCGTGCTCGACAAGCCACTGCACCGCGTCGAGGACCGCGTGATGCTCGACCGGTGTCGTAACGATCCGGCGGCGCCGAGGGTCGGTGGCGCGGCGCGCCCAGAAGATGCCCTTGACCGCCAGGTTGTCACTTTCGGTGCCGCCCGCGGTGAAGATCACCTCGGACGGGCGCGCACCCAACAGGTTGGCCAGCGTCTCCCGCGATTCCTCCAGCCGGCGGCGGGCTACCCGCCCGGAGCCGTGCAGCGAGGAAGCGTTGCCGACCGTCGCCAGCTCAGCCGTCATCGCCTCGATAGCGTCGGAACGCATCGGGGTGGTGGCGGCATGGTCGAGATAGACCGGTGCGGGCGCAGACATAACCGTTCCACAATAGCCGTCGGGCGAGCCGTCGCGCGCTCCCCGACCCCACTCCGCTCACCCGACCAGCGCATGGCCTTCAGCACAGCCGGACCCCGCGACCAGCGCCGACCGTGAGTGCGGGCCCCGCACGGCGAGTTCGCAGCGAGCCGCCAGTTCACGGCGGTCTGCACCCGGCAACTGCAACGACTCGACCTGGACGTGGACGACGGTGCGCCGGGCGGTGACGACGCGCCTGATCGACATCAGCAGCGTGTCATCACCCACGAACGCCGGCACGGTGGACGGCCGGCCGTCTCGGTGCCGATAGCTCAACCGCAGCGGCTGCACTGGCCGGCCGGCGTCGATCGCCGCCTGAAACATCGCCGGGCGAAACCGTCCGTACCCCAGGCCGCACCAGGTGGTGCCCTCGGGGAACGCCACCACCGTGTGCCCGGCCCGCAACCGATCGGCAACGGCAGCCACCACCGACGGCAGCCTGCGCAGCCGGGCCCGGTCGATCGGTATGACCCGCATGATTCGGACGATCGGTCCCAGGGCCGGCCAGTTGGTGAGGTCTGCGCGGGCGACGAACGACCCCGGCAGCACGGTGCCGATGGCGAAGGTGTCCAGCCAGGACACATGCCCACTGACCACAAGCACTCCACGCAGGTTCCGTATCGGCCCGCCCGCCACCGACGTCCGCACCCCGAGGCTGCGCAGCATCAGTCGGCAATATCCCCGCTGCAGGTGCGATCGCCCCGGCATCGGCACCGCCAGCAGCCACATTCCCGAGAACAGTGCTAGGGCCGCCCCCACGCGCAGCGCGGTGCGCAGAACGACCACCCACTGTCGGCCCGGGGCGTCCGCACCGACGCGAACGCACCCGGCGTCACACGTCGCCGGCTGCAACCAGGCATGTGCGGGCGTGGTCGTCACGAGGCGGTGCCACCGGCGATCGCGCTGGCTGCACCGGCCGACCGGAGCCGGCGGAGGTAGCGGGCATCGGCGTTCCGCTTGTCCAGCAACGCCGGGAAATCGCCTACTCCGAAATCGGGGTCGTGGGCGGGCTCCCCGCATATCCGCGCGCCGAGCCGCAGATAGCCGCGCATCAACGGGGGCACCGACACCCGGGCCGGTGCGACGATGTCGTCCAGTCCGCGACCGCCGATGACCACCGGACGGTGCGGGCGAACCGTGTACTCGGCCGGGGCCGCGTGGCGCCGCATGACGAAATCGCGCACACCCCGAAGCCGGCTGCCCGCGGCAGTGTGTCCGGATGGATCCACTACCGGGACAGACACGCATCCGGTGACGTAGTCATAACCGCTCCGATCCAGGTAGGCCAGGATTCCACCCCACATCAGCAGGACCACGGCGCCATTGCGATGGTCTGCCCGCACGACGGCACGGCCCATCTCGACCAGCGAGGGCCGTAGCGAGTCCAGCGGGGACACATCGAACTCGGTGGCGGTGTAGAGCCCCCCGGCAGCGATCGCACCGGGTGGCGGCAGCATCCGGTAGCAGCCGACGAGTTCGCCCGTGTCGTCGTCGCGAACCAGCAGGTGGTCGCAGTATTGGTCGAAGGGGTCGGCGTCCAGGCCGCCGCTGGATCGGCCGCTACCGACCGTCGTCTCGGTCGGCACCGTGAAGCCGGGTTCCGAGGTGAACACGTCGTGGCGCAGCCGTTGCGCCGCCTCGATTGAATCCGCGTCGGTGCACAGCAGCAAGGAATATCGAGGAGGCCGCGGTACGGAACCCCGCGGGGCCCCCAGATCGCCGGTATCGGATGGGATGAGTACAGAAGCAGTGCTCATAACCTGCACGGTCGCTGAGCTGGTCGGCGTGCCGGCAATCGGTGCGTGACGTGTTCATGAGCGCTGGGTGACGGTTCGGGGCGGGCGTGCGGGCGGATTCCGGCCCCCAAAGCATCGGGGCCCCTGTTTCATTGCGAAACGGGGCCCCGATGGCTGCTGACGCAGCGAGAACTAACCCTTGCGGGCCCGGACCGCCTCGGTCAGCTGAGGGCTCACCTTGAACAGGTCACCGACGATGCCGAGGTC
>Ga0114921_10000438_pt1 | contig 17773 bp, 14 predicted proteins | sample BentaG_FD_87016 | JGI IMG/M metagenome (GOLD analysis project Ga0114921, IMG submission 87016) | Deep subsurface microbial communities from South Atlantic Ocean to uncover new lineages of life (NeLLi) - Benguela_00093 metaG | ecosystem: Environmental > Aquatic > Marine > Oceanic > Sediment ...
GATGTGACTTGTGGATGGCTATCTCGGGAAGATTCTGAAGGTTGACTTGACCAAGGGCGAGATTGCAGAGGAAACTCTCAATCGCGACTATGCCAGGATGTTTGTTGGAGGGAGCGGGCTGGCGGCGCGGTACATCTATGATCTGGCAGATGCTGACACCGATCCCCTTGGTCCTGAGAATCCTCTGGTCTTCATGACCGGGCCGCTGGTCGGTACTCGGGCACCCTCCTGCGGCAAGTACGTGATCTGCGCCCGCTCCCCTCAGACCAACTTGTGGGGAGAGAGCAGCATCGGGGGTTTTCTGGGGCCACATCTCCGCTTCGCTGGGTACGACGGCATCATAGTCAGAGGACAGGCGGCGGAGCCGGTGTATCTCGTCGTCCGGGACGGGGAGGCGGGACTGAGGGAGGCCTCACACCTGTGGGGCTTGGACTGCTACCAAACCCAGGAAACGATCAAAGAGGAGTTGGGGGATCCATCCGTGAGAGTAGCCTGCATCGGCCCAGGTGGCGAAAGGCTGGTGAAGTACGCCTCGGTCATCGCTGGTAGGGGAAGGGCCGCCGGTCGGTCGGGCATGGGAGCGGTGATGGGCTCCAAGAGGCTCAAGGCCGTGGCTTGTCGAGGGACGGGATCCGTGCCCTTGGCGAACAAGGACGCTTTCGACGAGATCGCCAGGGAAACCTTGGCCTGGGTCAAGGACGACGTCAGCAGCCAGGTGTTCAATCAGACCGGTAGCGCAGGCTCCGCTAACCTGTGCTCGATGCTGGGCAACATGCCCAACAAGTACTTCATGCAGGGCACCTTCGATGAGGTTGACAACATCAGCGGCAGCACCATGGCCGAGACGATACTGGTGGGCACCAGCGGTTGCTTCGGTTGTGTGGTCCAGTGTGGGCGGGAGGTGGAGATCACTGAGGGCCCCTATCAGCTGGGGCGAACCGATGGACCCGAGTACGAGACGGTGGGCGCGCTAGGCTCACTGCTGCTCATAGATGACCTCGCCGCCGTGAGCTACATGAGCCATCTGTGCAACCGTCACGGATTGGATACCATCAGCACAGGCGTGACCCTTGGCCTGGCGCACTACCTGTACGAGGAAGGGATCATCGGAAGCGGGGACCTGGGCGGTGTCGCCTTGAGTTGGGGTGACCCGGAGCCGGCCATCAGCCTGATCGAGATGATCGCTAACAGAGAGGGCTTGGGGGATCTGCTCGCGGAGGGGAGTGTTGCTGTGGCCCGCGAGTTTGGCGTAGAGGAGATGACTGCTCACGTGCACGGGTTGGAGGTGGGAATGCACGACCCCCGTGCTAGCTCAGGGGTGACGATCTCCTACCTTACCTCCCCGCGCGGCGCTTGCCACAACAAGAGCGACGCCTATTGGCTTGACTTCGGTCGGACCATGGAGGACATCGGCATAGGCCTTGTGGACCGGTTCGAAGAGGAGGGCAAGGCGGCGTTGATGGTGCGCCATCAGGATTGGCGCAGCGCCAGCGATGCCCTCATCAGCTGCATCGCGGTCAGTTTTCCCGCCTCGAGCCTATCGAAGATGCTCTCCGCGGCTACGGGCTGGGATGTCTCCGATTCCGGCCTCTTGATCGCTGGCGAGCGTATCCTCAATCTGAAGCGGGCCTTGAACCTCCTGTGGGGCTTGAAGACGGAGGATGAGAAGCTGCCGGGTCTCTTGCTACGACCACTGGAGGAGGGGGGCACCGCCCAATATGTGCCCGACGTGGAGAGGTTGCTGTCCGACTACTACGAGGTCCGCAAGTGGGACAGACAGAGCGGCAAGCCTACTCTGGAGAAGCTGCGCGAACTGGATCTGGCTGACGTGGCGGGCGAACTGCACTGAGTCGGTCGAGCCCGCTCTTTGCTCAGTCAGCTGTCCTTACTGAGAGGTCCACCTTACGCAGCCGCGGGTTGTCAGTGATGCCGGGGATGCGACCCCGCTTGGCCACGGGCTTCCCCTCGATGGCTTCGATGTCGGCGGTGAAGTCTATGGGGGGAGCGGAGCTCACAGCGCTCCCTACAAGAAAGGGACTTCCCTCCTACAGGAAACCCCGTTGCATGTCGATGACCAGCACTACGTTGACCACGGGAATCACCTCCTGCGCCTCTGTGTCATAGGTCCTTTGATAGCGGTGGTCAACGAAACGCGTGCCTGATCCTGGCTCTCGCCAGGTAGCAACCCACCCTCCCTGCGGACCGGGCTCGATACACTATCGCCGCTGCCGGTACAACGATGAGTCGATGACGCTCGCCATCTTTTCGACGTTGAGAGAACGTCCCAGGAATTGTGCGATCCTTTCCACGTGCTCGGCTGGATCATCCAGCAGGTCGTTGAAGCTTACGTAGAGGACATCCATGTTCGGCTGGCGTGCTATCCAGTCCTCGACTCTGTCCAGGTAGCCTGCGAACATCGCCCCCAGTTCTTCGTCAGTGACCAGATCTGTAGGCTCTCCTCTCCTGATCAACATTCTTCTCTGGGATGCCAGGATCTCTTCCATCTTGCGGCGCATGAAGACCACTTTGTAGGTGTATGTGGCGGGCAGGTGTTTCAGGAGCTCCGCAATCATCTTGACGGCTTTGCCCTTGGCCTCTTCCAGCCATGCCTGGTCGTGCTCTATCTCTTTCACCCTTTCAAACTCGTAGTAGCCTCTCGGGTTGTCCTCGTCCTCCGTTCTCAGGTCGTCGGTCAGGACTTCCATTCCACCGGCGTCGAGCATGCTCATCATCAAAGAAGTGCCAGACCGGGGCAGTCCCGAAACGATGGTGATGGCATCTCTATCCATGGTGTTCACTCCTTGTGCTCGCAGCCGGTGCGCGAGTGGAAGTAGCTTCAGCTAGTGTGTTGATCGTCCTCGATGGTTGATACGGGACTCAACCTGCCCATGATATGATTTCCTTCCATCACCAGCGTCGCCAATGGGTGTAGGTTAGTCGGGTGCCGGGGGATCTGAGGCTCCGCTCCTCCCAGCATCATCCACTGGCCCCGCATACCCAGGGCTTCCATCGCCAAGGTGATGTTCGCCATGGCTATGCCACCGTCATAGAAGCAGTAGTGCTCCTGGGGGCCCCTACCATACCTGGGGCTGTCCCTGGTCACGAACAGGTACAATTGACCGTCGCGCTGGAGGAAGCGCCATGGCTGGGCGTTGACGGCCGATGGAGAGTGCCGCGCGGCTTCGATCAGCGGAGCGATGTCCGTCGCCGGAGTAGCAGGATTGTCGAAGGTATCCTGGAAGAAGAGGCGTTCCAACGGAAGTTTCCTGCTGGCTCCGGCTGCCGCTCTCATCAGCCTGTTGACAGCACGCCCAGCAAAGGTGGTAGAGGGCCGTCCGAAGGTGAGGAACGCGCCTACGCGGGCATCCTCCGGCAGGTTGAAGCGTGACCGAACCTCAGCCTCACGGCGCAAAGCTCCGACATAGCAAGTGCCGATGCCCATCGCAGTCAAATGAACTGCGATTTGCTCAGCACGGTAGCCCAGATCTTCCAGTACATACTCTTGCCCGAGCATGTATGGCGTGAGGTAGTGGGGAGGACTGACAATGCGGCCGTATGCCCCCAAATCTCTCACCAGATCCTCACCAACTGCAACGTCTCGCAGAATAGCCTCGTAGCGGTTTTCGGGAATGAGGGGCGTTGCACGTGATATGATCTCCCGGACCCGTGTAAGCATGGATTGTTCAAGCGGTGTTTTGTCATAGCGGCGCACAGAGCGTCGGGCCAGGATGGCCCCGTAGAGGTCTGTTCGTGGTAGCACCTTATCTATTCCTCATTTGCCGACGTATTGAGATACCTCAATTGTCCATGAACACTGAAATGCTGGCAACTTCAGGCAGCACTGCCAGCAAGGATACGACTCGCGTCCACATTCATCCGCCTCATGGGTCCGACACAGCTTGATGCTCTGGCGGTAGGAGAAATCAAGCGCTTCGGGGGGCGTTGTGATCGGCACGCTCAGTGGCAGCGCGCTCAATCCCTGGGTCGGCGGTGGCTCAAGTGAGGCTGGGGAGCCGTGGACGAGGCTCCTGGCCACCGCTCTACGGGCCGGGCATCGCCCAGGCCCAGATACCGTAGTGCTCCTTTATCACCTGGGCCGTGATGCGGAAATTGGACTCCGTGAAATGATACCTGATCTCTTCCCAAAGGGCACTTCCCTCTGGATGGGCCACGTTTGTATTCACGTAGTTGAGGTGGGACAGGAGAAGGAGCAGACCGAAAGCTATGCCCAGCACCACCAGAGAGAGGGTTCCCCAGCGAACGGCCTTGGTCCACAGTCCGCCCCTGCCGAAGGAGGCCGACGCCTCAACGAGTGTGGCCAGGCCAATGACCCAGACAGGATAGAGTTCGGTCATCCTCCTCATACCAAAGGCCCACCCTCCTCCCCAGTCGTACATAGAGGCGTTCATTACAGCCTGTAGCAGGAACATAAGGGCCAGTGTGATGGCCAGGCCACGCTCCGCCTTGAGAAGGAGAAGCAGGCCTATCAGGGCTAGCAGGACGAGGGGAGACCAGAGGAACAGACCCCTCTCTGGCGACAGAAGCACCTCCTTGACGTAGATGGGTCCCGAGAGAAACGCCTGCTGTCCCTGGATGGCGGCGGGCACTACCCAGGGATTCCCGTACATCCTCAGCCAGGAGAAGGGCAGATGCCAGGCGAGGAGGAGGAAGCCTGCTACGAGCAAGAGTAACTCTCGCCACTGCCGTCTGGCCAGGGCCAGGAGACCGATGGGCACAGCGTACAGTGCCAGCTGCCACCTGACCAGCAGCGCCATCCCCAGTATGAAACCCATGAAGAACCAGGCAGGTGTATGTTCACGATATCCGACGAGGATGTAGATCAGCAGAGCGGTGAGAAGGGTGCCAGAGACGTGAGACATGTATGGTTCTATGGTGGAGTAGTAGAGTAGAGGAGTGGCCAGGAACAGAGCCAGGCAGCTCAAGAGGGAAGCTCCGGGTGAGCTTATCTTGCGGGCGGCAAAGAAGGCCAGAACCACAGCCAACAAGGCCAAGAGGTTCGTTCCCAGCATTGGAAACAGGCTGTAGGGGAGGGCCACCCCTTGGTATTGGGTAAAATACGCGTCGTTGACGTGAAACAGGGGTAGCTTGTTCGCTGCTGACGCCAGCCAATAGGTGGGCAGGTACAGGAAAGCGGAGCCGTAGGGGAAAACGGATGCATACTCGCCGGTCTCCTCATTCAGGAACACCTGGTACGAGATCACGGCGGCAAAGTGTTCGGCTTGGTTGGCGAGATCAAGATCGTGGTCGCGAGCTACAGACTGCAGCCACATGAAATAGGCCAACCCGTCGCTGCGGATCAAGGGGCGATCTAGCGCCAAGAAGGAGGCCAGCAGAACGACGACGATCACCCAGGGGATGCTCGCTGACAGCGCGGGCCGGCGCCGGTGTGAGGTCTCGAATGGACGGGCATTCTGGTTCACAGGATTCAAGAAAAGGGATCTCCTGGCGCTCGGAGGTCAGTCGCTGTGCCGCGTTTCCCTGTCGAAGAGGACCCGATACTTCTCGTGCTGGGAGAAGTGATCCAACCACTCCTGGGCTTCCTCATCAGTCATCCAGTCACTGACCAGGCGGGCTCTCCCCTCCGGTTCCGTCGGCTGCGGCCTGGGACCCACGGTGGGAGGTCCCATCTGCTTGACAGCGTCCACCACGGGAAGCTCCCGCCCGACCCAGAACCAGCAGTCTTTGCTCCAGCCGCCAGGCGGATGGCCCATGAGTTCGCTGGCGATGAGCCAGGAGCACATCCCAAAGTGGTAGTCGGGCGCGTTCTTCTCGAGCCAGCGGTACATTGCCACTGCGCGCTCAGCGTGGCCGTGGACATCGTACCCTGGGTATCGGGAATCCCATTGCAAGATGCCGTCGTGCGGGACGAACACACCACCTTCAGTGCTCATCACGGGTACTGTCAGATCGAAGTGTTCTTTCAAGAGCTGCACGGGGACCCGATGGCCGATGAGGGAGTTGTCGTCGTCCATGATGGTTCTGCCAGGTTTGTCGGCTTGGCAGATAGGATCGTAGGGATACTCGAAGTGCCATTCTCCCCCTTCGTCGCGATAACAGTGGTTGAGAACACCGTCGTGGCTGGCGATCCAGGCTCCCCGGGAAAAGACCTCCCGGGCTGTGTCGGGCTCGTTGCGCGCCATCCACTCGAAGGCGTTGATGTACCAGCGGATGCTACTCGATTCTGGGTGATGAGAGCACTGGGCAAGGGCGGGGAAGCCCGGATAGCCTCCCAGCTCGATAATCGCCTCGGCGTCCTTGAGCCAATTCTGGACTACTAGCTCAGGCCTGCCTCCGCGTTGCCACTCGCCCTCTCTCCACTCGTAGGGCAGATTGGGTTCGTTGTTGACCTCAAACCATCGGGTGACGCCCTCGTCGATGTACCGCTTGACGTAGGATAGAGCTTGTGAGGAAAGGGTGCCTGGATTGGGCCTGTTCCCCCACATCCTGACGATGGGCATGATGCTATTGGCTCGAAGCTCGCGGGAGAATTCGAGTACCGAGCCGCTGCCGTCATCCATGAGCTTGTAGATGCTCATGCCCATGTCCTGGAACTGCCTGATCCAGTGTCCGTGGTCAAAGTTGGCATGGGTGCCAGGAGAGCCATGAATGCCTCTCAGGCTAGGCGGTCGCTCAAAGTCCGATAGGTCCACCTTCCGGCTCCTTTCTTCCGAGACTCTCTTCGCATTGAGGCAAGAAGATTCTTGATCCGAGGCTCAGTGCCCGGCAGCGAGATTATACCATGGCAGCTGGCATTTGGCAACCGTCACGCCACCCGTGTCAGGACCCGACGGCTGCGGGGCCCGTCGAACTCGCAGAAGAAGACGCCTTGCCAGGTGCCCAGCATGAGTCTCCCCCGCTCGACCAGGATCGTCTCGCTGCTGCCCACGATGGTGGCCTTGACATGCGCTGCAGCGTTTCCTTCCAGATGTTTGTAGTTGTCTTGGAGGGGTATGATCTTGTTCAACTCCATGAGGATGTCCTCGCGGACGCTGGGGTCGGCGTTCTCATTGATGGTCACTCCGGCCGTCGTATGAGGCACGTACACATGACACACTCCGTCCGCAACACCGCTTTCGGCGACCACCTTTTGCACGTCACTGGTGATATCAACGAGCTCTGTGCGACTCTTGGTGGATATTCGTATCTCCTTCACAGCGTCTCCCTCCCGCTTCTGCTCATACTCCGCCGTTATTGCCTCTCAGTATTATATCATAGTGCGGATCATGCAGGCACGTGTAGAAGCACCCCAAGGCGCAATGAAGAAGGAGGCCGTGCGGGCCTTGTCCCCGAACATGTGGCAAGAAAGCAGATTTGCCCACCTGAATGCGCTGATGAGAGGTCAGAAACAGGAAAGGGCCACCGTAGGGAGTTGGTGGCCCGGTCTTGACCTGGAGGGATTCGTGCCTGGGCTCACTCCTCGCTCTTCAGCAACTGGGCGAATTCTTCGTCAATCAGCCCCTTCTCGAGAGCTTCCTGGATGCCGAAGGCAGATTCATCCATTTGAGGCTCAGCTGCTGTCTCGGCTTGGTCATCCGACTCAGCCAGCTCGGTCATTGCTGACTCGATTGTCTCCTGCCTGTCAGCATCAATGGGCTGCTCTTCTACGGTTTCGGGTGGCGCCTCTTCTTCCTGGGCCTCCAGCTGCGGCTCGGCAGCCACCTCTTCTCCGGAGAGAATCTTCAACAGATCCTGGATGGTGCGCTTGGCGTACAGCCAGACCATCCCGATGCGGCTGGCTTGTTTCCTTTTGTCAAAAACCAACGTGACGAATAGACTCTCGCCGACGCTGGTGGAATAGATGTCGTATTTTCTACCTTCGTAGAAGTTGAGGGTGAAGGTCTCCTGATCTTGAAGGTACTGAGCCATCCTGGAGACAGTTGTCAGACCATCGGCGACGAGGGGCATGAAGGTGCCCATGTCCATCTCCTGCGTGATCCCCACTTCGGCCACCACGCGTCCTTCCATATCTGCCAGGAGGATACACTGGGCTCCAACCTCGAATCGCAAGTTACTCAAAGGCCTGTTGATTTGCTCGAGCTGCTCGCCGGAAAGAGCCACACCGGCCGTCTGGCTTCTGGGCGCGTCCGCCAGCGCGTCGCGAGCAACTTCGATGAGGTCCGAAACGTGGAAGGGTTTGGTGATGTATTCGAATATCTCCAGTCGCCGGGCTTCGGCCTCTACGTCGTCGGAGCCGTAGGCTGTCATCAGGACGAGCCGGGTGTCGGGGTTCTTTTCTTTCACCTTCCTCAGCAAGTCAAGTCCATCTGCGCCCGGCATACGCAGGTCGCTGATGACCAAGTCATACGGTTGCTCTTCAAGCTTCTCCAGCGCCTCTTCGGCCGATCTGGCTGTCCCGATGGTGAAGTTGTGCCCCAGTTCTTCCAGGCTCTCCCGCAGGAAGAATACCACCTTTTCTTCGTCGTCCACCACAAGAACCCGCTTGTCCACGGCCATTCTTCTAATCCTCCCTACTGAGTGAATGACATTGTTCATCCAAGTATATCATATGGCCGAGTGGGCTGCGGTTCCGGAATGGTCCCGATTGGGTTCCGATTCTGTGACTTGGGCTAGGGAACGAACATGTATCCTTTGCCCCGCACATTGACAATGCAGGAGGCGTCCCCCACGCTGATTCTCAGCTTCTTTCGTAGTCGCCACAGGTGTGTCTTGAGCGCGCTCCGTGCTTCTCTCTCCAAGGATTCATATCCAAGTACTTCGCGCGCCAAGTCGCGATAGGTCAGGGTGCGGTTCATATTGCTCATAAGGCAAGCGAGCAGCCTGAACTCGGTCGCGGTCAAGCCCAGAGGTTTTCCCTTGGCAACGACCATCTGTTTCTCTCGATCCAAGAGGAAATGTCGCGTCCTGATGAAGCGGGACACCACCGATTCCTCGGCTTGTGCTTCGACGGGTATCGTTGGAGTCCGCAACTGGCGGATGCTGTCCTCGATGCCACTCACCAGTTCTCGCCGACGCAGGGTCTGCGAACGTTTTGCCAGTCCGGTTTCCACGCTGGCAACTATCTCGTTGACGTTGCAGGGTTTGAGCAGATAGTCGTGAGCCCCTTGGCGGAGGGCGCCAAGGGCCGAGTCGAGGGTGCCATACGCCGTTAGAACAATCACCACTGTATCTGGCACTACTCGCATGGCTTCTGACATGACCTGGAGGCCGTCCATGCCTTCCATCTTGAGATCCACCAGGATCAGATCGAAGCTGTCCTGAGCAAGCCTTGCCAGCGCCTCTTCGCCGCTGGCAGCGGTGAACACTTCGTGGCCTTCTTGCTCGAGTATCTCTTGCAGAGAGGAGCGCACAGATGGCTCATCGTCCACAACGAGCAGCCTGGCTGGCCTGAACATCGGCGACACCTCCCCATAGTCAAAACGAGGATCTTTCTATAGCAGAGAGGGACGGGATATGATATACTGTTCCCATTTCCCGAAGGGGACGGAGGATAATATCAGGCTCAAGTCCTGGATCTTGAACCCTCTATCGTAGAGCACGGAGAGAGCCCCGGTGTTCTCACCCGGAACGTGCATAGTGTACCTGTCCACGCCTTTGGAGGCGAGGCGGTCGAGACAGAAACAGAGCATGTTCGCTACATCCTCTGCACTCAATGCGGCCAGAGGCCCGATGGTCCCATCATCGGATACGTAGGCGTAGCCCACCAGCTTCTTGCCTTTCCTGAAGAGGTAGCATCGCATGCCGCTGGCGCCCAGCCAAAACCGGTGATCGATGTCACGCTGGAATTCTCTGATCTCCAGATCTATGCCATCCACCAAGGCCACTGTCTCCTCGCTCAGGGAAGCCACCTCACCTGGCAGGGATTCGACTTCGCGGCTCACCTCCCACAAACCGGAGATGCCTCCCTCCAACTTCAACATAGGTGTACGGGGGAAAATCCCATTACGAGTGTAGAGGGAAATCGAAGGCCAGTTCGAGGCGTTTGCGTAGGCAGCCATGACTTTCGTCTGGTTGTCACTCTTTGATTCGGCCTGGGCTCTTTCAAAGAGTTCCCTACCGATGCCTATTCCTTGAAACTCTGGCGCAACGACAAGGTAGGAGAGAAACCAGAGATTGCCGCGCAAGATATGGCAACAGAAGCCTGCTAGCCGCTTCTTCACCTCTGCCACCAAGAAGCCTTCCCCGCTGGTGCCCAGGAAGTGCCGCCACAAGGGAAGGCTCTCGTCGAAATCCATTTCCACCAGGGGCAGACCTCTTTGCATGGCGAATTGGCTCAGTGATTCCACCAAGGTGTTGTGGGCCCGCTCCAGGTCTCGCTCCTCCGCCAAACGGTAGTCAACCTTCATATAGAATCTCACCTCCGCATTGTATTCTTGTCTCCCGGATCACGGGATAACCAATTACTAGACTGAGCCCCCTCACAGTGGTCGGGCAACGCCGTCTGGAGTCTCGTCCACCTGCAAGCCTTCGCGAGCTACGAGGAGACTCCTCTCCCCTCGGAATTCGTCCTGAGGGATTACCTCGTCGCGGGCAGCGCCCCCCTCTTGGACGCTCTCCGGCTTCTGGGTGCACCTGCGTTGGACGTAGGGAAGCCTTTTCCAGAGACACACATCGTGCGTTGGAGTCGGCGACCGACCGTGGGAAATCGTTGCCGGAGGCGTCGAAATGTAGGCTGTCTCCTGTGCGACGGCGCGTCAGACGAGAGTGTCTTGTCTTGAGGCCGTCAGGGATATCAGGCACACTGCCATGTAGGGCCGCCTCCAGACATGAGTTAGATGGGCGCGTTGCTGATAGGTCTCGCAGGTTTCCCCCGGGCTCGCTCAGAGTCCTCACCTTGCCCTCATTCTGTTGCAGCAGGCACTGTCGTACCACTGCATGCCGAAGCAACCCCTGCTCAGAAGGAGCCCCACAAATTATAGTGCATCCTGGAAGCGATGGCAAGCGTGCCCGCTGGGTCCGCTTGCCAATCCTGCGGGTTTATGCCATAATCTTGAACTGAGGAAGGTTTGACGTGGAAGCGAGCACGAGCGTTGGCAGAGGGACGATGACTTTCGCCTTTAGCAGTGCCATGGAGGGCACTTGTTCACCCCTGCCGCCTGGATGATTGGGTCAACCTTCTAGCTGGTCGACATAGCCCTCTTCAACTGTCCGTGAAGAGGGTTTCTTTGATATGGAGGAGAGCGCACGATGGTGGAAAAGGTACGAATGTTGAAAGAGGAGGCATTAGAGGCTTTGCACGCCGCGTCTAGCCTTGCTGAGTTGGACGACTGGCGGGTCAAATACTTGGGTCGCAAGGGGGGCGCCGTGACTCAGCTGCTACGGAGCATCCCAGAATTGCCTGCTGAAGAGCGACCTGCTTTGGGCCAGGCTGCCAATGAGCTGAAGGGCTTCTTACAAGAAAGGTACGAGGCTCGTCACGAGGAACTGAGTCGGCCGACAGCAGAGATGACTGAGGCCATTGATGTGACCCTGCCGGGCCGGCCTGTCAACCTGGGGCGATTGCACCTCACGATCCAGACGTTGCGGGAGATGTACGCCATCTTCGGTCAGATGGGCTTCCAGGTGGAGGAGTGGCCGGAGGTAGAGACAGATCTCCTGAATTTCGAACTGCTCAACATGCCGCCCCATCATCCTGCTCGGGATATGTGGGATACGTTCTATGTGAACCCTAAGGTGGTGCTACGCACTCATACCTCTCCAGGCCAGATACGCAGCATGAGGAAACACTGCCCGGACCCGATTCGCATCATACTGCCTGGGAAATGCTACAGATACGAGGCGGTCACCGCCCGCGCTGAGTTCATGTTCTATCAGGTGGAGGGTTTGGCAGTGGGCAGGCGTATCACGCTGGCTGATCTGAAGGGCACAATGGTTGACTTCGCCCGGCAGATGTTCGGCGCTGACCGGCAGGTACGGTTCCGCTGTAGCTACTTCCCCTTCACCGAGCCCAGCGTGGAGGTGGACATGGACTGCATCATTTGCGGAGGCGAGGGCTGCCGTGTTTGTAAGCACACCGGTTGGCTGGAGATCTGCGGAGCGGGCATGGTCCATCCCCAGGTCTTGAGCAACGGTGGCTATGACCCTGACATCTATAGCGGATTTGCCTTTGGTATGGGCCCCGAGCGCGTGGCCATGCTCAAGCATGACATTAGCGACATACGCTATTTCTACAGCAACGACCTGCGTTTTCTGAAGCAGTTTGGGTAGTCTACGGAGATGACAGCACTGGTTGGACAACACAGGTGTTCTGTTTGAGAGGAGACGCTGATGAGGGTACCGATAAGTTGGCTCAAAGACTATATTGACATAACTCTTCCCATTGAGGAACTCGCCGAGCGGATGACATTGGCCGGTCTTGAGGTAGGAGCGATCGAACACGTCGGTGCCAAGTGGGACAGGGAGAAGATATTCGTTGGAGAGATAGTCGAGGTGCGACCGCATCCCGATGCTGACCGCCTGACTATCGCTGTGGTGGAATACGGGACAGGAGAGCCGATGGCTGTGGTCACCGGTGCTCCCAACATCCGCGTCGGCGACAAGGGCCAGAAGGTACCTTTCGCCACGAGGGGGTCACAGCTCATCGACGGGCATTCCGAGGAGTTGAGATACTTCACCTTGAAGCCCACAAAGATCCGAGGTGTTCGGTCTGAGGGCATGGTCTGTTCCGAGAAGGAGCTGGGTATCTCGGACGATCATGAAGGGATCATGATCCTGGAGGACGATGCGCCGACCGGAGTGCCCTTGCAGGAGTACATGGGGGATACAGTGCTAGAACTGGACCTGACCCCCAATCTTGCACGTTGCTTCTCCATCGTTGGAGTGGCCAGGGAGGTAGCTGCCCTTACGAGTCAGAAGTGCAGGCTTGGAGACTGGCCACAGCTCTCGGAGAGGATAGGGAAGGCCTCCATGCCTTGGGTGGAGTTGGAAATCGATGACCCTGATCTTTGTCCTCGCTATACGGCCGCCCTGGTAAGAGGCGTGCGGATAGGCCCCTCGCCTCCCTGGCTACAGCGCCGGCTCAACCTGGCCGGCATGAGGCCCATCAACAACGTCGTGGACGTCACCAACTACGTGATGTTGGAATGGGGCCAGCCTTTGCACGCCTTCGACTACGATCTGCTGCGTGACAGGGATGGTGTAACCCCTCCATCGGGGGTGCCTGTCATCATTGTCCGGCGGGCACGCCGTGCTGAGCTCATGACAACGCTGGATGGAGAGGGTCGCGCTTTGTCTGAGGACATGTTGCTCATCACCGATGGGGGTGGGCCGGTAGCCATCGCCGGAGTGATGGGTGGGCTGGAAAGCGAGGTCGCCGAGAAGACCACGAACGTCCTCATCGAGTCGGCCAATTTCAACAACATCAGCATACGCCGAACTTCTCAGGCGTTGAAGATACCCAGCGAGGCCGCTGCACGCTTTGGGCGTGGTGTGCCTCCTCAGCTGACCATGATCGCCGTCGAACGGTCGGCCAGGCTGATGCAGGAGTTGGCCGGTGGCACAATTGAGGAGGGTATCGCCGACGCATACCCCGTCCGGCCTGAGGTGAAGGTGGTCGACTTGACGGCCAAGGAGGTGGAGCGCATCTTGGGCATCGCTCTGGATGCCGAAGAGATTGTGAGCATCCTGGAGTCTCTGGAGTTTGAGTGTCGGGTGAAAGGAAAGGTCATCCACGCCACAGTGCCCCATTACCGTCTGGACGTTAGCATCCCCGCCGATCTGATAGAGGAGGTGGCCCGCGTCTATGGTTACGACAGGCTGCCCACCACCTTGATGGAGGACGAGCTACCTCCTCAGCAACGGGATTACTCGCTGGAGGGAGAGGAGCGGGTACGGGACATCCTCGTCGGCTGCGGGCTTACTGAGGCGATAACCTATTCCCTGAGTAGCCTGGGGAGCTTCGCGAAGTTAGATCCCGGCGGGGGCGAGCTGAATCCCAGGGAGTATGTGAAGCTGTCCAACCCCTTGACTACCGAGCGGGAATACATGCGGCGCACGTTGATGAGTAGCTTACTCGAGGCAGTCAGCGACAACCTGCGGTACACGGAGCAGGTGGCGCTGTTCGAGATTGGTCGGGTTTACCTGCCTCAGCCAGGCGAGGAGCTGCCCGACGAGCCACGCCGCCTTGCCATAGCGATGACGGGCCCTCGAGGCCGACGCTCCTGGCTCACCGAAGAGCCGGGGTACGTGGATTTCTACGATCTGAAGGGCGTGGTCGAGACCCTCTTGGATCGCCTGGGTTTGTCAGGCAGGAACTTCTCGCTCCTTGAGCATCCCACGTTCCGCGCAGGAGGTGCGGCGACGCTTGAGCTGGTTGATGTAGAGATAGGCGTGTTCGGAGAGCTGCATCCAGAGGTGCGGGCGAGCTTCGATCTTCCGCCTCAGCCTGTCGCTTTGTTGGAGTTGGATCTGGAGGAACTGTTGGGTCAGGTCGAGCCTGTCCGCTATCACCAGCCCATCTCGCGCTTCCCCGCCGTCAGCCAGGACATGTCCTTGGTCGTGGATGAGCACGTGCCGGCCCAGCAGGTGGACGACCTGATCCGCGGTGCGGGGGGTGGTGAGTTGTTGGTCGAGGTCACGCTGTTTGACGTCTATCGAGGGGAGCCGGTGCCTGCGGGCAAGAAGAGCCTGGCTTACACGTTGACGTATCGGCCCGCCAAGCGTACTCTGACCGACAAAGAGGTGGCGAAAGTACACGCGAGGATAGCCAAGCGACTGAGCAGAGAGATCGGAGCCAAACTGCGAGAGTAGGTTCTTGTCAGGCCTGAGGGGTACGGCCGCACGGTTCTCCTGGGCTTTCTGAGAATTGCTGTGACCTGGCTCCAGCTTTGACGGGCGTGTCCGCAGGAGCGAGGCCAACCAGGCTGCAGCTATCCTTCACAAGTCCAGATCGTAGATACGCCAGGTTTTGTACCTGCGAAGCCCAAAAGCCTCGACCAGCCTGATGATGGCGTCATTGTCTTCCAGCATCATTGAGGTCTCAAGCCACGTGTACCCCAAGCGCATGGCCGCGGCCACCACCTCGTGGAAGAGGATAGCGTCTATGCCCATCTGTCTGAACGGTGGGCGTATGCCGAAGAACATGCCACGCAGCCGCCGGATACGGCGGCGCTGCAACAACACACGCACCATACGCACGAGGTCAGAGTCGAGAGGCCAGCGCCACCGCGGTCGCAAGGCGACATAAAGGTCTGGTATGCCGCCGGCGACGGCGGCTGGCTCGCCGTTCACATAGGCAAATCGAAGTAGCTGCGGAACCAGCACGGGTCGTAGACTCTCGGCCAGTGCATGGGTTTCCTCGTCGGTGAGGGGCAGAAACCCCCAGTTCTGAGCCCAAGCCTCGTTGTAGATCTTTACCAGGAGCTGAATCTCCTCGTCCAGGCGCTTCAGATCTGCCATGCGGGTTGTGATGCCGTATCGGGTGCGAACGTGATCCGCAATCCGCGCCAGGCGCGAAGCATCCTCAGGTCTGAGCTCGTCTCCCACGTGGGCGTAGTAATCCTTGGCCTTGTGGAACCCATACTGCTCGAGGAACTCGCCATAGTAGGGTGGGTTGTGGGTCAACTCGACAGTAGGTGGGTGCTCGAACCCTGAGATCAGAATGCCCTGTCGCTCGTGGGTCGCATTGGAGTACTCTCCCGGCCCCCGCAGCACTTTCATGCCTCGCTCTGCCACCCAGTTGCGTGTTGAGTCGAGGAGCGCCTGCGCAACCTCGAAGTCTTGCACAGTCTCGAAAAGACCGAAGAAACCGATTTCTGAGTGATAATACTCGTTGAAGCGACGGTTGATGGCCGCGGAGATGCGACCCAGCAGATCGGACCCACTTCTCGCGAGGAAGTGGGTCACTTCGGCGTGTTGATGGTATGGATGCAACGGGGTGAGCAAACCGGGTAGCCCCAGCAGTCTGCTGCCGAGGTAATCTGCTCTGAGGGGGGGTGTCCAACTGGGATCACCTCGATAGAGGCGCCAGGGTACTTCCACGAAGTCGCGCAGGCGCCCATCGCCAAGGGGGATCTCTTCGATGAAGAACTCCGTCATTGCCAGTACCTTTCCACACTGGAGTATGGGTATCCACTCACCTTCTAGAACACTGTCAGGGGCTGGAAGATTCGGCGCAGGAGAACCGCCGGCCCGAAAGGGACTCCAGGCAAGTTGGGCCGTCGGGTTCCCGTCCTTCCCGCTCCGATACTGGGCCCTTGAAGGTGCCCGCGGTTGCGGTCCCTGGGCGCCACAAGGTCACTCCTCAGTCATCGAATCCCCGGCTGTGCCTATGCCCTTCAAGATTCCCGGATAGATAAACCCAGACCCTGTATTCAGAAGCAGTATCGACTCGGAGCCCGAGATTATCCCAGCCGCCAGGAGCCTCCTGAGCCCGGCCACCGTCGCGGCGCCCTCAGGGCAGGCGAAGATGCCCTCGTCGCGGGCCAGATCTCTGATGCTGGAGAGGATCTCTTCATCGGTCACAGCGACAGCCATCCCGCCGCTGTCGCTGATGACTCCCAGGATGAGATAGTCCGCAAACGGGGCTGGTACGTTCAGGCCGGGGGCGATGGTGTCGGCGTCAGGCCAAGGCTCCGCATGCGAGGCTCCTTCCTCGAAGGCCTTCACGATGGGCGCGCAGCCCGTTGATTGTACGGCGACCATCCGGGGTCGCCCATTCCCGATCCAGCCCAGGCGACCCAGTTCATCGAAGGCCTTCCACATGCCAATCAAGCCGGTGCCACCTCCCGTGGGGTAGATGATCACGTCCGGCAGGCGCCAAGAGAACTGTTCGGCTATCTCGAAGCCCATGGTCTTCTTGCCCTCGACCCGGTAGGGCTCCTTGAGAGTGGAGACGTCGAACCAGCCGCGCTTCTGCCCCTCCTTTTGGGCCTCGCGGCCTGCCGCATCTATCAGACCTTCCACGAGTACTAGGTGAGCCCCATGGGCTTGGCACTGAAGCTTGTTCATCTCTGGAGCGCTGTTCGGCATGAAGACCCACGTCTCGAGGCCCGCTTTGGCGCCATAGGCAGCCAAAGCCACACCCGCGTTGCCAGCAGAGGGCATAGCCAGGATCTGGGCTCCCAGCTCCTTGGCCCTGGAGACGGCCACGGAAAGGCCGCGACTCTTGAAGGTGCCAGTCGGGTTGAGTCCCTCCTCCTTGATGAAGAGATGGGAGCAACCCAGCTTTGTGCCCAGCCGCTCTGCTCGAAAGGTGGGGGTCATCCCCTCGCCCAGGCTCACCTCTTTCGTGGCCACTGGCAAGAGTTCCCTGTATCGCCAGAGAGTCCGCTCCCGGAGAGGTAGGTCCTCCTTGCGCAGAGTGCTTGTGACTCGTTCCAGGTCATAGGTGGCGAAGAGAACCTTGCCGCAGTTGAGGCAGACGTTAATGAGTTCATCTGACGAGAAGTGAGCGCCACAGGCCGTGCACTTCAGGCCCACCAGGGCGCTATTCAGGTGCCTGTGCATCATATCCCCGCGTGAGTCGACTGTGGACCTGGCGCGCCCAAGCGCCGATAGCCTCCCAATCCCGGAAGTCGCCCTCTGATACCTTCATCGCCTTGGACATCGTCCGCGCCGTGAAGGGTAACTTGCTGTAGTCTATCACCCCCGCGAAAAGACCTGTGTCCACGGGCTCCACCATCTCTCGCACAGGGTCCAGATAGGCCTCCACCGTACTGCGGTTCTCCTCGGTGTCCTCCTTCATGGTCAGGCAGACGACGAAGTAGGCTACGGGGACCTGGCTCAGTGCTTCCTGGTTCTTCTCCACGAAGTTCGTCGCTTCGGGCACCCACTTCCCCATGCGGATCGCGCTACC
>Ga0114921_10000440_pt1 | contig 17717 bp, 19 predicted proteins | sample BentaG_FD_87016 | JGI IMG/M metagenome (GOLD analysis project Ga0114921, IMG submission 87016) | Deep subsurface microbial communities from South Atlantic Ocean to uncover new lineages of life (NeLLi) - Benguela_00093 metaG | ecosystem: Environmental > Aquatic > Marine > Oceanic > Sediment ...
AAAAGTGGGATGGAGATATCAATGGGGTCAGGCTTTCAAAAATTTTAACTATTTTAACTTTAGCCTAGATAGAGCAAAGCCCTAAATATTCATAAAATAACTGAAATTTTTGAAAGCCTGACCCCGCTGCACTCAATTATTATCCCACTTTTCATCATAGAGCCTACAACGAAAAATGGCTCTCTCTTTAATGAAAAGTTGGGTAAAAAGAAAGGATATAAAATAGGTGAGGAATTTTATATATCGTCTTCTATTTTAGTCAAACGGAAGACCCCGCCTCCTTCGGTTGCTGCATAGAGCACTTCACCATCAGCAGAGATGGCCAGGGCTGTAACTGCCCTGGTTGATAGTCCATCGTTTAAAGATTTCCAGCTGGCTCCTCCGTTTACAGACACATAAATACCCGATTGATGGTCAGCCGCATAAATAATCTGCGAATGAGTGGGATCAACCACTATGTCCCATATAGAGGTCCAGGGAATTGAATAATAATCCGACCCTATAAACCGGTGAGGAGGAGTTTCAAAAGAAATTCCCTGGGCAACTCGACCAAAAGGCAGCAAATAGGAAGGGCATTGGATATTGAGGCCACTGTTAACTTCCTGCCAAAGATTTCCGCCGTCTGTGCTCTTGAAGATTCCGGCTCCTTCTCCCAATCCAGCATAAATCACCTGTGGATTTTTAGGGTCAATGGCCAAAGAACGGACATCACTGACGACGAGGCCATTGTTTTTTGGTATCCAACTCTGTCCGCCATCTGCTGTCTTAAACACTCCATCTCTCCAGGTGCCGATGTAGACAATAGCTGGATTCATGGGGTCCATTGCGATACAGTGGATATTTATTAAAGAAGTATTAAGGCCGACATTGATCTCCTGCCAGGACAGGCCACTGTTTGTAGATTTATACATTCCATAACTGGGAGCCGCAGGGAAATCGCCAATGATAGTGCGTCTTCCTTTTCTCATACCTGCATAAACAATATTCGAGTTGGAAGGAGTATAAGCAATAGCCTTAAAACCATGCCTCTTAGCAGGATCTCCACTTGCATCCGGATGCTCAAAAACCTTGGCCCAGGTTTTGCCGCCATCTGTGCTCCTGAGCAGAACGCCTTCATGTTCAGTCGATATGATTACTTCTTGCGAATTTTGGGGATTCAGAGCTACGGCATACCACTCAGGAAAAGAGGCCGGGTTAAAGGCAAGCCCTTTCCATTTGGCACCGCTATTCTGGCTCACAAAAGGTCCGCTCCTTCCGATAGTGTAAACGAGAGCAGGATTATTTCTATCTACGGCGATATCATGTAAATGAGCTCCGGTGTACCCCTGACTGCAATTTTCCCAAGACTCTCCGCCATCGGTTGAAATAAAGTTTCCTCCCCCGTAATTGTTAACAAAGACAGTATTCGGGTCATCAGGGTCAACGACCGCACTTATAGGAAAACCGGCTCTTACTCCAGGGGGGCCCCAGGAGCCTCCTTCCTCATTACTTAATTTTTGCCAGCTCTGGCCAAAGTCAACGCTCCGGTAAAAAGAACCTTCACTTCCGGCATAGATCACATTGGGGTTGGAAGGACTTAGAGTCACAACAGTGAAATTGTCTTCAGAGAGCATTTTCGTCCAGGTTGCTCCTCCGTCTAAGGTCCGGAAAATCCCTCCCATTCCTTTTGCATTATTGCCCGAAGCAGCAAAGAGTATATGGGGTTCTGTAGGATGCATTTCTAAAAATCCCACAAAACGGTTACCTTCGTTATTAGGGATTTCATTGTTGATCTGAAACCAAGTATTCCCGCCATCAGTAGATTTTAAAACACCAACCCCTTCATCGTTAAAGGCCTCTCTATCGAAGATACCGGTTGAGGCATACATGATGTCAGGGACTTGGGGGTCGATGAGTATCATCCTGACTAGACTGTCTCCCTCCCAAACACAGTGCCAATCTTCGCCCCCATTCTCGGTTTTGTAGATTTTACCTTTAGTCTTATCAAATTCGATTCCCAAGATTCCGGTAGAAATCTCTGCACCGGCAAAGACAGTATTTGAGTCTACAGGATGAACAGCGAAGCCCCGGAAGGAAATTTCGTTGTCTTCAATGACACCATTGTCTTTTCTAACCCAGGTTTCTCCGCCATCCATAGATTTGTAAATTCCCTTTGCTTCCTGAGTTCCCGCCCAGACAATATCTGTGTTGTTGGGATCAATAGTTAAGGAGAAGATGGGAACACCATCCCCAGAAGGTCCTGTCCTGGCGATTATCCCTTCATTTTTCTGAATCCATGTCTTCCCAGCATCATAGCTTTTATTGACTCCGCTAGGATTATCAGTGACGAACATGATGTCTTTATTTAGGGGGTGGATACGCACATCATAGCCAAGGCCACCACTGGGACCGCCTGTGCGAATCCAGATCTGGTTAGAGAGAGATTTAAGAGGAGCTCGGGGCTGAGGAGGAAAAGCATTCATAACCAGGAAAAAAAGGCATGGTAAGCCAAGAAGGGCAATAAGTCTTATAGGAATCCTTGATAACCTGTTGTTTTTTTTATTTTCCCCAAGAAATTTGCTCATGGCTGTTTCCTTCCTGTAATTTTTTTAGGATTCCCTCATTCATCCTCTCCCTATTTGCTTTTATGAAGAAAGCAACTCTTGACCTTAAAATCTACACCTGCAGAAAAATTTTGATTGATTTATCAAAATCGGTCAATCCCCTTTTAGGATGAATTTAGGGGTGAGCTTTTCTGCATATTTGAATATTAATTTTTACTGTGATATAAGAAATAAAGGGTGTCAGCGGGTGAAAATCAAACAAAAAAATGGAGAAAAAGCGTGTTGGCTCAAAAAGGAAATTTCTGCCCATAATCCTTAATAGCAGGAGGTCTTCTATGGTAGATTCTCAAGACGAAAAATACAGCGAAAAGCGCGTGCAGACAAGCCTTTTGGCCACGGTCGAGAAAAAGGCGCTGTTATGGATTGCGCCCAGGCTTCCTGGATGGGTCACTCCAGATCAGCTTACATTTCTGGGTTTATTTGCTATGGCTCTTATCGGGCTGGCCTATTATCTGTCTCAGTACAGCAACATCTTTTTGGTGATTGCCAGCCTTGGCCTTGTAATCAACTGGTTTGGCGATAGCCTCGATGGCACCCTGGCGCGGGTGCGTGGTCAGCAACGTCCTAGATACGGCTATTATCTCGATCATTTAGTTGATGCCATCGGGGTGTCGTTCATGATTTTCGGTCTGGCCTATTCGGGACTTGTCAGTCAGCCTTTTATTTGGCTGGTTTTTACTCTGTTTTTAATCGCCTCGATTAATACCTACTTAGCCACCAACTCTGTGATGATATTCAAAATCTCATATCTGCGAGTATCCACTACTGAGGCTAGAGTCCTGATCATCATTATAAACATTATTTTGATCTTTGTGAAAAAGATAACAATTTTAAGTTTCACGGGGTATCTATTAGATTTCATCGCAGCGTTGATATCTATATTCTTGCTGATTGCTGTCCTCAGAAGTGCCATTAAAAACCTGCGCAAACTCAATAAAGAGGAGCGGGCACTCTGGCGAGATACCAAAACCGATTAGCCTGAAGAAAATGATTGGACATATATTGTCTCGTTATCACGGAATATTCAACTAATATTTGGCATTGTCCCCCAGTGACGGGATCCCATGTCATCGCGAGGAGTGAAGAAGATTCTTTCGCTTCGCTCGCAATGACGATTGAAGAATCTTTTTTACTCCTTGCATTTTAATCCCGTCACTTTGGGACAAGCTCTAAGATTCAATCCATTGGCAATTGTATTCATCTATTGGGATCAATTTTTATAGTCATCGCGAAATTTTTCGATATCCTCGATGCATTTATCAATTTCCTTGGCCTCCTTTGGGCCTTGTTCTTTAACGAAGTCACCTCGTTTTTCAGAGAGCACTTGTCCGAGCTATCCAGCGCACTACTTGAATAATGACTGTCTATGATTTTAAGAACAGTCAGGATACAAGAAAATTTACCAATTAAAGGATTTGTCAGGAGTTTAAAAGCAGAAGCCCAGTAGGCGTTTTAAAAAATACTGCATGTATGATAAATTACAATTTTGAGGAATTTCTTTTTTAAATAGTCAATATTTTATTGTATTATTTATGTTGTATTATAAAATTGAGGTGAAAAAAATGAAAAAGGTGATTTCAATTACACTACTCCATTCATGGATAGATAAGGAATTCTGATTCATGAAAGGTTTTGAGTATCATTCGCCGGGCACACTAGAGGGGGCTTGTGAGCTCCTGAAAAAATATAATGGCAAAGCGCATGTGCTGGCCGGCGGCACAGATCTTGTGCCTAAGATGTATCGTCTGGAGCTTACGCCTGAGCATGTGATCAATATCAAAAGAATCCCAGGTTTGAGCAATATAACCTATGATAGATCAAAGGGTTTGACTCTTGGTACGCTGGTGAAATTCAATGAAATAATTTTCTCTAAAACAGTGAATAATAATTACCCTGTTTTAGTGGAGGTCTCCAAAGAGATCGCTTCCCACCAGATCCGGAACCTGGCTACGGTTGGCGGCAATCTTTGTAATGCTGCGCCATCGGCAGATTCAGCTCCGGTTCTAATAGCCCTTGATTCTACTGTGACCCTCGCCAGTCCAGGAGGAAGGGAGCGTTCAATGCCGCTTGAGCAGTTCTTCACCGATCCGGGGACAACAGTGCTCGCACCTGGTGAGGTCTTGACTCAGATTCACATCCCGCCTCTCAAACCGCGCACTGGCATCTCCTACGTCAAATATACTACCCGGAAAGCCCTGGAGATTGCGGTTGTGGGTGTGGCAGGCCTTGTGCAGCTGGAAAAGGATACAGATAAATGTGCCTCTGCCCGCCTAGTAATTGCAGCTTGTGCGCCTACCCCTTTACGGGTTCCCAAAGCAGAAGAGATACTGGTGGGAAAAAAGATAAGCAACCAGGATCTCGGGGTCTCGGCACAGGCGGTCGGTCTGGTAGTAGAACCAATCACTGATGTCCGTGCCAGTGACCAATACCGCCGGGAGATGGTGGAGGTTCAGTGCCGGCGGGTGTTAGAGGAGGCTTTATCGCGGGCGTATTCCAGTCTGGCGGTTGGGGTTTAGTAATGAAACATAAAATAAAGCTGGGCGTTAATGGTCAGGATTATGAAGTGCTTGTCGATGATAAGACCACGCTTGTTGATTTATTGAGAGATGAGCTAGGATTAACAGGGACAAATAAGGGCTGCGGCACGGGTGAATGCGGAGCATGTACGGTGATAATGAATAAGAGCGCTGTTAACTCTTGCCTTGTTCTGGCAGTGGATGCAGATGGGGCAGAAATTACCACTATCGAAGGCCTGGCTCATGATGGTCATCTCGACCCGCTCCAGCAGGCGTTCATCGATGAAGGCGCGGTTCAGTGCGGGTTCTGTACTCCTGGCATGATCATGGTGGCCAAGGATTTCCTGGATAAAAATCTCAATCCCACGGAAGAGGATTACCAGACCGCGATCTCGGGTAACCTCTGCAGGTGTACAGGGTACATAAAGATTATAAAAGCGCTTAAGAAGGTGACAGGAAGTGAGCGATAAAAAAGAATACACCAACATAGGTAAACGTGTTCCAAAACTGGACGCTGTAGATAAGGTGACGGGTAAAGCCGTGTATCCTCAGGATATCAAGTTACCTGGAATGCTTTATGGTAAGATTCTGTGGAGCGAACAGGCGCATGCAGAGATACTGGAGATAGACACAAGCGAGGCAGAGAAATTATCCGGTGTGAAGGCTGTTATCACGGCCAAGGATATGCCGCCAACAAAGATGGGAATAATTCAGGATAACTCGCCTTTAAAAGATGATAAGGTCAGGAGCCTCAGGGATGAAATTGCTGCTGTTGCCGCGGTGGATGAAGATACTGCAGAACGCGCGCTGGAGCTGATCAAGGTAAAGTATAAACCTTTATCTGCAGTGTTCGATCCTGAAGAAGCCATGAAGGATGGCGCGCCTCAAGTGCATGCCGAAGCAAAAGGGAACCGCAATAAGCTCCATTATTCCCTGGAGTACGGTGATGTGGATGCTGCTAAGGCTGAATCTGATGTTGTGGTAAAGCATCGGTTCAAATTGCCTTTTGTCAAGCATTGTTGTTTGGGTCTCCATAGTTGTGTGGCCAGCTGGGATGGGGCAGGAAAGCTCACCATGTATTCGCCCACGCAAGTGCCATTTCTCTATCAGCGTGACCTGGCGAAGGTGCTGCAGATACTCCCTTCGATGATCCGTGTGATTCAACCTAAGATAGGCGGCGCCTTTGGCAGTAAATTAGACCTGTATCCTAATGAGGTGATCTGTGCCGTTTTAGCCAAGAAGACTGGCCGCCCGGTCAAGCTCACTTACACCCGTGAGGAAGAATTTAAGTGCACACCATCGCGGCAACCAGCGATCATCGATATTGAGGTGGGGGCCAAGAAAGACGGGACTCTTACTTTCAGGGATGTCTTTCTTATTCTTGATAACGGCGCCTATACATCCTGGGGTGCGACAACACCCTACGTCATTATGAACCCTGTAACTTCCCTTTATAAATGTAAGAACATCAGGTTCGATACGGCGATCATCTATACAAACAATATGTACTCAGGCGCGATGCGCGGCTATGGTAATCCGCAGGGAAATTTTGCAGTGGAGAGTATGATGGATATTTTGGCGGAGAAACTGGGTATGGATGCGCTCGAGTTGCGTCTCAAGAACTGCAACGAACCTGGTGAGGTCACGCCGCAGGGTATGCGGGTAACCACCTGCGGTTTGCGCGAATGTATTGAAACCGTGGCCAAACGTCTGGATTGGGCCCATAAACGTAATCGTCGTGATAATCAGACCGGCACGTTACGCCGCGGTGTTGGACTGGCCTCGTATTTCCATGTAGGTGGGGGTGCACGTGTCTACCGTTCGGATGGCTGCGGGGCAATCGTTAAAATGGATGATTTCGGACATGTCACCCTTATCACCGGCTCCACAGATATCGGTACAGGCTCCGAGACAGTGCTGGCCCAGATAACGGCAGAGGAACTCGGTGTACGGACTGAAGATGTTACGGTGGTTAATAATGATTCCGCGATCAAGCCCTGGGATGTGGGTGTGCATGCCTCACGCACAACATTCATTGCGGGCAATGCTGCCCGTGAGGCGGCGGCAAAGATTAAGGCCAGAATTTTGAAAAAGGCTTCTGAGATGTTGGACGAGCCTGAAAATAAGCTTGAAATCAACAACCGAAAAGTATACTCAAAGACTAACCCGGAGCAGGTCATAGATATCGGCAAGGTTATAAGAAGGGCGCACTTCCGCGAGCATGGGGAGGCGTTCGTAGCAGAAGCCTTCTACGATCCCCCCACAGAGATGCAGGATAAAGAACATCGGGGGAACATCTCGGTGACCTATGGCTTTGGCACTCAAGGTGCAGAGGTGGAGGTGGATACTGAGACCGGGCAGGTACGAATACTTAAGATGGTGATCGCCAATGATGTTGGCCGGGCCATTAACCCGATGCTGCTGGAGGGGCAGTTTGAAGGGGGATTGTCCATGGGCATCGGATATGCCTTACTGGAGAAGCTGGTTGTGGAGAACGGCGAGGTCAAGAACCCCTCATTTCTCGATTATAAGATGCCGACAGTCAAAGACATGCCTCCTATTGAAATAGTATTGGTAGAGACGGATGATCCTGCCGGACCGTTTGGCGCGAAAGGTGCAGCCGAGGGAGGGACCATACCCACGGCAGCAGCAATCCGTAACGCTGTTGCTGATGCGCTGGGGTTCCATATGCTTGAACTTCCGCTGCAGCCAGAAAAGGTGCTGAACGCGATTAAAGCCCATAGGATAATTGGTGATTGAGAGGTCTGAAGGCTATTTTATCCTGTAGAACCACATCAGCGGAAGCCAGAGTTGATGGCCATAGGGCATCTTTTTGTGGTTGACAAGAACTTCTGTTTTTTCCCAGTCATGAACAAGGTTAAAAAGCTGGAAAAGGTCCTCCACTTCAGCAGGGGTATAAGTGGCTGAATGGCGAATCCATTCGCCGTTTCCTTCTTCTTTGTAGGCAGGATTTTTTTTAGCCAGCTCCACAGCTTTCTTGTAGTTAGGGGAAAGTTTGTAGCCGAAAACCAAGGTTATTTTAAAGGTTTTTGCCTGAGTGCTTGGATAGAGGATATCAGCTAACTTCTCTTCAGTGTCCAGGCTATTTCCCCTTTTTTCTTTATCTTTTAGCTCTAATTTTTTCTGAGTCTTTACTTTTTTCATTCCTCTCAATGCGTTCGGTTCATTTTCTTTGGTTGAAAGCTATTTCTGTTTGCTCTTTAATTTTTGACTCTCCGCTCAATTCAGACATGACTTTTGAGATTTGAATTTATATTTCATCTTACGATTCTCGGTTTTGAGTTCTTTTACCTTTCTCTTTTATATCGCTTGCCATTTACTTTTAGCTGATTGATGTTTATATGATATCAGAACAATCAGGGTCAGGTCTACAATTTTAACTTTTTTTCTCTCGCTGTGAATTTATAATTAAACTGATAAGTTAAAAGTGTAGACCTGACCTTTAATTAAAGGATAAGCATGCAGTCGCCGTAGCTGAAAAACCTGTATTTTTGAAGGATGGCCTCTTTGTAGGCCTTTTTTATCAGCTCAAGACTCGAAAAGGCGGCTACCATCATCAGCAGCGTTGATTTGGGAAGATGGAAATTGGTTAAAAGGCGGTCAACCACCTTAAACTCATAGCCGGGGTAAATAAAGAGAAAAGTGGAGCATTTCCCATCTTGGATTTTTCCTCCCTTGAAAGCACTTTCTAAGGCTCTGACCACTGTGGAACCTACTGCAACTACAGGTTTTGATTCTCTTTTGGTTTGATTTATTGTTCCAGAAGCAGAGGGACTGATAGAATAATTTTCATCGAGCATTTTATAGTCTTCAACTTTTTCTGTTCGGATAGGTCTGAATGTTGCCTGGCCAACATCCAGGGATATTTGACTTATAATAACTCCTCTTTTTTTAATTTCCTCCAGGATTTTGGGGGTAAAATGAAGGCCGGCAGTTGGAGCTGCTATTGCCCCTTGTTTTCGGGCAAAAACGGTTTGGTATCTTTCCAGATCCAGTTCCTTAAGCTCTATGTTTTCCTTCTTTCGTCTGATGTAAGGGGGGAGCGGGGGAAACCCAATTTTTTTTAGCTTGCTGAGAGTATGACGAGAAGAAAATTGAATCAGGCGTTTTCCTTCAGGCTCAATCCCTATGATTTTGCCTTTAAAATCTGGTGCGAAAGATATTCTATCGCCGACCTTAGCTTTCCTGGCCGGCCGGCAGAGGACTTCCCACAATCCTTTTTCCCTTTCCTTGAGAAAAAGAAATTCTATCTCATTTTCTCCCCTTTTCCCCCATGCTTTAGCCGGGATGACTTTGGTGTTGTTGAGGACTAGCACATCTTCTTGGTTAAGATACTGGGGGAATTCTTTAAATCGGGAATGGATGATTTTGCCGCTCTTGCGGTCAAGAACCATCATCCTCGATTTGTCTCTTTCAGGGAGGGGAATTTGAGCGATGAGATTTGAAGGGAGGTCATAATCAAAATCCGCTGTCAGCATCCTACTTATCGGTTGTTTCGTTTCTCTCGTTTATTTCGTTGTTTTCCTTTGCCCCGTTTATTTAGTTAATGAATGATAGATAATTAACGATCAATTTTCTCTCCCGCCATCGCCGATTCGGTCTTCCTCTGTAGTTATTCGATGTGGGTTTGATAAATCAAACCCCTCCAAATTCTCTTTACTCCTTCCTCCTTACTCTTTACTGTCTTATTTATTCTTTAAATAACTTTTTCTGGGGAGAGGAAGAGTGTGAGAGTCCCAGATGTTTGTAGGCTTTGGGAGTAACTTGGCGGCCGCGAACAGTTCTCTCCAGAAAGCCGATCCGCATCAAGAAAGGCTCATAGATAGATTCGATCGTATCTTTTTCTTCATCGATGGCAGCTGCAATGGTATTAACCCCGACCGGGCCCCCGCTGAAGTTTTCAATGATGGTCAAGAGTATTTTTCTGTCAACCTCATCCAGGCCAAGGAAGTCAACTTCCATCATGTCCAAGGCCATTTTTGCCTCTTTAGGAGTTATTTTTCCGTCAGCTTTCACATCAGCATAGTCTCTGACTCTCCTCAATAGTCTGTTGGCCACTCTCGGAGTTCCCCTGGAGCGATGAGCGATCTGTTCCGCGCCTTTCTCATTTATGGCAACCTTTAGAATAGAGGCTGATCTTTTGATGATTTCTTTTAAATCTTTTTCCCTGTAATAATCCAGGCGATGTATGATACCAAATCTTCCTCTCAGGGGGGCTGTTATTCGGCCAGCGCGGGTGGTTGCCCCAATCAGAGTAAATTTTTTTAACTGCAATTTATGGCTTCGAGCGCTGGGTCCTTGACCGATAACTATATCCAGACTGAAATCTTCCATGGCTGAATAAAGGATTTCCTCGATAGAAGGGTGGAGGCGGTGGATTTCGTCGATGAAAAGGATTTCTTTTGTCTGCAAATTAGAAAGGATAGCTGAAAGGTCTCCAACTCGTTCGATAACAGGACCGGCAGTGGGTTTGATTCCCACGCCCATTTCTTTGGCGATGAGATAAGCGAGGCTGGTTTTTCCCAATCCTGGAGGACCGTAGAGGATTACATGATCGAGATGATCATCTCTTTTTTTGGCTGCTTCAATGAAGACTTTAAGATTTTCCTTGATCGTTTCCTGACCCACAAATTCATTAAAGGTTCTGGGGCGGAGACTGTCCTCGAATAAAAGGTCTTCTTTGGTTCTAACTGGAGTGAGCACATCTGGCATCTTGTTTTCCTTTGGGGTCAGACATTCAAAAATTTTAAATATTTAAATAAAAGATATAAGTAATATTTTGAAAATTTTGAATGTCTGACCCCATTGTTATATCTTTGCCATTCTCTTCAAGCTTTCTCGAAGGAGCTCTTCAAAACCTCCTTCAGGAGACAGGTCTTTTATGGTTTCCTCCACAATGCTTTCCACTTCTTTTCTTTTAAACCCGAGATTCATAAGAGCCGATATTAAATCTTCTTTTTCTTGAGAGTCTCTGGTAGCCAAGACTTGTTCTTTTTTCTCAATTTTTTCTTGAAGTTCAAGAGCGATGCGCAAGGCTGTTTTTTTCCCTACCCCGGGGATGAGACAAATCCTGGTGATGTCGTTTCTTTTGATGGCATTTTCAAGTTCTGAAGGGCCTATCCCTGAGAGGATGTTCAGGCTAAGCTTGGGGCCTATACCTGAGATACTGATTAGCTTCATGAATATCTCCCTTTCTTCTTCGGTCGAAAATCCATACAGAGAAAGGGAGTTATCAGTCAAATGGGTGTAGATCAAGAGCTCAACAGGTTCGTTAAGATTTCCCAGCTTGAAATAGGTGGAAAGGGGAATCAGTGCGCAATAGCCAACTCCCCCGATATCGAGAGTGACTTGATGGGGTAATTTTTGAATCAGGTTTCCCTTAAGATAAGCAATCATTTAATCTTTAACTCCAGCTTCCTTTGTCCTCATTTGAAAAATTCTTGAGTTTAAATGACAGTAAGCAGTAGCGAGAGCATCAGTAGCATCTGTTTCGATTAGTTCATCCTTGATTTTAAGAAGGGTTTTTACCATGATTTTCACTTGGTTTTTGTCAGCCTGGCCGTAGCCAGTAACAGCTTTTTTTATTTCTAAAGGAGAATATTCATAGAGAGAACAATTGTGAGAAGCTATAGCCACCAAAATAGCTCCTCTTACTTGACCCAAAGTGATAGCCGTTTTTATGTTTTGAGCGTAAAAGAGATTTTCGATGGCCACTTCATCAGGAGAAAAATTATTTATGAGCTTCTCCACCTGGCTTCTGATTTCATTTATCTTGTGATGAAAGAGAAGGCGGCGAGAGGGTTTTATTACGCCATAACTGAGAACAGTGTAAGTGTTTTGAGAATATTCGATAATGCCAAATCCCGTCGCGCGAATGCTGGGATCAATTCCAAGAACCCTCATCTAACACATTTCAAGATGAATATTTAGCGATCTCTTCTTCATCTATGTCAAAGTTGGCCCATACATGCTGAACATCATCATGATCTTCCAATTCTTCCATCAGCCGCAGAAGTTGTTGGGCCTGCTTTCCCTTGAGTTTAACATAATTTTGGGGAATGTAGCCCAGGTTGGAGGCTGCAATTTCTATATTGTTTTTCTTCAAGGCTTCAGTAACACCTTCAAAGTCTTCGGGGAGAGTGAAAATTTCATAGTTGCTCCCATCTTCCCTTAAGTCTTCTGCCCCTGCGTTTAGAATGATGTCTAAAAGCTCGTCTTCTGAGGCTTTCATTTTTTCGATAACTATGTATCCTTTGCGCTTGAACATCCAAGCCACACACCCGGATTCGCCGATATTCCCTCCATTTCTAGAAAAAACATGCCTCAATTCTGAGACTGTTCTGTTTTTATTATCTGAGAGAACCTCTACGTAAATAGCAACTCCTCCTGGTCCGTAGCCTTCATAGCTGATTTCTTCATAGCTTTCTCCTTCGAGTTGACCTGTGCCCTTCATGATTGCTCGTTTAATAGTGTCAGCAGGCATGTTAACTGCTTTTGCTTCAGAAATGGCTTTTCTAAGCCGGGGGTTGGTTTCAGGTTCAGCTCCGCCCAATCGAGCAGCAACGCTTAATTCCCGGATGATTTTGCTGAAGATTTTCCCTCTTTTGGCATCCTGAGCAGCCTTTTTATACTTAATAGAATGCCATTTTGAATGCCCTGACATTTTATCACCTTTTAAATTTAGTCGAAAAAATTTTAGCACAAATACCAGAGCCATGCAAATAGCATCTGTCAAAGGATACAATCTTTGACATTGCGTGTTGTTACTCCCTATGATTAAGGACAGAATTATGGAGACATTATATAAGAGGGGTCTTTTTCTCGAATATTTTACAGTTGCCTATAACATCATCGAAGCTGTTGTTTCAATCATTTTTGGCAATATAGCGAGGAGCATTGCCCTGATTGGCTTTGGACTGGATAGTATAGTGGAATCATTATCGGGTTTGGTTTTAATTTGGCGTTTGAGTAAACATAAAAAAGTACCTGTGGAGGAAGAGGAAAAAATAGAAAAAAAAGCAATGAAGTTTGTGGCCCTGACTTTCTTTATACTTGGCCTGTATGTCTTGTTCCAATCTGTAAAGAAATTAGTGTCTAAGGAAATTCCTGACCCTTCTCTCCCGGGAATAATAATAGCCTTAGTTTCTCTGATAGCCATGCCCATATTAACTCTCCAGAAGTACAAGGTAGGGATGCAGATAAAGAGCAGGGCCTTAATTGCGGATTCCAAGGAGACTTTAGCTTGTTCTTTTCTTTCCGTAGCTTTGCTCTTAGGCTTGGGATTAAATTATTTGTTTAGTTTCTGGCAGGCAGATCCGATAGTCGGTTTGATCATTGTGATCTTCCTGTTTAGGGAAGGGGTAGAAGGCTGGAAAGAATCAGAATAAGGAAACAATAATGAACAACACTGAGGAAATCTCCATTTAAGAAAATAAGCGACTATCCGAAAATAATCCATTGAAAAAATTTAATCTAAATTCCAGATATTTCTCTATCCTTTTTTGGGTAGATAATTAGTACAAACGCATTAAATGAAGTGTAATTGCGGGGAACGAAGTGAGGAAGCAATCTCGTCTTAATATGGTAAGATTGCCACGCTCCCGATGGTCGCTCGCAATGACTGCATATCAGCATTTACTGATTTGTTATTAGTAGTTGTCATAGTGGAAAAAGAGGGCAGGCTAACTTGTTGTTTTAGGCGGCGATTAGATAAAAAGAAAAATTTAAAAAAGGCTTGACATACCATAGGGGGGTATGCTATGGTATAAATGAGATGAGATATCGACAAGCAAATCAAAGGAATAAACCTTTTAAGTAAGGAGGTGATTCTTATGATGTGGGGAAATCATGGATTTATGGGAGGATTTATGTGGATATTTTGGATTGCGGTAATTGTTGGTTTAATCTTTCTCATCAAATGGATAGTTCAGCAAAGTAGACCAGGAGAAGGCAAATCTGAGGAGAATTCTTTAGAGATCTTGAAGAAAAGATATGTTAGGGAAGAGATCGACAAAGAAGAGTTTGAACAGAAAAAGAAAGATTTGTTATCCTGAGCTTTTAGCCTGGGTTTAAAAAGAGAGTGATCAAAGGAGAATGAAAAACATGCAGACAAGATGCCTTAAGAGAAAAATGTAAAAATCGTAATTTATTGCCGCTGCGACAGAATGAGCAATTTTGCCTCCTTGATTTTAGTCGAGATGGGGTACACGAATATGTTGAATCTTAGGGGAGGCATGGTAGCCTAGAAAGAAGCAGGGTATGAGTTAATCAAAAAAGAAGAGAAAAAATTTATGGTGAAAAATTGGTTATAAAAGGAGGAAAATCATGAAATTAATCAAAGCCTATGTAAGAACCTTTATGGCAGATAAAGTCATAAATGCCTTGAAAGAATTGAAAGCTCCCAGATTCAGTGCTATTGATGTCAAAGCCTTGGGAGATGAGATTCAACCCGATCAGCTTGAAATATCGGCAGAGCTAGGATCTACTTACACTACAATGGTGAAAATAGAGATTATATGTCCTAATGAGTATGTGAAGAGAATCAAAGAGACAATTTTAAAGCAGGCCAGAACTGGCCATAAAGGTGATGGATTAATTGCTATCTCTCCTGTGGATGAGGCCGTAAGCATTAGAACAGGCAAAAATGAAATATTTCCTACTCTTTAATATATAATAAGAAATTGAGAAATTTTTATCGAAAGGAGTTGACATAAAATGGAGGAGACCCTGATAAAAAAGAGAAAGATTGCTGTTATTGGAATTCAAGATCAAGGGAGTGCAAGCAAGATCAATGACTACTTGATGAAAAAAGAAGGAATGATCGATGTAGATGTTGACCATCAAAGAGGTTTTGTAAGAGTCGAGTATGACCTGAGAAGGATAAATTTTGAGACGATAGAAAGCTCTATAAAAGAATTGGGCTTTGACTTATCGAAAAAAATAACGGAGAAATTTAAGAGGGGAATGGCAAAATTTACAGAGCAAAACGAATTGGATAATCTCGCTGCAGCTCCGACATCATGCTGTTCAGATCCTAAAAAGATAGGCTGTAAATCAGACCACTAATGCTGATTGAGCTTGGGAGAAAAAATTAATGAAGATTAGAGATTTCTTTTGTAATAAATTAGCATAATGTTTAAGATTTCAACCAGAAAAAAGGAAGAAGGATCAAAGTCTGAGAAGGAATAAAGTGCAAGTAAACGATGGACTTTCATCCGCTCTTTTCCAATTTGGAACGTTTTTTTTATAGACGAGGAATAGAGGTTAAACAATGAGATTCGGTTTTCAATCCATGGTAGGGAAAATAGAACGCATTCTCCTTAAGCATCCTAAAGATGCTTTTATAAGTCAGGAAAACATAAACGCCCATTGGAAAGGGTTCAATTATTTAAGTGCTCCTGAATATAAAAAAGCTTTAAAAGAATATGAGAACTTTGTTGAGCTGTTAAAAAAACACATACCTGAAATTTACTTCTTACCCCAGAGTGATAAAACAGGCCTTGATTCCATTTATGTCCATGATCCTGTACTCATTACAGTGCAGGGGGCAATCCTGGGCAATATGGGGAAAAAACAGCGTCAACATGAACCCCCTGCTGCTGGAGATTTTTTAGCTAAATTGGGAATCCCGCTTCTGGGTACCATAAGCGCTGAGGGCAGGTTAGAGGGCGGCGATGTGGTTTGGCTGGATGGACAAACTCTAGCAGTAGGCCGAGGGTACCGTACTAATGAGAAAGGCATCCGGCAGTTAAGACAGCTCACAGAAGATTTTATTGATGAGTTAGTTATTGTTCCTTTGCCCCACTGGAATGGACCAGAAGGAGTCCTTCATTTGATGTCCCTTATGAGCCCCCTCGATCGTAACTTAATCCTGGTTTACTCCAGATTGCTGCCTGTTTCCTTTCGAGAGTGGCTCCTTGCACGGCGAATCAGGCTTTTAGAAGTCCCAGATTCTGAATTTGAGACTATGGCCTGTAATGTCTTAGCCGTAGCACCCCGGAAGTGCATCATGCTTTCAGGCAATCCCTTTACCAAAAAAATGCTTGAAGATGAAAATGTCGAAGTCTGGGAATATAGGGGAGAAGAAATTTCGATGAAGGGTGCAGGAGGGCCAACTTGCCTCACAAGACCTATCTTCCGCCTTTAGATATTTATAATTTTATACTTTTTTCTTTCATGTTTATCTCGCCTGTCCAGTCTATCCAGTCAAATCTGGGTATCCTGTCTGTTTCGTTTTTATTGGAAAGCAAGACGAGCAAGGAAGAGCAAATTAAAATGTCATTGCGAGAGAAACGTGGCAATCTCATCCTATTCTGTTTTGGCTTTTCACATTCAGTAATTAGCTTTCAGTTTTTTAAGGGAAACGGGCCAGTTTTTCTGTTTTCAAGATACAAGATACGGAATAATAAGCATTCTGAGTTATAGATTTACAGAGTTGGAAGGTCAATTTACTATAAAGCATATGTATTGTTGACATACCATAGTGGGGTATGCTATATTAAAAAAGGAGGCTTTTTATGAAAGAGCATACAACAACTCATTTAGATGAAATCGTTCCCTTGAAAAGGATAGAAGGCCAGATTAGAGGCATCCAAAGAATGATCGAAGAAAAAAGATACTGTATTGATATTCTCACCCAGCTTTCTTCAGTCGTAGGGGCTATAAAGCGAGTAGAAGAGAATATCTTGAAAAGACACCTGAGAGGATGTGTGCGCAGTTCTTTTTTAAAAGGTAACAGAGAGGACAAAGAAGCGAAAATTAACGAAGTCATTGAAGTTTTGCGAAACTTCAGAAAATAATGAATGGAGTAATCATGAGTTATTATTTCTCAAAAAAAATTAATGAATCCTTCGAAGAAGCCGTAGAGAAAGTTACTGCAGCTCTTAAAAGCGGAGGTTTTGGCATTTTGACTGAAATAGATGTCAAGGAAACATTGAAGAAAAAGCTGGACATGGATTTCCAGAAATACAGGATTCTTGGAGCCTGTAATCCAGCCTTTGCTTACAAGGCTTTAAAAGCTGAGGACAAGATCGGAACTATGCTACCTTGCAATGTAATCGTCCAGGAAATATCAGAAGGCGAAGTAGAAATTGCTGCTGTTGATCCTGTTGCTTCCATGAAAGCTATTGAAAATCCAGCCTTGCTTGAAATAGCCAAACAAGTCCAGGAGAAATTAAGAAAAGTGATTAAAAGCCTTTAATTTTTAACTTTGTCCTAAAGTTGCGTGATTAGATGTCATTGCGGGCAGAGGGGAGCTTGGCAATCTCTTTTTTTTACTATGAAGTCTGAACTATGAACTAATAAGGAGGATTATGATGGTTAAAGATTTAGTTTGTGGAATGGAAGTTAAAGAAGAAGAGGCAACTGGCTTTTCTTTGTATAAAGGAAAAAAATATTATTTTTGTTCTAAAAATTGCAAGGAGAAATTTGATGAAAACCCAGAAGAATATATAAAGTCTAAGGAAAGAGAAAAAGAGCAAGTGTTGCCTGAAGAAGAAATGAAGCCAGAACCTGAAAAATCGCCTGAAGCAAAATCTGAAAGAATTGATATTCCTATCGTGGGGATGAGCTGTGCCAC
>Ga0114921_10000441_pt1 | contig 17697 bp, 17 predicted proteins | sample BentaG_FD_87016 | JGI IMG/M metagenome (GOLD analysis project Ga0114921, IMG submission 87016) | Deep subsurface microbial communities from South Atlantic Ocean to uncover new lineages of life (NeLLi) - Benguela_00093 metaG | ecosystem: Environmental > Aquatic > Marine > Oceanic > Sediment ...
AGTGATTAAATTCCCAAGTGTCAGCCGAGATGTTTCGTTGATTGTGGACCGAAAAATCACTTATCAAGATATTAAGAAGACAATTGAGAAGCTTTCCATTCCCTACTTGGAGAAGTTTGAGCTTTACGATTGCTTCTCAGGCGCCAAGATTCCTAAAAATAAGATAAGCTTGTCTTTTCGGCTTATTTACCGCCACCCCCAAAGGACATTATTGGCCAAAGAAGTGGATGAACTTCAACAGAGAATCATTAAAAATTTAAAATCTAATTTTAAGCTTCAGTTAAGAGAAGCAGGAAGCATCTCCAAATCTGTGAAAAGGACAAATATTGATGTTGTCAATAAAGAATAATAAGAGATCAGACTGGGCGTTTCGAAAACATGCTGTCTTTGCCCCAGCGAGGCAAAGCCTGCTCGGTTTCAGGCTTCGCTCTCCTCTCCACTTTGGAGAGGAACCGTGCCCGCTCAGCCCTCAAACGGTTTTCTCAATTACCCAGCCTGATCTTTGGCTTTGTCCTCTATCACGGAAAAGAAGATTCTAAAAGAGAAGGAGGCCAAATTGACAAGCGAGTTGGAAAGGGTTAAGATACTGGAAGGAAAAATCTCGCAGGTAGTCGAATACGTGAATAAACTAACCGATGAGAACCAAAGATTAAAGCATCAGATAAAAGAGCTAAGATCTGAGAAAAAGAGTTTTGAAGAACAGGCAAAAAAAGCAGAAAAAATAGATCAAGCCATGGAGAAATACGAGGATGAGAGAGAGATTTTGAAAGATAAAATAGATGGAATAATTAGTCAGATCGATAAGATTGGAATATGACTGATAGAATAATTGAAATCGAAATTTATGGACAGAAATATAAGATAAGAGTCAAAGGAGAAGAAGATGAAAAATACATAAGCCATCTTACTTCTTACGTTGATCAAAAAATGCATGAAGTTGCCGTAAAATCCAAATCAGTGGATGCCTTAAAAATTGCAGTACTCGCTGCTTTGAACATCGCAGACGAGTATTTTTCTAATAAGAAAAAACTGGATCAACTTAGTGAAGTAATTGGCCATATGGAGAGCAAAATAGAAAGTTTGGAGGATCATTTATTAAGAAATGGAAATACATTCAAAAATATGGAAGAAGCTACTAAACCAAGGACAAATAGCGGCAGAAGTGTTCGTAGATAAGATGAGAGGAGGGCCTGTCCCTGCAATATGGGAATTTGGGCCTACCCTTTTTATTATGAAATATCTCCCCGAACTGACAAGAAAACCTACCTTACCAGAGGCTTTCCAAGGCGATTTTTCGGGGAAACACTCATTTCTTCTTACAGAAGAGCGAACCACTTTTAACCCTCCTTACTTTCGTCTCCTTTGATTCACCTAATTAGGAGGTGATCAAAGTGAATCTAGGTTTATTAATCAGCATCATAATTATTTTTGTCTTGGCCTCAGCTTTGGTTTTTCTTGTTGTCGGGAGGAAAAAAGTAGCCCATTCCATCTTCAAGGCAAAGCAAGAAGCTAAGCAAATCCTGGAGAATGCAAATCAGGAAGCTGAGAAAATAAGAAGAGAAGCTTCTTTGGAAGCTAAGGAGAAAGATCTAAACCTAAAATCTGAATTTGAGAATCAGACGCGCGAAAGACGGAAAAAATTAAATGATATGGAGAGAAGACTAGTTCATAAAGAGGAAAATTTAGAGCGAAGGTTTCAAGTCCTAGAAAGGAAAGAAAGAGAGTTTTCAAATAAGGAACAAAGGATTTATCAGAGAGAGAGGGAGCTTGGTGAAGAACAGGAGAAGTACGACCAGTTGATTAATAAAGAGATGGAAGAGCTGGAGAGAATATCTGCCATGACTCGAGAGGAAGCGAAGAACGTGCTAGTAAAAAAGACAGAAGAAGAGGCTAAGGTGGAAGCAGCTCAAGCTATCCGAAAGATTGAGGAAGAGACGAAGGAAAAGAGCGCAGTTATCTCCCGCGAGATTATCGGTCAAGCCATTCAGCGTTCAGCGGCTGAACATGTCGTGGAAACAACGGTTTCCGTAGTAGACCTTCCTTCAGATGATATGAAGGGTCGAATAATCGGAAGAGAAGGACGAAACATTCGTGCCTTAGAGATGGCTACTGGAGTTGACATCATTGTAGATGACACACCTGAGGCTGTGATTCTCTCCAGTTTTGATCCTATCCGTCGAGAAATGGCTCGGCTAGCTATCGAAAAATTAGTCATTGATGGAAGGATCCATCCTGCTCGTATAGAAGAAATCGTTGAGAAAGTTAAAGAGGAGTTGGAAGAGAAAATCAAACAGGAAGGAGAATCGACCGCATTAGAGTTGAGACTCCAAGATATCCATCCTGAATTAATTAAGCTTCTAGGCAAGTTGCAGTACCGAACGAGTTATGGGCAAAACGTACTCCAACATTCCAAGGAAGTTGCTTATTTAGCCACGCTAATGGCGAAAGAGCTAGGAGTTGATTCTCAAGTTGCCATTAGAGCGGGCCTTTTGCACGATATAGGAAAGGCAGTGGATAAGGAAATCGAGGGGACTCATACCGAGCTGAGTGTTGAGCTGACAAAAAAATACGGGGAATCAGAAGCTGTCGTCAAAGCCATAGCTTCCCATCACCGCGATGTTGATTTTCCCTCTATCGAGGCAGTCTTAGTCCAAGCAGCGGATACTCTTTCAGCGGCTCGTCCGGGAGCAAGACGCGAACTTCTGGAGACCTACATAAAGAGGTTGGAGAAGTTAGAGGAGATTGCTAATTCCTTCGAGGGAGTTTCTAAATCTTTCGCTTTACAAGCTGGAAGGGAAATCAGGATTATGGTTGAAAGTCAAAGGGTTTCTGATGAAGAAGCGGCAATGACAGCCAAAGAGATATCACAGAAAATAAAAGATGAGCTTGATTATCCAGGACAGATAAAAGTTACAGTCATCCGCGAAATGAGAGCCGTGGAGTATGCCAGATAAAATTAATGCTCTTTTTTTGGGAGATATTATCGGACGTCCAGGGAGGAAGGCTTTAAAAAGGAATCTCCCTTCTTTAATCAAAAAACATTCCCCTTCTCTGATCATTGCTAATGCTGAAAATGCTGCTGGAGGTATTGGCATTACTGAGAGAATCGGCCAAGAACTTTTAAGCCAGCTTGATGTTCTGACTTCAGGAAATCATATCTGGGATAAAAGAGAAGCCATTTCCTACATTGAAAAAGAGGCAAGGTTGCTTCGCCCTGCTAATTATCCTTCTTGTAATCCTGGGAAGGGCAGTTATCTCTTTGAAGATGAAAAGAAAATAAAGGTAGGCATTCTTAATCTTCAAGGAAGAGTCTTTATGGAACCCATTGACTGTCCCTTTAGGACTGCTGATGAAGAACTCAAGAAGTTAACTTCCCTCACCTCTGCCATAATTGTTGATTTTCATGCTGAAGCTACTTCGGAGAAACAGGCGATGGGCTGGTATTTGGATGGAAGAGTTTCGGCTGTGATTGGAACGCATACTCATGTTCCTACAGCCGATGAGCGCATTCTTTCCCAGGGGACCGCTTATATCACTGATGTGGGGATGGTGGGTGGCTATAACTCTGTCATTGGTATCCGCAAGGATCTAGCCTTAAAAAGATTTTTAACCTCTCGCCCCCAACGTTTTGAACCTGCAAAAGATGGGCTTGTTTTTTCGGCAATTTATTTGGAAATAGAAATTCCCTCTGGCAAAGCCTTGAGGATTCAGAGAGAAATCATTGTCGAGGAAAAAATTGAGGACTGAAGACTCCACCCATGAGAAAGTCTATACTGTCTCTGAAATCACTCGCTTGATCAAACAGGAGCTGGAGGCAGCCTTTCCCGCATTATGGGTAGAAGGGGAGATCTCCAATTTTTATCGGCATCGCTCGGGTCATCTGTATTTTACCTTAAAGGATGAAGCAAGCCAGCTGCGGACAGTCATGTTTCGCTCAGAAGCCCAACAGGTTCGTTTCGAGATGAAGGATGGTCTTCAGGTTGTATGTCGAGGACACATCAATGTTTACGAGCCAAGAGGAGAGTACCAATTTGTGGTCGAGGTGGTGGAGCCTAAAGGAAAGGGTGCTCTCCAACTGGCATTTGAGCAACTTAAAGAAAAGTTAAAGAAGGAAGGGCTTTTCGATCCAAAATTCAAGAAGAAACTCCCTCTTCTTCCTAAAAGGGTTGGAGTTGTGACATCTCCAACCGGAGCTGCCATTGTCGATATTATTAGAACTCTAGAGAGAAGATTTGCCCGTCTTCATATTCTTATCTATCCTGTCCAAGTCCAGGGTGAAGGAGCTTCTGATGAGATTGTTGAGGGAATAGATTATCTAGGGAGTCTTCCTGAGATAGATGTCATCATTGCTGGTCGAGGAGGCGGCTCTATCGAAGATTTATGGGCTTTCAACGAAGAAAAAGTGGCCAGAGCAATTTTTCGCTGCCCTGTGCCCATTATTTCGGCTGTTGGCCATGAAATTGATTTCACCATAGCTGATTTTGTGGCAGATATTCGTGCTTCGACTCCTTCTGTGGCAGCAGAGATGGTGGTTGAAAAGGAAGAATCCTTTGAGAAACAGATTGAGAACTTAGAGAAAAGACTGATCCATCAGCAGAGATATTCATTGCAAGAGCAACGACATGAAGTTTTTAGCCTTACTCATCATCAGGCTTTTCAAAATATGAAGATCAAACTTCTGAATCTCGAACAAAAGATTGATGAACTGGAGATGAAGGCTTGGAATACAATCAAAAACTTACAGCAGAAAATCAGCGAAGGGAAATCCCACTCCGTTCTCTTAGAGGAGAAGATGCAGAATATTTTAAAAGGAATGCTTCAGAATTTCCAGGCGAAGTGGGAAAAGTTTTCTGCAGAGTTGCATAACCTGAGTCCGCTCAATATACTAAAAAAAGGCTATACTCTCTGCTGGAAAGATGGCGGTCAGCATCTAGTCCGCCAGATAGATGAGGTGGAGGAAAAGAAAGAAATGACCATTTCCTTCTATAGGGGTGAATTCAGCTGTCTAGTAAAAAAAATAGACGGAAAAAAACACATAGAATCCCGGATAAGTAAGAAGTGAAGAATGAGTGATAAGGAGAGAAAAAAAATGGCGAGTCTGACATTCGAGAAAGCTTTAGAAGACTTGGAGAATATTGTAGAAAAATTAGAAAAGGGGGGGCTTTCTTTGAATGAATCATTGGCTCTTTTTGAGAAAGGAGTCAAATTAGCTAGATATTTGAGGGGAGAGCTCGAGAAAGCGGAAAAGAAAGTGGAAATTCTCCTCAAGGATGAAAAAGGAGAGGTGAGAAAAGAATCTTTTGAGCTTGAAAAAGAAGACGAGGCTGCCGAAGAAGAAGAGTCGTCTGATTCAGGAGAGGATGAGGATCTCCCTTTCTAGGAATTCATGAAAATCGAAGAGAAACTGTTCCAGAAAAAAAAGAGCATTGATGATGAACTGGGGCGAATACTATCCCAAGAAGATTCCCTTCTTTTCCAGGTCATGAGATATGCTGTATTTTCAGGAGGGAAGAGATTCAGACCATTACTTACTCTCTGTTCAGGGGAGTTTTTTGGCGTCGGGCTGGAGGTTCTTCTTCCATTTGCCAGTGCTTTGGAACTGATTCATAATTATTCTCTCATCCACGATGATCTGCCTTCTATGGATGATGATGATTTCCGTCGAGGCAAGCCTTCCTGTCATAAGATGTACGGTGAGGATATCGCTCTTTTAGCTGGAGATAGTCTCCTTACACTGGCTTTTGAGGTCTTGGCGCAAGCTCCTGTCGAGGAGGAGCTCTTAGCTCAAAAAGAACAGGTTATCAAAGAAATCAGCCATTTTGCTGGTGTTAGGGGAATGATCGGAGGACAGCTTATGGATATTACCCTAACTTCAGGAGAGATCACAGAAGAAGATCTTCATGAGCTCATTCTAAAAAAAACAGGAGCCTTAATCATCGTTTCGGTGAAAACAGGGGCTGCTCTGGGACAAGCGTCTCCATCCCATCTTGAAGCAGTGGTTGAATATGGAAGGAATATTGGTCTTGCCTTTCAAATCAGGGATGATATTCTGGACTCCAACCAAGAAGTTCAAAAAGAACATCTCCCCCGACCCAACTATGTCTCATTTTTTGGGATTGCAGAGGCAAAACGGAGATTAAAGAATTTTGTAGAAGGCAGTAAGAGAGCTCTTGATGAAGCCAATCTGGAATCAGAGGAACTTCATTATTTGGCAATGAAACTTTTAGAGCTTAAGGACAAAGATGAGAAAGAATAAAATTCTTGATGAAATAGAAAGCCCTGAAGGTTTGAAGAAACTCTCATCAAAGAATCTTTCTAAACTAGCCAGAGAGATAAGAACTTTAATCATTGAGGTTGTTTCAAAAAATGGAGGTCATCTCTCGTCAAATTTGGGGGTGGTCGAGTTGACGATTGCCCTGCATTATGTGTTTGATGCTCCTCGAGACAAGATTATTTGGGATGTAGGGCATCAATGTTATACCCATAAGATTTTAACCGGAAGAAAGGAAAAGTTCTTGACTCTGCGCCAGTATGAGGGGCTCTGCGGATTTCCGTGTCGCGAAGAAAGCGATTACGATGTTTACAACACAGGCCACGCCTCAACCGCTCTTTCTGCAGCCCTGGGAACGGCTGTTGCCCGTGATAAAAAGAAAGAAGATCATAACGTTGTGGCGGTTGTGGGAGATGGAAGTTTGACTGGAGGCGTTGCTTGGGAGGCTTTAAACCAACTCGGTCATCTCAGAGAAAAAATGATTATAGTTCTCAACTACAATGAGATGTCTATTTCTCATAATGTTGGGGCCATGTCCAAGTATCTTTCCTATCTTGTTTCTGGACAGCATTATCTCAAGATAAAAGACCACGTCAAGACTATCCTGAAAGCCATTCCCGCAGTAGGCTGGCCGATGATTAAAGTGGCCCGAGCTGTTGAGGAGGCCATCAAAAAAGTATTTTTTCCTGGCTTGGTTTTTGAAGAGCTGGGTGTGAGGTATATCGGGCCAGTCCAAGGACACAGTATTCGGTCTTTGATCGAGGTTTTTGAGGATGCCAAAACCTATGAGGGTCCTGTTCTCATACATTGTGTCACCCAGAAAGGAAGAGGATATCTTCCAGCGCAAAATCACCCCGAGAAGTTCCATAGCGCCAGCCCATTTGATATTCAGTCAGGAGAGGCTTTATCCAAGGATAAGAGACCTACCTATTCTTCTGTATTTGGGCAGACCGTGGTTAAAATGGCCAAAGAGGATGAGATGATTGTGGCCATAACGGCTGCCATGCCCGATGGAACAGGCTTAAGGGATTTTGCCGTGCAGTTTCCTGACAGATTTTTTGATGTCGGCATTGCCGAACAACATGCCGTGGATTTTTCTACTGGGTTAGCCCTTAATGGGTTTAAACCCATAGTGGCGATCTATTCCACTTTTCTCCAGAGAGCTTATGATCAGCTCTACCATGATGTCTGCTTGATGGATGTTCCTATCGTTCTTGCTCTTGATAGAGCAGGCATAGTTCCGGATGACGGGCCCACCCATCAGGGGGTCAATGATATCGTTTATCTGAGACATTTACCCAACATGATCGTAATGGCTCCTAAGGATGAGAATGAATTGCAGCATATGATAAAGTCCGCTATCTCTTATTCTCATCCTTCATCCGTCCGGTTTCCTAAAGGGAAAGTGCGGGGCGTTCGATTGGATGAATCCTACGAGGAGATTCCTCTTGGTCAGAGTGAGCGGCTTAAAGAGGGAAAAGATTTACTTCTAGCTTTCGGAAACATGGTTTACCCAGCATTGGAGGCTGCCCAGAGGCTGGAGAAGGAAGGTGTTAGCCTTGCTGTGGTAAACGCCAGGTTTGCTAAACCCCTGGATGAACAGATGATTCTCAAGTATGCTCGGCCAGGACGGACTGTTGTTACCGTAGAGGAAGGTGTAGTCACTGGAGGATTTGGGAGTGCTGTTCGAGAGTTCTTAGACAGGGAAAAACGTTTTTCGGTAAAATTCAAGAGCATTGGTCTTCCATTAGAAATATATCCATTGGGAAAAGCTGAACAAATTAGAAAGAACTTATTTCTAGACGAGGAAGGTCTTTTTCGCCAGATCCGCGATTTTTACGGGCTCAGTAAATCAGTGACACAGTAACTCAGTATATATCTTATGGGTGGAGATATGGTGAACAAGGAAAGGGCGGATAAGATTGTTGTAAGTCGTGGCCTAGCCGAAAGCCACCAGAAAGCTCAAGCTCTTATCATGGCAGGATTAGTATTTGTAAAAGATCAGAGGGTGGAGAAGCCCGGGCAGATGATAGGGATTGATCAAGAGATTTTTCTTAAGGAGAAAGTGCCTTATGTCAGTCGTGGGGGACTGAAGCTTGGAGAAGCACTGGATTCTTTTCAAATTTCGGTCGAAGGAAAGGTAGCCGCTGATCTAGGAGCTTCAACCGGTGGATTTATCGATTGTCTTCTTCAGAGAGGATTGAGTAAGGTCTATGCTGTTGATGTTGACACCAAGCAGATAGATTGGCGCCTCAAAGCGGATGGCCGAGTAGTACTCATCGAGAAGAACGCTCGCTACTTAAAAGAAAGAGATTTTGGAGAAAAGCTGGATATAGTCACCATAGATTTATCTTTTATTTCTGTGCTTAAAGTTTTGCCCACTATAAAGGAATTTCTTGGCAAAGGAAAGCTTATTTCCCTCATTAAGCCCCAATTTGAGGTTGGCAAAGGGCAAGTAGGCAAGAAAGGGATTGTCAGGGATCCGCAGTTGCATGAGGAGGTTTTGAATAAGGTCGTTCGGCAAGGTCAAGAATTAGGATTTAAAGCTCAAGGTTTAATCAGGAGTTCGACTCGAGGACAGAAGGGCAACAGAGAATTTTTTATCTACTGGACGTTAGAAAGAAAATCCTTGAGTCCAGAGGAAGTAAAGACGTTAATCAAGGAGGCAGTCTGGAATGAGAAAGATTGAAAAAGCAGGCCTAGTCATAAAGCCGCACGCTCCTGATATCGAAAATATTTTAAAAGACGTCATCGATTATTTAGAAAAGAGAAATATAGAGAGTGTTTTAGAAGAGATCGCTTCCCAAAAGATAAAAAGGAAGAAAGGAATTTCGAGGGAGAATCTTCCCGGAAAAGTTGATTTGTTGGTTGTTTTGGGAGGCGATGGAACCCTCCTAAGCATAGCTCACTTGGCGGCCCAAAAGAAAATACCGGTTTTAGGCGTGAATCTAGGCAGTCTAGGTTTCTTGACTGAAGTGCCCTTAGATGAGATGTTCATAACCTTGGATTCGTTTTTAGAAGGAAATGAGGAGATCATAAGCCCCAGGCGGATGTTGAAAACCAGATTCAAGGGAAAAATCTATTATTGCCTGAACGATGTTGTCATCAACAAAGGAGCCCTAGCTCGAATGATTCAGTTTACTATTTGGATTGATGATAAAGAGGTTGCAACTTTAAGGGCTGATGGGTTGATTATGTCCACTCCTACTGGTTCGACAGCCTATTCTCTCGCTGCCGGAGGACCCATCATCAAACCTTATATTCCGGCAATCATCCTTGCTCCTATCTGTCCACATACACTTTCTTTCCGGCCTATGGTCATCTCTTCAAACTCCAAAATAAAAGTAAAACTTGTTACTGCAGGAGAAGAAGTCTACCTAACTCTCGATGGTCAGAGAGGAGATTTGCTGGTGAAGAATGATATAATGGAAATCGAACAAGCCCCTTTCGAGCTTCAATTAATTTCTTCCCCAAAAAGAAACTATTTTGACCTTTTGAAGAAAAAGCTGGGCTGGGGACAAAAATAAACCAGTTTATCTCGTTTGTCTAGTTTATTTAGTTAAGGTTTGATGGATTATTTCGGGGTCAGGTCTTACATTATAACATTTTACGGGCAGGCTTTTACTCTGAAGTATAGGGAGGATGTTTGTATGCCCATCGTACGTGTATGATAGGGCACCCTTTATTGGAAATAAAAGGCTTACAGACAATGAAAAAATGTGATAATGTAAGACCTGACCCCAAAACACCTTGATACTATATAAACTAGATAAACAAGACAAACTGGACAAACTAGTTTTGTGATTCATTGACATTTACGAAACCTGATATTATCATAATTTCCTACCATGGGTCAGAATCTCAAAGTTTTGTTTGTTTCTGCTGAAGTTTCTCCTTTTGCCAAATCTGGTGAATTAGCTGATGTAGCTTCTTCCTTACCAAAATACCTTTCTTCTTTAGGGGTAGATGTTTCCCTCATCATGCCCAAATACAGAAGTCCAGAGATTGATTCTGTAGCCAAAGAAAGAGTGATGAGAGATCTTTTGGTTCCTCTTGGACAAGAGAAGATTAAGGCTAGTCTCTACAAGAGCGAGCTCGGGAAATATGATATTTATTTTGTGGATAATCCCAAATATTTTTGGAGAGAGAACATCTATGGCACTGAAAAGGGGGATTACCTAGATAATGACGAAAGGTTCATTTTTTTCAGTCGAGCGGTGTTGGAATTTCTGCTGAAGGGTAAAATGGATATAGATCTTATTCACTGCAATAACTGGCCCACTGCCCTCATCCCTCTCTTCCTCAGGACCAAATATTCTCATAGAGCTCAATTTAAGAATGTGGCTACTGTCTTAACCTTGCATAACATTGCCTACCAGGGAGAATTTCCTCCCGATACTCTATCATTGACAGGATTAAGCTGGAATTATTTCAAGCCCGAACAGCTGTCATTTCAAGACAAATTCAATTTTCTCAAATGTGGAGTGATTTTTTCAGATGTCCTCAATACTGTCAGTTCCACGTACAAGAGAGAGATTCTGACTAAAAAACATGGCTTTGGACTTGAAGGTTTACTGATGAAACGAAGAGATGCCTTTTTTAGCATTCGTAATGGCGTTGATTATGAGATATGGAATCCAGAAACCGATCCTTACATCATTGCCAATTATTCTTCAGATAATTTTGAGCCTAAGAAAAAGTGCAAGTTGGATTTAATCGAAGAGTTTGGTCTTTCCCTTTCTCCTAGAACCCCTCTTCTGGGCATTATTTCCTACCTCACCCGCTATAAAGGTTTTGATTTATTGTTAGAGATTATAGATGATTTGATGCAGATGGATGTTGGTCTTGTTGTTCTAGGTAAAGGTGATGAGAAGTATGAAAACGAATTTTTAGAAATCATGAGGAGAAATCCCCGGAATGTAGGAGTGAAATTAGAGATGAATCCTGTCCTAGCTCATAAAATAGCGGCAGGAGCAGACATCTTTCTTATTCCTTCCCTGCGTGAGCCCTGCGGCTTAGGACAATTATACAGTTTTAAGTATGGCACGGTGCCAGTCGTCAGGGCTACAGGAGGTCTAGGAGAGAACGTAAAACCTTTTAATTCCAAATCACTTAGAGGAAATGGCTTTGTTTTTAAGGATTATTCTTCTCAGGCTTTGCTTGAATCTTTAAAACATGCTCTAAACTCCTACAGGCGTCCCAAGCTGTGGAGGAGAATCATGGAGGAATGCCTCAGCGAGAATTTTTCCTGGGAGATGTCAGCCAGGAAGTATTTAAAGCTATACCAAAATGCTTTGGAAGTGAAAAGAGGAGGAAAGAGTGGCTGAAGAGATTTATTCTGTTTCTGATGATACTTTTGAGGAGGAAGTGCTGAAGGCTGGAATTTTAGTCCTTGTGGATTTTTGGGCCGATTGGTGTCCGCCGTGCTACATAGTGGTTCCCTCTTTGACTAATTTAGCTCAACAGTACAGGGACAAAATGAAAGTTTTGAAGATGAATGTCGATGAAAACAAGCAGACTCCTTCTAGGTATGGAATAATAAGCCTTCCGTCTCTTCTTCTTTTCAAAGGAGGGGAATTGAAGGAGACTCTAGTTGGAGCTCTTCCCCAAGATACAATAGAGGAGGCTATAGCAAAGCACCTATGAGCGATTTATACGATGTCATCATAATAGGGGCTGGACCTGCTGGTTTGGCAGCGGCTGTCTATACGGGTCGGGCAAGGTTAAATACTCTGGTCTTGGAGAAAGGCATGCCTGGCGGGCAAATCCTTTTGACTGACTTTGTCGAGAATTATCCTGGATTTCCTGATGGAGTCATTCCTTTCCAGCTTATGGATAATTTCAAGAGACAAGCAGAGAAGTTTGGAGCTAAACTGGGAACGGATGAAGTTAAAGAGATTCATAAAAAAGAGAAGCATTGGCTTGTCTTGGGCAATAGGGGGGAATATCTTGCCAGAACTGTGATTATTTCCACCGGTTCTGTCTACCGTAAGCTGGGTTTGCCGAAAGAGGAAGAGCTGACAGGTAAAGGAATTTCCTACTGTGCCACTTGCGATGGGGCTTTCTTCAAAGATAAAGAGGTTGGAGTTATCGGGGAGGAGATAATGCCCTCACAGAAGCATTGTTCCTGACGAAATACTGTCAGAAAGTAACTTTAATCCACCGTCGCGATGTGTTTCGAGCAGAGAAAATACTCCAAGAGAGAATTTTTGCCAACGAGAAAATAGAAGTTTTAAGGGATTCCTTTATTGACGAGATTTCAGGCGAAGATAGATTTGAATCAGTTTCAGTTAAGAATGTTAAAGACAATAAAATAACAAAACTGAAATTTGATGGACTCTTTGTATCTATTGGCACTGATCCAAACACCGGATTTTTAAGAGAGATCGTGGAATTCGATGAGAGGGGGAAGATAAAAGTTGATTCCTCGATGGCCACTTCTCAGACAGGGATATTTGCTGCGGGAGATGTGACCAGCAATTGCCCTGAACAGATGGCAGCAGCTGTGGGGTCCGGGGTGATAGCTGCCCTAAGCGTTAACGAATATTTGGAAAAGCTCTGATTTCAAATAAGAGTCACTCTTTATTGATCGACTTCTCTAGCTCTTTTATTTTCACCTCAAGTTTTTTTACGGTTTTGATAAGCTCGGGGAGGCGAGAGAGAGAAGCCATTATCTTCATGAATTCCTTGATATCTCTCTGTGGGCTTCCGACAACTATCGAGTTGGCCGGGATATCTTTCATGATGCCTGCCTGAGCTGCTATGGTGACATTATCTCCGATATTTAGATGGTCAGCCACTCCTGACTGGCCGGCCATGATTACTTTTTTCCCCAACTTTGTGCTGCCGGAAATTCCTGCCTGTCCGGCCAGCAAGCTGTTCTCTCCGATTTCAACATTATGGCCGACTTGAACCAGGTTATCTATTTTAGTTCCTTTTCTGATTATCGTTTCCCCTAAAGCAGCGCGGTCTATGGCTGTGTTGGCTCCTATTTCTACGTTATCTTCGATGACGACTGTTCCTGTCTGGGGAATTTTTATGGGAGAATCATTCTTATCCTGGAGATAGCCGAATCCATCAGAGCCTATCACAGAACTGTTGTGAATAATGACTTTGTTCCCGATTTGGATTCCTTCTCGGATGGAAACACCAGAATGGATGATTGTGTGCTTTCCGATCTTAACCCAGGGATAGATTGAGACCAGGGGAAAAATGGTGGTACCCGCGCCAATTTCTACTTCTTCGCTTATGTAGCAGAAGGCACCTATGGCAACATCTTTTCCTATTTTGGCAGAGGAAGAGATCTGAGCTGTTGGATGAAACTCTCGAGGGGGGAGATAAGACTCATAAAAAAATTTGATGGCCCTGATAAAGGTCAAATGAGGATTTTCAGATTTAAGAACAGGGATTCTGTCGAATTTTTCATCCTGGGGAATTACAGCGGCGGAGGCTTTGGTTTTTTCCAGGAGGGGGCGATATTTATGATGGGAAAGAAATACGAGCTCTCCTTCTCTGGCTTTATCAAGGCTGTTGAAGCCCCATATTTTAGTGTTTCCGTTTCCTTCAAAAGGGCAGTTCAGCTTCTGAGCTATTTCCTCTAAGGTCATTTGCTGAGGATGACCCTTACGTTGCGTGTCCATATTTCCGCTCGTTTAAAACATAAGCCAGTTCTGCTCCCCATAGAAGGATGGCAAGAGAGAAGGTGATCCAGAGAAGGAAGAAGATAATAGAGGTTAGAGTGCCCTGCAAAAGCCTGGAGAGGACGATCCCCAATGCTGAAAAGTGAGCCACATAGAAGGCAAAGATTCTTTTAAATATTTCCCAGAGTAAGGCGCTTATGGTAGCTGAAATAGCTGCAGCACGAGTGAGTACTTTAACCTCGGGAATAAATTTATAGAGGGAAAAGAAGACAAAGAAAGTAAGGGCAAAAGGGATTAAGTACTGAAGAAAAAAGTTATTAACAAGAGATACAGCTTCTGGATTGATATAGTTTGCTACGATTGTGCTTTCCTTGATGCTGCGGTGGATAGCTGTCCAGATGACTGTTATCGACAGAGAAACAAGCATGATGATACCGATGGTAAACATGATGAGATATTCTATGATTCGATTGTAAAAGAAAGATTTTTGGTAGTTTGCCTTGAATATAAAATTAATAGCATAGATGAGGTTTGAAAACAGGAAACTTCCAGCCACAAAGGAGCCAGCTAATCCGAACCAGCCCAGTTTAGAAATGTTACTGGAGAGGTATTGGACTCTTTTGAAGAATAATGGGTCTAACTGAACAAAAAATTCATCAGAGAAAATATTGAGACTCCTGAAGGCAATTTCTGAACTTCCCAGGATTTTAGTGGTGATGAAGGTAAAGAGAGCCACGAGAGGGATAGCGCAGAGGAGAGCAAAATAGGAAATGACGATGGCAAAGTTGCCGCACCTATCCTCGCCGAACTTTTTTAAGGTCTTTTTCAGGATATCAAAGATAGGAAACTCCATTATTTTGCCGGATAGATATGCGTGCCTTGCTTATCCGTATGCACCCCACTTTACCATAAGTATAATAATGGAAATCAAGAGAGCGTAGATGACCAGTGTTTCAATAAGAACCAATCCAAAGATAACAAGGAGGCGGATAATAGGTCCAGATGCAGGATTTCTTGAAATGCCTTCACAGGCACTGCTTACAGCCTTGGCTTGGCAGTAAGCCCCTACAGCAGATGCAAGAGTGATGATAGCTGCTCCTACAATGATAGACAATCTGAAAAGAGAAGCTCTATCAGCAGTAAGGGAAGTCTCTTGAGCTAAAAGAGGTGTGCTCATCAGTATCATAAAAAAAAGTAAAAGTCCGAAATGCTTGAAGTCCTTTCTCATTATTCCTCCTTCAAATTAATGTTCTTCCTCATGGGCCACTGCTCCTCCTATGTAGATACATGACAGCAGCACAAAGACAAAGGCTTGGATAGTAGCGGTAAAAATAGCTATCGCCATGAACGGGAGGGGAAGAAAGAATGGGATGATTGAAGCAATGACCATGATAAGCAATTCTTCGGCAAATATGTTTCCGAATAATCGGATGGATAGAGACACAGGTCGAGAGAGATGGCTGATGATTTCGATGGGTAAGAGCAGCGGGGCCAGAACAGGAATGGGCCCTGTGAAATGCTTCAAATATTTAAAAAACCCCTGGGACTTAATGCCCTGCCAATGGTAGTAGACAAAGACGGCCAGGGCACAACTTAAGGTCACGTTTAGCTTGCTGGTGGGTGACATGAAACCAGGGACAAGGCCAAGGATATTGCAAAAGAAGATAAAAAGGCCTATGGTTCCAATTAAGGGCAAATATTTTTTTCCTCTCTCACCAATGGTATCCACGAGAAGGTTTTCGAAGGCCTGAATTATGAGTTCGAGGATGCTTTGGAATTTAGATGGGATGAGCTTGAGTCTTCGAGATGAGATTCCAAAAAAAAGAATGAGGGCAGTCATCACTATCAAGCTCATAACGACATGTGCAGGAACAAGATGCTCTGGGTTTTTTACTTCAATTCCTATCTGGGCTAAAAGAAAGGAAATGGGCTTACTGAAAATTTTGTTGAACAGATCCACCAAGAAAAGACTGTGCTCTAATTCTTCCATTTTTTTATTCTAGACAAAGCAATAATTGCTTCCGCTAACAAAACTAAAATAATTGTCGAGAAACCTGCTATAAACGCGAAAACCTCCTTTGAAAAGAAAATGATTATAATAGAAAAGGCAGTTATTATCAATAGAAGCCGAAGGAGATAACTTCCAAGGATAGATCCAACTAGTTTCTTCTTGTTATTGAAGAGCAAGAATTTGGAAAGAGAATGTTTAATCCAGACGAAACTCGTTGCGGAGAAAATTCCTCCAGCCAAGACAAATAAGCCTGTCAAGATATTAAAGAGAAAAGCGGCGATGAACGCTCCGATTAAGGAAAGAAGGAGAATCTCTTTTGGGATGCGCCGGAGGATTTTTATATCTTCCTGAAGGAAAAGAGGTTGATTAGTCATCTTTTAATTTATTCAAGCCTCTTATCAAACTGTAGAATCCCGAGGCTGTTCCTAAAAGGGTGAAGATGAGCAACAGCCAAGGGTGAGTATGAAAGAGTTTATCAAGCATATAGCCTAAAAACAAGCCTACAGCAAGGGACGAAGGCAGCATGAGCACAAGTGAGCTCAACATGGCAATTTTTTTGTAACCGGCTTTCCAGGAAGGTTTATCTACCATTTGAATTTAACTAAGATTCCTAAAGAGAAGAGAGCAGACTCATCCTCTAAATTATTATGGGATGAACCTAACCTGTCAAGATGCAATACATGAGTTTGTAAGGGTTTGATTCATCAAACCCTTACTAGATAAACTAACATTAGTTGAAGGTAGAAGGTTTAATGTCGAATGTAAAAAAATTAAATCCTTAAACCTTCAACTCTTAGCCGTAGACCAATGATGTGCATTTTGGCACCAGAATGAGTGAAAGCTGCAACCAACTGCTAGACACTGGTGTTAATTATAATGAATATCACCAGAGTGAATAAGAGTAGATTGACTTTTTTTGAGCAGTTATTCTAGTTAGTCCTAAGGATTTTATCTAGACAAACTAGATAAACTAGACAAACTAGATTATATTGATTCTCTGGAAGGGTTGTGTTAAATATTTTCTTAATGTTGAAAAATAAGCTTCCTATCCTTATTCTGATTATTCTTGCCGTTTGCGGGAAATCTTTATCTGAAGAACAGAGCACTTTTTCTCCTGAGGACGTGAGGATAATAGCTCACTACAAAGAACAGATTGAAGAGAGAGTAATTGCCTCTGGTAATGTCGAGATTCATTACAAAAATTTAACATTATTTGCCGACCGGATCGAATTAGACCGGGAATCCAGGGATGTCTATGCAGAAGGCAATGTCGTTATTCTGATGCCTAATGAGGTTATAAGCTGCAAGAGTATTTTTTTTAATTTAGATACCTCTCAGGGTGAATTAGAGGAGGTTGTAGGAAAGATTCAGCCGACTGTTTTTTATGAAGCTGAATCTGTAGAAAGAGAGGATGAGAATGTTTATCGGTTTCAGAAAGCACGATTGACATCTTGTACCCAGCCAGTGCCCCGCTGGAAATTTTCATGCTCTAGAGCGACTTTCAAGAAAGATGATTACATGGAAATGTGGAATTCAGTGCTCTACATCAAGAAGATTCCTGTCTTTTATTTTCCTTACCTTAGATATCCCCTTGACAAGGAAAGGGCGACAGGTCTTCTGATCCCTATATTGGGATACACTAGCCGCAAAGGCTTCTATTTCAGTGAAGGCTTCTTTTGGGCAATCAAAAGGAATATGGATGCTACCCTTAATTTGGATTACTATTCTACCAGAGGACTCGGAGGAGGACTGGAGTTTAGGTATTTATTTTCTAA
>Ga0114921_10000442_pt1 | contig 17670 bp, 20 predicted proteins | sample BentaG_FD_87016 | JGI IMG/M metagenome (GOLD analysis project Ga0114921, IMG submission 87016) | Deep subsurface microbial communities from South Atlantic Ocean to uncover new lineages of life (NeLLi) - Benguela_00093 metaG | ecosystem: Environmental > Aquatic > Marine > Oceanic > Sediment ...
AATCCATAATTTCTTCATCTAATTATGAGTAACCAAATTGTTAATAGCAATAATACAACTTTATTTTTAATTATTTAGTTAAAATTGGTTAGTTAAATGCGATCAGGGTTATATAAAACTTGATTATCTCTCAAGAGAATTATTCTGAAAAGTTTAATATATTATCAAGATTATTTCAATATAATTATGCTTTTGTTATTATTACAAGAATCAAATGCTTTTGAAGAATGGCTTAGCTACCCACCGGGATCAATGATTTTTATATTATTATTAGCTACTGTAACAGCACTAATTAGTACCGGTCTAACCAAATGGTTGGTTGATACAAATGAAATAAATAGAAAACAAGTTATAAAGAAAGCTCACGACGAGGAAAAGCAAAAGATTATAGATATTGCTGAAATTGACCCTGAAAGGTATAAAAAATTAAGAAAGCGATGGGAACGATTGGATAGTATGATAAAACAATCACAACAAAAGTTAGCATTGAAGCGTATGTTACCTAGTTGTATAACATTTGTCCCAATGATAATAATTTTTTCGGTTGTAAGAGGATTTTATGGTAATGCAAATCCGGTTGCGTTATCGCCAATGAACGCTAACGATGTACCTTTAATAGGAGGAATGATGGCCGGTATTACGAACAAAGAATGGCTTTGGGCGTATTTTGTTTATGGAGGGTGGAGGACTATTGGAATTAGCGCAGGATGGATAAATTTTACAGCCTGGTATTTTCTATGTAGTTTTGGAATAAACACCTTAATACAAAGATTATTGAAATTACAAACGCAAGCACAAGGAGGTATGGAACAAATAATGGGTGGGAGCAAGGCCAAATCTTTAGAATTTCCGGACATTTAACCTATATTCTATTTGTTAATATTAAAACGCAGACAGAGGGATTCGAACCCTCGGGTGCTTTCGCACACTGGCTTTCTGGGTAAGGTTACCGCTCCAAGCCAGCGCCGTACCGCTTGGCTATATCTGCAAAAAAAAAAAGGTGCTTACGACGCTTTTTAGCGACGCTCAGCTATCACTTCAAAAATATTTTCTTTCTAAATTAAATTATTACTTTGTTGGAATGGAAACAATTTCTTTTAATTTCTTATCGAGTTTGGCTTTTTTAATTGCAGCTTCAATATCGGTATGTGAAGCTCCTTTTTTGATTTCAATCGATTCGGTTATGGGTTCTAGGTGCTTATAATTAGCCCTTCTTCTTCTTACATTCAACCCATCAATTAAAATATAATTTTTATCGATGATATCAACAACAATGCAATATTTTCCGGCTTCCCTTCCTGTTGTTTTAACGCAAACGCGTCCTATGTCATATACGCTCATTTAATTTGTCACCAAATTATTTTCTATAAATCTATCAATACTGAATTTTATATTTTTCAGAAAAGATAGACATTTTCATGTAAATTAGGGAATAATTTTAATAATAAATTTTTTATGATTTTTGTTTGAAATGATAAACTAAATTTTTTTTAACGCTATTAGGATTTTATCTACTATTTCTTCAATAGTTAAATGTTCTGCGTCAATAATTAAATCAAAAAATTCCTTTATGGATTTACCATCACCTAAATCAATATTATACAGTTTTTTGAAGCGTTCTAACTCAGACTTTTCTCTTATAGTTGTTTCATTTAATTTTTCTTCGTATAATGTTTGATCTCTATCTGCCATTCTTTTTACACGCACTTCTAATGGACAAATCAGTTGAATTTTAAAATTAGCGATGGATTTAAGTATGTGTCCACTTAGTTGACTATCAATAATAATATTACCTTTCTTTGCCATACTAACGACTTTATTATCTAACTCTTTATCAACATCGGGATGCTTCTCAACATAACTTGTATATTCTTCTAACGACATATTGTTTTCTTTTGCCATATCTCTAAACACTTGACCTGTTGAGTAATAGAGGATACCCAACTTATCTGCTAATAATTTGGCGATTGTAGATTTTCCCGTACCATGTAACCCAGATATCGCTATTATCATCTTATATTCCTCAAAATTGAATTCAGTTCTTATAAAAAATTACATATTATCAATAATATCTATACACTTAAAAACAGTCAATCTGTATGTTGCCAAACTGCTTCTCTAAGAATAGTCTGTAAACATTTTGCACAATATCTTCCACTTTCAGGACGGTTTGCTCTCCTAGAAACGCGGTTCGTTTGTTTAAATCGAGATGGTCGTAATCGAGGTATAGCTTGAAGTGGTTTTTTGCATATAGCACATTGAGCTTTACTAGGTTTTTTTCTCCAATAATGAGTAACATTGATGCTTCCGGGAGTTTTTAGCTTCTTACGTGCTTGAGCTTTTGATCTTAAACCGGGTCTTGGCAAATTGATTACCTTTAATACTTAATTAGTGTTATTCGAAATTTTAACTAATATGGTGTTAAAGTATGAAAACTTAATTAATTTTTTCATTTTTGCTAGATTTTAAGATTTAATTTCTCCTTAAATTCTTTAAACACACTGTATAAATCGTCCGCCATGGAATCTCTTAACTTTTGATGATTTACGATTTTTTCTCCATTTTTTAAAAATTCTTGGTAGATTTTTGTTAGTTTTACTTTACTTAATTCTAAACCAGGAAACCTATCGAAACTTTTCTTCAAATCTTTAATAAGGTTAGATATTATCTCGTTATTATCGAAAGCCTCTAATTTTAATGCGTCCATCAGCGTTATAAATGAGGACGTAATTTCAGAAGTGAGCCTTGGAATTTCAAGAATGGAAGAGCTTGTTGATTTTGAGAATTGGTTAGTCGAAATATTAAGCGATGATATTTTATTTATAATGTCAATAGCTTTGTAATAATCGTCAGTAATATTCATATTAGCTAATAATTTTGATAATTCAATATTATTCGTATTTAAAGATAAGTTAATCTTTAACAAATCGTTTATAGCACTTTTTATCGACCTTTGAAAAAAGTTTTCTTTAAGAGTGCCAGTTTGATATTTTTGATTTAAGCTAATTATTGTGTTTACGGTAGCGAACAGTTCCGATTCAAGTTCTGAACTAATTTTAGAAGAATCCTTTTTTTGATTTGTCATTATTTTAAAGTTACTATTATAGTACTAAAATATAAATGTAGGACGGAAAAAGTAAAAAAAGACGGCAATAACTATCCCTATTGCTAAGGATGAGATGAGTACTCGAAACGTGGATGAATTGGATAATTCTCTAATAGAAAGGGATATCAGAATAGGAACCCATATACCTAATGTAACAGCATCGATAACATCAAGAACTGTCCATACTGAGGATGCGAAAAATGGATCTCCATAAGCGACTTCAAGATCAAGAAACGACATACCAGGAATAGTAATGCTCGGCATTCCGATTAGAATAATTAAGATTTTTACAACCGTAATTAATAAATAGGGAGCAAAAGCGCATAACATCATTTTATATTTCTTTGCTTGTTGTTGATGTAAAGTACCTCCTTTATAAATGCTAAATGGGCTCATTTCCGCTTCGCTATATTTCTCTTTTTCTTCTGCGTCTTTTCCAAAGCGAGATTCTAAACGTTCTGAAAAATCAACTGCAATATTTGCCCCTCTAGAAAAAATCCATATCAAAAGTACCCCTGAAAGCAAATATGTCGCAAAACCATATGCGAAAAAAGTTAAGAAGAAAGCCAAATCTATATAGAACCTATTAAGGCTCAAGGGTGGTATGGTTAGAATATTAATGCGTGAAGAAAAAACTAAATACATAAGCCCACATAGAAGCGCATTAAATAACATTATTCTAAATCCCGGAGCGTTTTTCCTCTTATGATTAATATTCCAAAAAGCTCTATTTGGTTTAGTAAATAACCACAGAATTATAACATACCAGCGAGCGGGAGAAGTGAAATCCTCTTCAATTCGCTTAAAAATAGAAAAATTTTCTATCCTTTCAACTCTTAGTCGTTTACCACAAAAAGCGCACACGAATGAATCAATTCGGTTATCATTTCCACATCTAGGACATCTATTAGCTGCAGTTGCTGACATAGTTGTTTAACAAGGTTTAAGTTTTTATATCTATCATATAATTTTAATCATTTAAAAATTTAAATAGAAATATATTACATATAAATCCATTTAAAAAATTCCTAAAATTAAAAGTGTAAACTTGATGATCTATTGAAAGTTAATTATATGGTGATTTTGGTGTTTTATAATCTTGTATTCTCTATTTGTAAATAGTTTAATTAACTCTAAATTTGTATGAGTGTGGCTGGTAATTTCTGATACCTTTATGCTTGAAGGTTTTTTTACAAATCCCATTAGTGCGATCAATTGATCACTAAGATACTTGTCTACAGGAATTTCGTTTTGTATATAGATCAACATTTCTTGAGCTACCATAGAACCTAATTTCTCTGATGAGAGTTTTTTATCACCTAAAAATGTTCCTGTTGAAATTATTGCCCCAGTGTCAGATTCTGCCCATAAAGATACACCAACACCGGGACTAGTTGAATCTACCCATGTAAATTTAATATCAGTTTCAGTTTTTATATTTTTCCTAAGTTGTTGTTGAATAGCTTTTCTGATTCTTGTGCCAATATTATCTCTATTTCGCCTTAAATGATTAGTTATGATTATTTCACCCTGAATTAAGTCGATATTTCCTAATTCTGTTAAATTAACTGGTTTTAAATTTTCCTTTGATGGATGAATTACGCATTTAAGTTGAGCCCCTCCTTTTGGATAAAAACCATGCTTCAGAATATCTATATCGATTTTTAATCCCGATCTATCGAATAATTTATAAGGTACTTGTTGAAGATAGTTAATACTTGGAGCCCATTTTCCAAAAGTTCCACCACCTTTAATAAAAATCTCTATAGCTTCATGCTTTTTAAAACCTAAGCTAGCTATTTGAATTGGTTGTAATAATAATCCAATGCTAGCTGCCGTACTTACATTGAGCTCTATAATACTTTTTACTTCATTTCTAGAATTTGGAGTTAACAATATCTCTTCAGTACCCACCGCACATGGACTAAGAGCACTCTTTGATACTTCAGACAATGTTTTTAACCCAAGAAGATGTTGTAACCGTAATCCAGGCTTTGGTCGATTAGCACGAATATTTTTAATTTTTATAGGGCGTTTAAATAAAACTGAATATGCCGCACTAAGGCGTAGGATAGCTCCACCCCCCTCACCAAACGAACCGTCGATCTCTAATAAATTACCTTCAATCAAAACAAATCTTCTTTTTTAAATAATGTTTTTATGCGTTCAATGCCATTAAATTCTTCTATTAAATTAACAATCTCCTTTGGTACTAAACTCGTCCAATTCTTATTTTCCTTGTATATTAGTTTTCTAACATTTGACCCATTATATTTTTTCTTAAAAATTTCTATTTTTTCGCCCACCTGTATTCCGTTATTTTGAAATAGTTGTCGAACCCAGTCACTATTAGAAAAAATTATATCAAACTCTCCTACAATAGAAGTAACATGGTCAACCCATTTATTTGCGTTAAAGATGTCGGGAATAGGGAAAATTTCAAACCTATTAGGGTTAATTCCTCTTTTTTTAAGAGCAGAAGAAATAAAATTTACTCTTTCTTCATAGTTAAATGGATCGCTTTTAATTTTAGAAAGCTGAGAACTTCCAATCCCGATTTTTAATTTTTTATAATTTTTTAATATTTTAGTGAGAATATAAATATGACCATGGTGTAATGGTTGAAATCTTCCTATAAATAACGCTATTTCTTTTTCTGAGGCTTTTTTTTTAGTAGTTTTAATATCCAATCCAAACTTTACTTTCAGGTCCATATCAAGTATTTTTAACCATATTTGTTTTGAATGATCAACAAATTTTTCATTCTTTAAGAGATTCACCATTTCAGATTTATCGTAAAATCGACTTTCTTTGATCTCTAATTCGGTTGGGTTAGGTCTTAAATTTTCATTATATTTAACTAAACCTAAAAATACATAAGCGACTTCAGTTGATTTTTTATCTTCCTCTGATATTAGATCGTAAAAAATTAGCTTTTCAACAGATTTTGGGGGTATTCCAAATTCTTCTTCAAGTTCTCGTTTTGCTTCCTCCTCGATATCTCTTAGATTTAGATCTTTTTTATACAAAACATGTCCCGAGGCAGAATCCGTGTAATAATCTGGAAAAATCTCCTTATTTTTGCTTCTTTTTTGCACCAGACATAAAACCTGATTATTAGGGGAAAAAGAAACTACAAAAAATCGTATTATTAGATGGCTAATTTCTTTCTGATGTGCTTTTATTCTGGTCATAGGAAACACATACTTTGCTATCTGTCCAGAGTGTAAAAATCTAATATTTTTATCCAATATGCACGCAACAATTTCTTCGCTCATTTTTTATTAACCTCTGGTAGTAAAACAGTAATGCTATCTCCTACACATACTCCAAAATCAACTGCAGCATCTCCTTGATTTTTAGAGATCTCCAAGAACCCACTTGAACCAATTAAAAATAATATTGAATTTTTTTTACCTTCTTCAAAAAACTGTACAAATTTACCACTAATTTCGGTTTGTTTTAATTTTATCTTCAGAGTTGCTCCATCTTTTAGTGATAAAGAACCTGCTTTAATATTGGTGATAATATTTCCAAAATCGTCAATATATTGAATGGTACATCTTATTTCTTTATCATTAATTTTATTTAATTCAATAGGGTAAGAATTTAATTTACTAGGGTTAAAATTTACACCAAAATTACTAAGAGGGATGCCTTTAGTTATGTTAGCAGCAATAGGGGCCATGATATCTCTACCATGAAAAGTTTTGGAAATTGGTTTAATAAAATAATCTTCGTTTTTAATTTCTATACATTCTGAAAATTTATCTGATTCAAATACACCTAAAAAAATCCCGTTATTTGGTCCAACGAAATAGTAATTATCTACAGTTTTTACGGCTAAAATCTCCCGAGAACTACCCACTCCAGGATCCACTACGATAATGAAAACAGTTCCTTTAGGGTAATATTTATATGTAGTAGTAATAATATATGATGCTTCAATAATTGAAAAAGGAGTAATATTATGTGAAATATCTACAATAATAACTTCGGGATTAATATTGAGAATTACTCCCTTTATGCTAGAAATGTAATGCTGTCCTTTAGTCCCAAAATCAGTTATTAATCCAATAATCCTTTTATGTAATTTTACCATCTTAAAGAGACTTTTTTAAAGAACTTTAAAAATTAATTAAGGGTTTCATTTCTTTTCCTTATATTTTTCATCTACTTTATAGAATTCCTCAAGAGCTTTTGATTTTAACCGATATTCCTCTTCCTTGTTAAAATCAACTAATTTCTTTGAAAGATCACTAGCTTTTTTATAAGAAATGTACGCGGAATGAAATTCTTCGTTTCTAAGATAATTTCTTGCGTCGTGAACATGTTTGTCCCGCTGTTTCGCCATATTTGGAACATCTCCGGAAAAACTAGCTTTCTCTTTTAAAGATTCGGCGATATCGAGAATATATAATTCTTGAGCAATTTCTGCTGCTTTTTTAAATAATTTTGACGCTTTCTCGTACTCTAACGCCTTTAAAGCGGCATCAGCATTATTAAAAAATTCTGAGATTTTTATGTGTTCTCCTTCTTCGACTTTTTTTAGTAGCTCTTGAGCAATTTTTCTTTCTTGCGTCTCTCCACTCAACATAAATTTTGTTATTGCTATTATGTTAGCTTTCAAAACATCAGGCTTAAGAGTATCAACTAATGGTTCCAGATGTTCTAAATAGATATCTTTTAAGAGGGGTTCAAATTCCGTAGGTTTCATGTTTAAAAGAATTAATCCTAAGATTTCAACTGCTTCTGCCCCTTCCTTTAGAGCTGATCTGTATTTTTCCGGCTTATCGTTTTCATTAAGTAATAATCCAATAATTATTCCAGACGCTTTTCGTGCTAGTTTTCCTTTAAAATTATAAATATAAGAAAATATTTGATGGTCTTTTAATTTTAATAGGTTATATTCATTCTTTGAATGATCCAAATTAAGTCGTAGAAATAAATCGTTAGTGATTCCAAAATCGGATTTAGATTTATTATAGTAACCTAATACTCTGTAATCGGCATCTAGAGGGATTAATATCACAAAACTTCCTATTGGCATTTGTTTTTCTATTCCTTATTTTGTTTAAATGTAATGTTAATAAAGTTAAATCATAAAAAATAGGTTCTTTAAGGTTCTTTACAGCTAATTATTCTATTTGTTTCTTCTCTGATAGATTGAATGATATTTAACAATTGAGCATAATATAGGTTATTCGAAACAGCTTTAGCAGCCTGTCTTATCATATCAATAGCTTTCTTTTCTTCTTCCGTAATTGTCTCAATTGATTTTTTTTCATATAATTCTTTTATACTTGCATTAAAATCATCCGAAATTGTTTGTAAATGTTCGCTAGATTTCATCCGAAATTGTTTAAGCACTTCTACAATAAGTCGGATGTTTTCATTAACAGAAATCGTTTCTTCAGAAAATTTTTGCGACATATTTTGAATGGCTGTACTCATTTGATTAATTTGAGCGATTGTACCATCTAATGAAGTTGTAATTTGATTAATTTTATTTATCATATTGTCTAATAATCTTTCTGCCATTTTTTACCACTTTTTTAGTATTTTTCTCTAAATTTTATATCATACTTTATTTTGGAATTACTTTTTTCATGCTTTTTACTGAACTAATTGCTTCAGAAAGAAGCAGATTCACGGTATCTTGATTTAGTACTTCTCCTGATAATTTTTCGAATTCTTCTAAGTGAGAAATAAGTGCTGCTAAGGCGTCTAATCCTAAACCTTCTTGAATTTTCACTAATTCCTGTTTTGTACTTTCTCCAATGTCTTTTAATACTTCAATATGTTTACCCTTTGTCTCATCTATCTCAACAGAAAATTCCTTCAATCTTTCGTTTAAATTAGAGATTTTCTGTTCGATGTTTTGATTTAATCCATCTAAGGATGTTTTTAATCCTTGTATTGCTTGGCCAAGCTGAGCAATTCGTCCATAAATTGAATTAAGAAGATCTGTTAACATTTCTGCCATGTTATACACCTATGTAATTTTTATGAAAAATATAAATGTTCCTTTTTATGATTTTAATTATAAATATAACAGATTACACCAATAAAAAAATTTTTATGTTTTTGTGCTTTTTGACTTAATAATATTAGCAAAAGAATTCTGAAACGTAAATAGGGAGATTTTTCTTTTTTATGTATTAGAGTGAGGAAGTTTGCACGAATATAGTTTTGGGCCATTAGCTCAGTTTTAGATGATAAATTATCTCATTTACTGAAATGGTTAGCAAGGTTTAATTGAAGCTTGGTCAACAAGCGCAGGTCTTATAATTGACCCATGGACGGACAATGCAATCCAAATCGTCCATGTCAGTAAAAGCCTGAGATCCGGGGTTCAAGTCCCCGATGGCCCACATTAATTTCTCAAGAGATTAGTTCAAACCTATTTTTCTACAAAAAGATAAGCCCTTTTTGGCATCTCAATTCTAGGAAAGTATACAAATCTTCTGCAATAATTAAAAAAAAATTATTCCGTAATAATTATAAAAAAAAACTTCTTTTAACTCCAGAAATTAATGGTTATTTATTCTTTTTAGTTTTGTAGAGCCTAAGTTGCACTATTTAATGCTACCACTCATTTTTAAACCATCTATAAGCCAAGAAATCGGGAGTTCTAAACCGGGTATATCTTCTTTTATATGTAGCGTTGAATTTGGAATGAAGGATTCGCGATATTTAAGAGCGATATATCCAATATCAGGACTTTCGCTATACCATTCAATCATTGCCTTTTTAGTTTTTACATGCACATCTTCCATTTTATTTAAAACTAAATCGAAATCATCGTCTTTCCATACACCGAAATGATTTAACGAGATTGATTTCAATTCCTTTTTAAGATTTCTTAGTTTTTGGAATGTTTTTAGAAGTTCAGTTTCATTAAAGTCCGGGGGCATGAAAGGAGGCAGAAATGTCTCATGTTCCTGCATATTAATAATTGAGTCCCCACCGAAGATATTTTTATTTTTTTTATCTAATAATGCAATGGAATCTTGTGAGTGTCCAAAAAAATCGAAGACTTCCAATTTAAGACCATTTAAATCTATGATATCTCCTTCTTTTAATGGTATTACATTCTCAATAGGACCTACTTCGTAATTGTAGACCTTATTTATTTTTTCGGGATTTTTTAAGTTTTCAATAGCTTTCACAGATGCTAAAGTTTCGAACTCACCAATCCGTTTTTTTAGCCTTCTGTATCCTTGTATATGATCCCAATGAGAGTGAGTTAAAAATAATTTATGAATGGGTAGAAGATTAAACTCTTTTTATTTTCTTATGATTTTAGATGCTGCTATAGTAGTTCCAGTGTCAATTAACATTCTCGATTCTTCGTTTTCGATTACAAATATTGACTGTCGATGAGGCAATCCAAATATAAATGCATCTATAAGATAAGAATTGTCGTTAAATTTACCTTCAGAATCGATAAAAACCATATTAATCAATTAGTAATTTCTTATTTGATACTTTAATTTCAATAGAATTAATTAAATATTTAATTCTATAAATACACACATTATTACATCTAAGTAGGACAAAAATTGAAAGGATTCATAAGATGCACTAGAAAATATTATGACAAGGGTATAAATTACTTGTCTAAATTAGTACTTATCAAGTTTAGAACCCATTTTTTGATTTGCATTAGATTCTTAAGCAAACCTGCTATAGAACCATCAGGAAAAGGTTTTTCTTGATCAAAGGTTTGAACTGCGCTCATCCATTTATTTAAAGCAAGTTGAACCAGACTAGCTCCTTCTGCTTCCATGAAAATTGGTACAACAGCAGCACTTTCTCGAGCATCTCCAATAGCAAAATATACTTTGCGATTAATATCCTTTAATACCACGAAGTTCGTACATTCGTCAAGTTTCCTTTCAACTAATATCATTTTGAGAAGATCTTTTTTCAATGCATTATCTTTTTCGGCAAAAGATTTTTTTCTGTTTTTTAATTTTGGGTGAATTTCGGTATTTAACTTATCCCCAGTGCTCCCTTCGGGAAAGTACTTAGTAATTCTCAAGGAGTTCTCAAGAGCCTCAATTTTTATAAACTTCTTGGTATTTGAGTAAAGAATCGCTTGGGATCCGCTTTGGTTTTCAGTAGGAGACAGTTTAATTAAAATGGTTCTATTAGCTACTGAATTACATGTATGATATGCTAATTCAAAAAACTCTCGTGGAGATAATTTATCGTAACTTTCATCAATTTGCGTAAAAGACCATTGAGTAGTTATCAACTCATTAAATTGCTTTAAAAGTAGATTCTCCATTATATTAAAACCCTTGATATTTATTATTATATAGTGCAATTGATTTTTATTTATTTTTATTTAACCCAAAATAAATGTGAAAGATTAGTAAAGAAAATCATTTTGAAACTACTTGAGAGTAAGCCTTTTCGAATTTCTCAACGGCTGAAATGATATCTTGAGATTTTACTCCTATTGCAGCGTTTAAAACGATGTAGGGTGTAGAATAATTAGCACAACATGTTCCAAAAATACTTTCCTCGGGATTATATACCCTTGGACCGGTAACTCTTAAATTGTACAATGCACCCCCTAGAGCAAACAATTGCTCTTTTTTCAAATTATTCAATGACATCGCAACAGCCACAGGGTTAAATACTTTAAGAATTTTCTCGTCAATTTTTTCAGCAACTTCCTGCAGTTTATCTTCTAGAAGTTTTCGATTTTGTTGTTGTTCTTCTAATAGTTGTTGATATCCTTCAATTCCCAAAGAAAGCATTGAAATAAGAAAATTTACTACTGGTGTTGCAGAAGCACGACCAGCGTAGGCTTGACTAATTTTGGTAATAACATCTTCAGTTGGTGAAGCGATAATAGCCCCACCGACAGGAGTGAGAACATTTTTATCTGTAGATTGAATAATTGCGTCTATTCTACCAGCGTCAATACCAATTCGGATTAATTTCATCCATTCAGGGCTCTGTACACCATAAGCGTTAATGATAATATGGCTCAAATCATGTTTTTTAGCAAATTTGCTTATTTCTTTAATATCGTCGTGCTCTCGAGGAGGGAAAAAACTTGTTAAAGAGATAATTGCAAAACAATCTTCGTCTAAGCTATCTTCTATGTCTTCAATTGGGATTCTAACTGCATCACCAAATTTCTTGCCTTTCACGATTTTACTTTTAACACCTACCAAATCAAATGCTTTGATTAGAGCATTGTGGTCAATTTGTGGAACAATCACAGTTCTTTTATTAATTAATTTTGGGTTATTCCAATCCGGTTTAAGAGCACCTAAACATAATGCTAAGGACATACCTGTGCATAAAGGAACAATAATTGCCTTTTTAGCATTTGGTAAGCCAAACTTTTTAAGAAAGTTTAAAGCTAAATAATTGCTGAGCTCATACATTATCGACCCTCCAGGAGCTTTGGGTTGTGGTGCTGTTAAAAAACCACTCCGTCCTATCCCATGGCAAAATCCCGCTGAAGTTTCCAATTGTAGACTTGAAGCAATTCTTGCTTCGCGTTCTCCTACCCGAGACGCTTTATCGTCCTTATCAGTATCCATATTCGAAAGAGTTTTTAACAAAAACTCGATTTGATCATCGCTCCAAGCATTCTGAGGAACATTTTTCTGTTCAAATAAATTTTGGATGGGTTTTAAGAAATTATTTAGGACTAATTGCCCTCTATTTAGCATATTTTCTGGAATCGGTGTACTTTTAAAGTAATCAATAATCTTACTAAAATCAACCACTATGATCACCGTCCTTATATTAAAATTTAAATTTGGCGGCCCCCAGGGGGATTTTCTTGGAAAAAGCAATTCTTCATCCAAATCGAACCCCTATCCTTCCGCAGGATAACTGGGTCTCTTCATTTTTGATAGAGATATAAAATTTTGAAGCCCAGCGTCTGAGACCACCCCGACCGCCGGGGGCCATAAAACTTATTTCTTTAGTGTATTTTATTTGTTATTTTAATTGAATTTTTCGATTATTTTTTAACTATTTGCTTTATAATATTAATTTTATTTAATAATTCTGTCTTTGATATCTTCGCAATTTATTCGACGACAACCAGGCGTCATTAATCCAAGATTATAGACTGTATCAATATATTTAACTATTATATGCGATGTAGCTCCAAAAATGACATATTTTTTATTTTCTGGAGAGAAATAATTAAATTTACCAACACCGATTAGGTCTTCTTTAAGTTTATAAGTTCTTTCCTCAAAATTCTCTTTGTTCGCAAAAAAAGTTACGGGTATTTTTACGATTTCGCTCACTTCGCTCTCCTGTTTTATCATTCCAATATCTGATGCAATAAAGGCTACAAATGCTGAAATGATGAAACCCTTAGGTGTAAGATGATCATCAATACATCCTAAAACAGTAACCTCATCGAAAGGAATTCCTAGTTCTTCTTCGAGTTCTCTAAAGGCAGTATCAAAATAAGATTTATCTAATTTTGGATCGAACTTTCCACCGGGAAATGACATCTCGCCAGAGTGTTTATCGGTATTGCTTTTTGTTCTTCGAATTAAAACCAAATCATATGGCTTATCTTTGTATGGAATAATTAGAAAGACAACGGCAGAATTCGTGAAATATTCATGTGACATGGAAAGACGATTAGGAGAATCATAATCCTTCAATTTATTTTGAATCAATTGCTCGTTGAAAATGAAGTCCATTTTTATCAAACTTGTATGTTTTGATTAAGAAATTAAAACTTTTTAGTAATAATGCTCCTATATTTGATGTATTCTTTTAAATCTTTTATTTTTTCAAGCTTAAATCGCTGTAATCCTAAGTTCGAAATAGTGTAGTCGTACAAAGTTTCTATGAATGTTACAATCATATAAGCTGTCGCCCCCCATATGGTATATTTTTGATCGTTTTCATGGTCGATATAATTGAAATAAAACACCGGAAATTTATTTCCATCAACATCAATAGCTTGTTCTCTAAATTGTGTTTTAGACGTGAAGAAATCAATAGGAATCTTTAATATTCTCTGAACTTCTGTTTCTTGTTTAATTAATTTTTGAGTTTTATTAATAACTGCTACATAAGGTGTAATAATATACTTGGTCATAGTAGGAAAATCGTCAAGGCAACCAATAATTTTAATATATTCCCTTAAAACTCCAATTTCCTCTTCGGTTTCTCTAAGGGCAGTATCTTTTAAAGATGAATCCTTATTTTCTTCAAACTTTCCTCCTGGAAAAGACATTTCCCCTCTATGTCTCGTTCCCAGATTCGAACGATGAATCAAAATTAAATCATAAGGTTTATCCTTATAGGGAATGATAGCAAAAAGTACCGCTGAACTCGTAAAGAAATCATCTTTAAGAGAGATTCTCGAAGGTGACTCGCAATTAAAAAGTTTACTCTTAATAAAGTTTTCATTGAAAATTAAAGAATCCATATATTTTAGGAAAAAATTTAAGATGGTAAATATTTTATGATTATAATATTCAATCCTAATAAAATTTTTAGTAAGTGGTTAAAAGTGAAGCTCCCTAAAGAACTCAGAGAGAAAAGTGATCTCAGTGCTACAGCAACCAAAGGAAAACGATGTTCAATAAAAGGTTGTGGAGATCTAGCCATTAGATCACTATCAGAAAAGGGATGGAAAGCCTATGTTGAGAAAGCGAATCTAAAATTTTATGAAAATAAGCAACATAAAATATATCTTTGTAAGATACATTATAAAGAAGCTAATAAATATAAAAAATCTCAAGAAAAGTTATATCAAAAGAAAGGCTTCTTAGAAAACTCTGCTAATATAAGTAAAGGAAAACGGTGGGATTGGGACTGAGATAACCACATCTTAAGGGATAAGATTCATCTGATCATAAAGATTACTGATTATAAGATATTCACCATTTATAAGACCAATAGTCAGTAGCGATAATGCAATTATTAATATTATAAAACCAATGAGTTTTTTCCTCATGTTTATCAAAAATTATAATATTTGATATAAATTAAAAATTTAGGTTAAATCACTTTGTGAGATCTTCTAAAGTTTTGATTTTAAGAACTATTTTTTTTAGTTTTATCTCGTATTCTTTATTTTTCACTTCGTAGTCTTCTTTTGAGAGTTCTTTGGCTGAAAATCTTCCCTTATTTAGATTTTTTTTCGTTTGAAGCTCAGCTTTTTCCATTTTGAGTTCTTTAATCCACAGCTTCATTCCTATGGTCAAATCTTCTCTCTCTGTTTCAAGAACCGCTTTTTCTTGCTTATATTTTTCTCGCAAGCTCTCAAAGGAGTCTTTATCGACTTTATGTAGTTTATATTGTTGAGCTAAATTCTTTAATTGAAAGATCTTCGTATCAATATCTTCTTGTATTCTTTGAACAATAAACGGTTTTTCCATTTTATCTTCTAAATCGGTTTCTTTTTGCTTAAGTTCTGCTATTAATGTTTTAATCGCGGTAACTTTTACATTAATGGATTTGTTATATTCCTCGTCAACATCGTATCTTGGATCTTTTATAGCATTTTGTATTTCTTTTAATTTATCTACTAAGATTTCTTTGTTCAATTTAATATCGTTATACTCTATGTTTAATATCATTTGTTCTTTAACTTCAAAAGGGAGAGGTTTTTCTGTAACTTCCCTTGCTTCTTTTTTCTTTTTGCTTTTTTTAACGGGTTCCTCATGCAAATCTTCGAAGTCTTCTTCTTTGATGCTTTCAGCTACGATTCTTTCTTTGGGTGTTTTCCTTTCTTTAATAATATCCTTGGCTTTCTCTACTCCTGTTTTTTCTGGCTTCTTAACTCCAGCTAAAACGGGTTTACCACAAATAATACAGAATTTATCTTCACTTTTCAACGGATTACCGCAATATACGCAATATTTAGCCATTTATATTCTCACTTCTTAATTTGTTTTAAAATAAGATATAATAAAATGATATTGTATTTGTAATTAAATTTTATTGGAGTCCAATAATTACAGTTATTTCTCTAATTTATTTTAAATTATTGATTTTAGTATTTCTTATGTTAAAAAATATTAATTTTAAATAACTATTAAATAACATCATAGATTTAATTCATTTTTCCTTTAAATTTTAATGTTAGAAATTAAGAAGAAAACTCCAGTCCATATCGGTCTTTTTGGTCACATAGATTCCGGTAAAACAGCAGTAGCTGCTGTTTTAAGCGAGTATATTTCAACTGCGGGAATTGACGCACATCCTCAGAGCAAGGAAAGGGGAATTACAATAGATTTAGGTTTTACAAGTTTTGTTTTAGAGAAATATTTGATCACATTAGTAGATGGTCCCGGGCACGCAGATTTGATTAAAATTAGTGCTTCTTCAGTAGAGATAATTGATTGTGCTCTAATTGTAATTGATGTAACGGAAGGTCCTCAGATTCAAACTGGAGAACATTTGATAATGATTGAGGCGCTCAACATTAACGATATTATTGTAGTACTTAACAAAATTGACATATTTAAGGGAAATTTAGATGCTGAAGTTAAAAAAATTAGAAATTTTTTTAGATCGACCTCATATGGCTCAAATATACCTATCTTTCCGGTTTCTGCAAAAAATCAAGTTGGTTTTGAAGATTTAAAAGAGGGAATTTTAGAGAAAGTTAAAACATTGGATATTAAAAGAAACTATGAAGGAAGCGTTATAATCCCAATTGATCACCATTTTTCAATAAAGGGAAGAGGAGCGGTAATTACCGGCACAATACTTAAGGGAAGGTTACATATAAATCAGGATATCGATGTAATTCCCGTAAACACTTCAGGTAAAGTCAAAAGTATTCAGATTTTTCATCAGAATGTTAACGAAGCTCAAGCTGGTGATAGAGTTGGAGTTAATATAAAAGGAATAGATATTAAAAAGGTGTATCGTGGTTGTTACGCTACAGATAACAAGAAAGCATTCGATTTATGCGATCTAATTGATATTCAAGTAAAACAAAATAAGTTATTCAAACCTAAGACTCAATTCGGAACTCAAGTGCATGTTACAATAGGGATGTTTACGGTTACTGGACATATATTTCCTTATATTGAAAAGAATGGAAAAAAGATTCAAATAGAAAGCTCGGGTAATTCCAACACATATAACGCATATTTATGGTTAAATGAAAAAGTCTTTATTAATAAGGAAAGAACCACGATGCTTATAAGTCGATTAGATCTTCCGCCGACAACTCTAAGAATACTTGGTGCAGCGAAATTGATCAACATATCTAAAGAACCTCCAAAGCTTTACAAGTTTAAAATAAAGAAAGGATATGTTCAGAATCCTGAGCACGCTCAAGGAATTGTTTGTAATGATTTAGCCCAAAGCTTTGAAGGAGCTAAAAAACTCATTGGTCGTAAATTAGAACCCCCCTTTACTAAAGTTATTGGTACTTTTGGGACGAAAGGATTAGTAATTGTAGGAATTGAAACAAAAGACCAAAAAATGAAAAAAGGGGACCCAATCATGCTAAAAGAATTACGGAGTTTCACATTGAAATCTAAAAAAGATTTAAATTTGCTGAATTAATTTATTATATTAATTGAGGTTGA
>Ga0114921_10000443_pt1 | contig 17636 bp, 16 predicted proteins | sample BentaG_FD_87016 | JGI IMG/M metagenome (GOLD analysis project Ga0114921, IMG submission 87016) | Deep subsurface microbial communities from South Atlantic Ocean to uncover new lineages of life (NeLLi) - Benguela_00093 metaG | ecosystem: Environmental > Aquatic > Marine > Oceanic > Sediment ...
CAGAAATCCTGGTGCCCAGCGACGACAGTTTGGCGGACGATGTTTGGGAAGCCGGTGTAGAGTTATTCAACGAGGTCGGCATGTACTGCATGAGTTCTAGCCGCGTAATCAAATTCGATGAGTCTGAAGTAAAAGAAGCCCTTAAGGAAGGTCGCGGTGAAGTTGAGTTCGGAGAAGGCGGCGAAAGACGGGTGGTAATTCGAAGGGGAATAGAGGGCAGCAGGCCGCCTATAATTGTCGGGGGAGTCATTGAAAGCGACTTTCCGGAGGGCGAGAACTTCGTCAAGCTGTATCAAAGCATCGCTCAAGAGCCCCTCATAGATGGACTTTATGTGGGTCCTCCCCTTCACACGGCTGAGGGCTACACCCTTCGATTGGGAACTCCACTCGAATTACATTTAGGTAGGTGCATGGCCTCTTGGGCACGTGAAGCCGTTAGGAGAGCTGGGAGGCCTGGACTACACTTTGTCTCAGCGTGTCCGTCCGCCATCGGAGATATTGCTGCATGTAACCCTGAAGATGGAGTCCGAAGGTCCGATGGGCTGATGATCTCTGTCACGTCTGAGCTTAAAACGGACTATGAAGCCCTTGGAAAAGTAGCCTTTGCACTCGACTATGGCTGCATTAGGGCTACACATGGCGGATCCATCATCGGCGGCTGGGCTGGAGGACCGGAAGGCGCCGCAATAGTATCAGTCGCCGACTTCTTAGCAGCAGTCATGGTCTATCAACATAGAATCAATCCTGTTTATGGCGACCATGGCTTGACGAGATGCCCAGGCACGGTGCCCATTTCGAGTGTTAACCCAGGGATGTGGGGTACGGAGCTCACTGGACAGGCGATTGCACGAAACTACAAAGGTCCTAATGGACGGTTTTTTTTAACCGCTGCAGGCCCTGGCACGGAGATGCAGTTCTGGGAGATCGCTGCTCTATGTATCGCTGGACTGGCTTCAGGGCGTGACCTCTTCTGCGGTGGCGGTATACGAAGGTACAAGGTAAAGCCCATGTTGGGCAGCGCACTTGAAAACAAGTTTCATGCCGAATTAGGACACGCGGCAGCTGGTATAAAACGAGATGACGCCAACGAGTTAGTTAAACAAATTGTACAGAAATATGAGAAAAATATAACCAAGGATGGCGGCCCTTGGGGATACACTTTTGGTGAGATGTATAACTTGAAAACACTGACCCCTAGACAAAAGTTCCTAGAACTCTATGAAAAGGTGAAGAATGAACTAGAGGATCTAGGTCTGGAATTCAATTATTAATCCTATCTTCCGACCGGCTTCTCGTAGTCATCGAGACAATCACAGCGTTTAGCGGCTCCTTCGAGACTTCGCATGCGACCCTTTTCATGAGGTATAACCCTATTCGGAAATTGTTGGAACTTCAATGGTTGATCTCTTGGTGACTATCCCTGAGCTGATTGAGGATGGGCGCCGGGGAGGTTGTTTGAGGGAAGGTCGCCGATGCTTCAGGATCGATGGGCAGAAGGTTAGGGCCCTCCCGAATCGAAGCCACCTTCACCTCCGCTCTCCGCCACTCGATCATAGGACCATGTCAACGGCGCGATACTATATTTTATAGATGTTTTTGAGTATAAACATCATTGTGAGATTCAGTTATGGTCCTCAGAAGTAGGTGGATGCCCAACAAAGAGGAGGTGACGGCCAGGGAGGGGCTGGTCACGGCAATGCAGCCACAGTGCGCAGAGGCCGGGCTGAAGATGCTGAAGCTGGGCGGCAACGCCATCGACGCGGGCGTGGCTATGGGTTTCTGCAACATCGTCGTTGAGCCCTATATGGCCGGGCTTGCGGGGCTGGGGTTTATGCTCATCTACCTGTCCGAGGAGGACAGGACCGTCGCAATAGACTTCAACACGAGGGCCCCCCGGAAGGCGACCCCCGACATGTACAGCGTGATCGGCCCCGCTCCAGCCGGCGCCAACACGATATTCGAGGTGGAGAACGACGAGACGCAGATCGGCGCCAAGGCTGTTACAGTACCCGCCACCTGCGCGGGCTTCTGCCTGGCCCATGAACTCTACGGCAGTCTTCCGCTGGAGAAGGTCATGGAGCCCTCCGTCAACCTGGCGTCGGAGGGTTTCCACGCCAACTGGCATGTGACCCTGTGGCTGGCTAACAACATGCGGTGGATACAGCAGATCCCGGCCATCGCCGAGATGTGGCTTCCCGGCGGGCGCTGCCCCCGGAGCTTTCCCGAGCCGGGAGATAAGATAGTCCAGTTGAACCTGGGGAGGCTTCTCAGGCGCATCTCCACTGAGGGACCGGACGCCATGTATAGGGGAGAGGTGGCCAAGGCGGTCAAGGATGAGGTGCTCAAAGGCGGCGGCATCCTGTCGAAGGAGGATCTGGAGGAGTACGAGCCTCTGGTCTCGGAACCCCTGTCTGTAGCCTATCGGGATTACACGATAATGGCTGTCCCTACCCCCAGCGGCGGCCCCACAGTGCTGGAGACCCTCAACATCCTCGAAGATTTTGACCTCCAGTCGCTGGGGCACAACACCTCTGAGTACTTGGACCTTTTCGTCGAATGCGCTAGGCACGCCTTTGCCGACCGCTTCCGCTACCTGGGGGATTGGGAAGTGGCAGAGGTGCCCATCGAAGGACTACTCTCCAAGGGGTACGCCAAGGAGATAGCCGGACAGGTCGACCTGAAGGAGGGGGACCTCAAAAAAGGGCTTGTGGAGGAACCCTGGGTGTTCTACCTCGAAAGGGCCCTTCACGACCCATGGAGATACGACCCTCGACCTAGACCTTCAATGCCGTACGGTGCGGCGTCGTCGCCCTCCGACAGAGAAAGCACCACCCACTTCAACGTGGTAGACAGGGATAGAAACGTGGTCTCCTGCACCCATACGGGCAGTTTCCGACCCGGGGTCATACCACTTGGAACAGGGCTCTACCTCGTGGGAGGCATGAGCTGGTTCATCGCCAAGGCGGGCTACGCCAACTCCGTCGCCGGTTGGAAGCGCCCCCTGGTGAACATGGCTCCACTGATGGTGCTCAAGGACGGGGTGCCCGTCTTGAGTGTGGGCTCCCCCGGGGCGAGGAAGATCATAAACCGCAACACCCAGGTGGTGCTCAACGTCCTGGAGTTCGGCATGGGCATACAGGAAGCCATAGCAGCGCTCACGGTCGACGCCAGCGGACGGAGGACCCTCCTGGACTCCCGTCTGCCGACGGACGTGGTGGGCAGGCTCAAAGAGAAGAGGCATCAGGTCGACGTGGTGGAGGAGCAGCCGGGCATGACGGGGAACTTCGCCCGCCCAAGCGGGATCCTGTTGGACTACGAGACCGGTCTGCTCCACGGAGGGGTGGATGTCTTCCGTCCCGCCATCGCCCTTGGCCTTTAAGGCCTCCAGGACACGTAGACATACCTGCAGCGCGCGTATATGTCTCGTCATTGGATCGGCGAGATGGAGGAGATCTCAAAGACCTTTCAAGATCTGGGCATGACTCCGAAACTCTACAAGGGTGCAGCCGACGTGTACAGATTTGCAACAAAAAACTTTGCGTTAATGCCTCTGGATCCATTTCCGACGTATCACAATGAGCGGTTTGTTACACAGTCCGTTCAGGTACTTCTCGTCGTATACCACCCTGACCCTTAGGCCGTGGTCGTCTAGGAGCCTGAGGACGAGGTTGTCGAGGGCCCAGGCTGGGATGTCCCTGAACCTCATCTCGCTCTGAGCCCTCCTCTCCTCCTTCCGGCTCACACCTTACACCTGCCCGTAAGGACTAGAAAAAGGAAAGGGAGTAGTGGCCTACCACTGACAATGGACGGAAAAACACACCTCGCAAGAAAACAGGGTAAAATGTATCGACTTTGCCAATTGAAACCTCATCGATCTCCGGTGGAAGCCTTTTTAATGGGCTACGGGTTTTTGTTTCTCCCGTGGCCGCTGTGGTGTAACGGTAGCATAAAGGCCTGTGGAGCCTTCGGCCCGGGTTCGAATCCCGGCAGCGGCCCTCCCCATGGACAACTTTAAAATCACCGTGCGCGGCTTATCTCTTTGGGCGGAGGTTGCCAAGCCAGGTCAAAGGCGTAGCCCTGAGGCGGCTATTCCGAAGGGATTCGTGGGTTCGAATCCCACCCTCCGCACCAGTTCTGGTCGGCGCGTCGGTGGCTTGTCATAAGGGTTTCAGGTTTTTAGAACCCCCGTTTGAATTTTGCGTGGTGGTGTTTACGCGGGTTCATTGGTTCGTTGAATCGAGATTAGTTGCTCTGAGGCGGCTGTTCCGAAGGGATTCATGCAAATATTTTTTACCAATAAAATAGTCAATTTAATATTTTCCTTTTTTTTCTCTTCATATGTTCTATAATTTTTTAAAAATAGTTAATTGTAAAGAAAAAATTTATAAATATTTATTCTAAAAGTAGATATATGGCACAAGTAGAAGATAATGAGAGATAAAATAGACTTAATTTATTTGAGGGAGTAGTTATTGGTATCTATGGAAATTGGTTAATTTCATTCATCGAAATGATAAGCTTTGATAAAGTGGTTTGGATTTTTGGGGTATGGTATCAACCTTTATGTGTATTTTTAGCTTTTTCAACATTTTTTTATTGTTTTCTTATTCTATTTTTAGACCTGCACTCATGACTCCAAGATTTGCAGTTATATTAGGATTAGGACATGTTATTGGAATTTATGGTGCCCTTTGGGCTGAGGGTATTATATTTTATACAGATCTCTTTTATTATCTTGGAGTTTTACATTTTGTAATTATTTTTGGAATTGAAATTAGAAAAGCAATTATATTATCCAGAAGATAATATTTTTAATTAAAATGGGGTTTTATAGGATACACCTCCAAGTAGTAGGATATTCAAATCCCATCCTCCACATACCCTTCGACCCCGATCTCTACCACGAGCTCAACGTCGCGCGTGCGCGAACGTGATCCGGGTTAAATGGCTTCCGTCCTATGAGTAGGCTTAGTAGAGGTGGCGCAGGATCTCATTTCCTAAACAGACACAATCACAACGCCGGAATCGTAACGAGTCCCCTTAACGACGAATTCAGACGTTAAGGAAGCGTTATCCGCCGTGGGCCACGTTAACCGCCATAATACCTGCCTAGGGCATGCAAACGCTACAAACGATCGTAAAGGAGACGTTCTAACGCTCGTTTGTCCTAGTTCGTAACGATAAATAAATATTTTTATCGATGAATCAACGTCTTCTTAACGCGCTTGCACAGCCGTCTGAAACGGTAAACCTCCAACGTACCAAGCCTCCCGTTAACGCCCACCCATTGTCGGCTTTGTATTCGAGAACGATGATCAACGTGAAAAAGGGCAGGCGTACAAACAGTAACAACATCCCAGAAACGCTATGCGTCTCATCCTCCCCTCCTGACCACGACCTTGCCGTCTCCCGTCCGGGAGATGAAAATTCAGCCCTATCGCGAAAAGTACTGTGAAGAAGGGGATTGTTAATATCGTCCTTCAAGATGCGAGAGATGTTAGACGTTGCTCGGACAGTTGGACCCCCGATATAATCATGGTTGTCACAGATACCGGTTTTAGTGATGACGCTAAAATTGTCGGGGATACACATCGAATCTATCTTGTCAAAGCTGAAGACCCTGGATTCCAGTTCGTAGGGCGGATGGGCAGAGAGGATTTCGAGAAACTAACAGCGAGTAAATATTGAGATTTTACATTAACGTGGCTTTCAGATTATTGTATCGCTCGAATCTCTAGCACCTTATTCCTGCATTCTCTCGCATTTTCGTAGTCTCCCAGAAGGGCGTGGTATTCCTCCAGATCTTTCCACAGCATGAGGTCGTCCGGCAGGGTCTCCATCGCCGTCGCGCGCGCGACCTAGGCATAGGTGGTTCTACTTTCATACCAACGAACCTAAAAAGCACGGAAACGTCAGGAGGTTCAGCGTATCCCTTCCGCCCACCCTCATCGAGGAGTTTGACGAGACTTGGCGGAGTATGAAGTACGACAACAGGTCCAAGGCCGTCCACGACGCAGTCTGTAGCTTCATCACCGAGGCACAGTGGACGAAGCAGGAGTCGGGTGTCGTCGTCGGTGTCGTTCTCGTCCTCCGTTACCTAGACAGACCTGGTCTGGTGGAGGAGGTTGCTGCAGTACAACACAGATTTAAAGGGGTCATAACATCGATCCAACAGCTATTCATTAAGGAGAACAAGATCCTTGAGATAATTGGGGCTAAGGGAAAAGTGGAAGAGATTAAACGGCTAACACAGGAACTCGCCGCGCGCGCTAACTAGTTCTGTTGTATCTCCTAATTTTCGCGCGCGCGAGTATAACTATATTTTAACTCATAAGAGCACGAGGTTCACAATGGTTCGCGATCGATTGAAATATCAGACTAGGCTTTTTTTCCAGTAGTCGCGACGTATATCACGAACTGATCCGCGCCTTCCAGACCTAGGATATAGTTGATCTCCTCATCGTAGAAGGCCCCTATGGCACACGCACCACATCCGATAGCCTCTGCAGCCAGATACAGATTCTGGCAGGCGTGCCCGGCATCAATGTGCATGTACCTGTACCCCCGCTCCCCATAGCGCCAGTATGACCGGTAGGCCATGGCAGTGAAGATGAAGGTGACGGCGCAGGTCTTCACGATATTCTGCTTGTAACAGGCTTCCGCCACCCTGTCTGCTAAACTCTCCTCTAGATTGATAACTGCGAGCTTGTGGTCGATGGCAAGGAACCTGTATAGCCCCAGCTTCAGTTCCTCCACCCTGTTCACCAAGAGATAAGTCTCGAAGGGGTGTCGAGCGCCCGCCGAGGGAACCGTCCTCAGGGTCGCGGGCCGCGAAATCACCTCCTTCACCCCTTGGCAGCTCCATAGAAGCCAAGAGAGCTCTTCAAGGGTGAGAGACTGTTCTGAATAGGTCCTAACGCTCCTCCTATTCTCGAGAACCTCCCTCAGGTCTACATGTCCGAGAACCAGATCCTTCGGAGCTGGTAGGTGGATGATCCTCTGCCCCTCTTCGGGCCCCAGCTCCAGCGGTGGCTGAGGGAGACCCTTTCTCTGGTCGGACTTCTCCAGATACTTGTACCTGGTTTTCTCCATGAACTCCTTCCCGATGCCTCGCATGTCTCAATCCCTTTGAAAAATAGTTCATAATACCATTTAACATCTAGCAAAGTTCGCGCGCGCGAGCGGACGCTGGGATAACCCATATTGTTTTTAGATGCTCTCGATGTTAAGCAGGAAGGAGGCGAGGAGGAGAATGAGTGAGGAGGAAATAGGCTCGATTGCTCTCACTGAGGCGACCAAGATCGTAATAAGGAGGACCGTGTTCAGAGGGAAGGAATACATCGACATAAGGAAACATGTCACCTCGAATAAATTCACGGGCTTCACTAAGCAGGGAATAAGTATCCCGATGGAAAAATTCGGTGAGATCTTAGAGATTATGAGTAGAGCAGAATGATGCATGAGCAGGAAAGGGCCGCCTGAGTTTTTCAAGGTTGATACGATGGCACAGGACGCATCTCTGCCCGTAGTTCAGGGGATAATGACCAGCTTTGCCCATCTGACCGTCGCGCACGAGAAATAGCACCTAGAGTTCAATCGGCGAGTTGTGTCATTTGCCTCTGTGCTACGTCTGCAGGAGATGCGGGAGAACATACTCCCTCCAGGAATACGAGGAGAATAGGTTCTGTCTGAGCTGTGGAACTTACCTGATGATCTCGAAACGTGGCAGGGAAGTATTTACCCGGACGGCGATGGCCGATGGCTCAGAGAGGGGCTGGCTTCCTGAAGGATACGATGTTCGGAAGGGGCAGGCGGAGTTCGTCGAGGAGGCGTCTGAGGCCCTGGATAACCGTCGCGTCTTCCTGGGTCGTGCCCCTTGCGGTGTGGGGAAGTCCCTCGCCTCCTTGTTGGCAGTCCTCCCCCGCCTTGGGGAGGAGAAGCTCCTGGTCTGCTTCAGGACGAGGAGCCAGCTACACATCTACCTGAAGGAGCTGAGGGCCATCGGACGAGATCTATCCGTCACATCCTTCATTAGCAAGCGGGATATGTGCCCAAGGACGAAGACCGGCATCCCCTACTATGACTTCCTGGAGGAGTGCCGTCGTCTGAGGCAGAACTGCAGCGCGCGCGTACGCCAGTAACAGATTAGCTATAACCAGCAGTCAGACAGCGCGCGCGATACAGACACACGCGTTATCTACTGTATCATCTCGCTATTTTTAGATCGAACAACTTTCTACAGATTTTCAGGTCTCTCCCGAACTTCACGGACCTGTTCTCGTCGAAGAGACGTACTTTAAACTCGTCCAAGCCTCGTTTTCCAATAAATTCTCCGAAAATAATAGCTGAGTTCAACTTTATGAATCCAAAAACGCCTGCTAGGTTCAATGTTAGGTTCCTCAGCTGTCGCGCGCGCCCTTCCTCGAAGCCCTGGAACTTGTCGCAAAATACTGAAACGTCTTAACTGACAGAGAAACCTCGCGCGCGTTGAAATAGAGGATGAATTATAGAAACTCTACTCTGCCTTCAGAATCTCCTTAATCGCCTTGACGACGACCCCATGCTCCCCCTCGAGCATGTACTCGGGGTTGAGGACCATCGCGCGCGCGAATACCCTCTCAAAGCCGTCTTAATACCGTCTCGAATTGATACCTTCCATGCGCGCGCCCTAGCGCGCGCCCATAGGATGCTCCTTATTTCACAAGATATATTGCCCGAAAGCCCCTAACAGATATTGGATGCCGTTTCAAAATGGAGTATAAGGAGCTTGTGCCTGGTGTCCGTATACCTGTTCTGGGTCAGGGTACATCGGGGATAGGAAGGTCTCCCTCTGGTTCACGTGACAAGGCGGAGATAGATGCGCTCAGAGCGGGCATCGACCTCGAGATGACCCATATCGACACCGCTGAGCGCTACAGCGCAGGACGTAGCGAGGAACTGGTCGGGGAGGTCATCGAACCATACCGCAGGGAGGACCTATTCATCACGACGAAAGTAGGGCAAAACCACCTCAGGTACGACGACGTCGTAGCCTCCATGAGGGGCAGCCTAGACCGCCTCGGCCTTGACTACGTGGACCTCTATCTTGTACACTGGCCGAACCCCAACGTTCCCTTGGAGGAAACCATGAGGGCCATGGAGCACTGCGCCGATGAGGGCTACACCCGTTTCATAGGCGTCAGCAATTTCTCCGCGTCCCTGCTGGCGGAGGCCCAGTCCTATCTTGGGGAACACCGCCTCGTCGCCGATCAGGTCCACTACAGTCTCCTGAGCCAGGAGCCTGCCGGGGAGCTGCTCCCCTACTGTCGTGAGAACGATGTGACTCTCATCGCCTACTCACCCCTTGAGAAGGGGCGGCTCACCAAACCGGGATATTCGGTCTTAGACGAGTTAGCGGACAAGTACGGGAAGACGCAGGCCCAGATCTCGCTGAACTGGCTCATCTTCCAAGAGGGGGTCGTCGCCATACCGAAGGCCTCGAGGCTTGAGCATGTAAATGATAACGCCGAAGCCGTAGGCTGGGAGCTCAGCGATGAAGACGTCAAGCGGCTTGCAGAGAGCTTCCACTGACCCCAACATCTCCCTTTTCTCCTTCGCACAGGTGAAAGATATCGTTCGGAGACGTGCGCACGCGTTGATTATATTGGCTGACGAATAACTTCTAAGCATTCTGTCGATAACTTTACCCTCTATCAAATCTTTTAATCGTTCTCGCAATTCGTGCGTGTGCAGATTTTTTAATGCATGGAACCTAGGAGATACCGATGATTATGAATGGGATGTCCGAGTCTGGGATCATCGAGGAGCTCAGTAAGATAGACACTCCGACGATATCCAACGTCGTGGCAACCTACCCGAAGAGGGATATCTGCCTTAAACTCTACGACGCCTGGTACGGCGGTTGGTACACCGACACGAGCATAAAGTGCGTCTACCCCGAGATGAAGCCCGTGGTCGGGTATGTCGCCACAGTTGTCTTCTGCGAGGAGTCACCAAGGTACACCGGCATCGATCGCTGGGCCCTGCCTGAACATATAGAAGCTACTGGAAAGCCGGTGGTTCTGGTGGCCGAACAACAGTTCCCGCCGGAGCTCGCGAATAGGGTGGGCCTCTTCGGCGAAATGATGACTACCCAGTATAAGGCTCTAGGTGTGGCGGGGGTGGTTACCAACGGCCCAATGAGGGACGTAGACGCAATAAAGCCCCTTGGAGTACAGTATTATGCCACCGGGTTCACACCTGCCCACGGGGATATGATGGTAAAAGCCGTGGGGGTGCCCGTTACTGTCGGCGGGATGACGGTGATGCCTGGAGACATGGTCCATATGGACATGCACGGCGTAGTGAAGTTTCCGGCCAGAAAGATGGAGGAGATCCTAGAGAGGTCTAAGAAACTCCTCGAGGAGGAGAAGGAGCAAGCGGTCACCTTCAGAGACCCCGAGTTCTCACTTAAGAAGTGGAAGGCAAAAGTTCAGAGTTACAAGACTGTATAAGACCGGCAATGCGCGCGCGAGCCAGCCCTTCCTTTTCTTTTACTCGAAAGTCTTTTCTTCAGAAAGCATACGTATTTTTCAGATTGTTCTGATGTCTGATGATGTTTGGTTTGGGGTCCAGCAATTCAAGGAGGCGCGCGCGCGCGATCTCGTATCGGGGTAGGAGTTGCGCTAGCGAGTTAAGCCGCGCGCGAAGTTAGATTAATTGAGGACGCAACCCCACGCGCGCGCGCGAAGCTGGAGATGCACAGCCAGCGATGACTATCTGCGCTGTGTGAAAAATAGGCGGAGAGCGTCGCTCGCGCTTCGCGCGCGCGAACATAGGTTGTATGGCCCAAACCCAAACAGTAAAACGCCCAGTTATCGTTATTTACATCATTAGATAGTGTATGCTGTGGGTTGTGAAGATGTCCAAGATAGTTGTGATTGTCGTAGAAGGCAAGTGTCAGGGAGGACACCATCGAATAGGAGATAGATGGGAGATCGAGTCAGTGACACCGCAGGGAATGTGCTTGGGAGCGTGGGGAGCAGTCTTCCCCTGTGTTATGGTATTGGATTGCAACGGGGAATTCTCTTGGGAGGATATTCCAACGAAGATAAAAATACACTGCCCAGATCCTAAGGGGATCACCCTGGAAGTCGAGAAGATAGAAGGCTCATAGCTCGGCACACGACCAAGAGAAGGCTATAGCGCGCGCGTTTCTGCTGCCACAGAAGAAGGACAGGGACGAGGAGAGGATGCAGTTCCAGGCCCTGCTGGACTTCGCCCAGCTGCAGGGCTGGCCCGAGGACAAGATCCAAGGCTTAAGGAGGTCATGACGAGGCCCGTCTCCTTCGACGAGGGGTTGAGGGCTTTCAGGAGGATGGAGGAGAACCTCGAAAGACCTCGAAGACCTCGTTAAGAGACTCAATGAAGCGGTCCTTCTCTCCATCCACGACCTCCTGATATCCCTCAATGAGCTTGTTCACCAGTATCCTGTAGGGCCTCAAAGCTGAGCGTAGCTTGATCTCTATAACCTCGTGGATGAAGGTATTCCACGCTTCGGGCTCGTCTACGTCATAGATTTCTCTCGCGCGCGTAGGGTTATGAAGAGGGGGGAAACGTCTGGGAACGTCCAGGAGGTTATATAGATCTTTAACTACTGCGGCCGTGACTCGATCCCCTACCTGGTAGATAAGAAGGAAACGGCATGCCATCTAGGGGGAAACGTGTTTCCACAGTAAATAAAAAACTGGGAGCTTCCGTCGGGCTTCCTAAGGGTTAAGATAAGTTGCGGCTTTCAGTTCAGAGGCCTTCTCCCTGATGGCCTCTGTCATCTCTCCAAGATTTCCCCGGTGTTTCTCGACTATTTTAACGAAAGCGCTGCCTACGATGGCGCCATCCGCGCCGCTCCTAATTATAGTCCTCACGTGCTCCGGTTCTGAGATGCCGAATCCTACGGCCAGGGGGATTCGACCTCCGATCTGTGGTAAGAGTCTTTGAAGCGTCTGTAACGTGCGCTCGTGGATTCTCTCTCTGGCGCCCGTGACGCCGAAGATGGAGACCAAGTAGAGGAATCCCGAGGTGTACTCGATGATACTCTCAAGCCTCTCCCTCGTTGTGTTGGGCGTCGCCAGAAATATCGTGTCAATTCCATGGGTTCCAGCGATCTCCCTATACTCCCCTGCCTCCTCTATCGGGAGATCCGGGACTATGACCCCGTCAATCTCGTAGTCCACTGCCAGCTTGAAGAACCTCTCCACGCCCATACGGAATACGGAGTTGTAGTATGTCAAAACCACTAAGGGGATGGACCCATGATCCTCCCTGATACGCTCGGCTATCTCCATTACCCCCTCCGGCGTCGTCCCTGCGTTCAACGCCCGCACCGATGCTGCTTGGATGGTGGGCCCGTCGGCGATGGGATCGGAAAAGGGTATTCCCAGCTCGACGATGTCAGCACCCCCCTGGATGAGTGCGTCTACGATCTCTGGCGTGTATTCGGGATCGGGGTCGCCGCCGCATACGTACGCTATCAGGGCTCCCTCGCCCCTCTCCTTCAGCTTACGCAGCAGATCCTCCATGCCGCTCATATCTCGACCCCCAGATGGTCTGCAATCACCTCAACGTCCTTGTCTCCCCGACCCGACAGGGTTACCACTATCACGTCGTCTCCGTCTAGGGTCCTCGCCAGCTTCAGGGCGTGAGCCAGGGCGTGTGAAGACTCCAAGGCCGGGATTATGCCCTCATACTTGGATAGCTGGAGGAAGGCGTCTACAGCCTCCTCGTCGGTTGCCGTCACATACTCCACCCTCTTTATCGACTTGAGGAAGGAGAGCTCTGGTCCAGCGCCCGAGTAGTCGAGACCCGCGGCGATACTATGCGTGTTTAATATCTGGCCGAACTCGTCTTGAAGGACGTAGGTCCTCATCCCGTGGAAAACACCCTCTTCTCCGGCGCAGAGGGAGGCAGCGTGCCTCCCGGTTTCGACGCCGCTGCCCCCAGCCTCGACGCCGTACATCTTCACCCCCGGTTCGTCCAGAAAGGGATGAAAGGTTCCCATCGCGTTGCTCCCTCCCCCCACGCAGGCGACCAAAGCGTCGGGGAGTCGCCCCTCCTTCTCCAGGATCTGGCTTCTGATCTCGTTTCCGATGACGCTCTGGAAGTCCCTGACGATCATGGGGTACGGATGGGGACCCACCACGGATCCAATGAGGTAGTAGGTCGTCTCGACGTTGGTGACCCAGTCCCTCAGGGCCTCGTTGATGGCGTCCTTAAGGGTCCTTGAGCCCGACTCCACGGGGTGGACCCCCGCCTCCAGGAGCTTCATCCTGAAGACGTTAAGCCGCTGCCGTTCCACATCCGTCGTCCCCATATATATCTCCGCCTTCAGCCCGAGCACAGCGCAGGCTATCGCCGTCGCTACGCCGTGCTGTCCGGCCCCGGTCTCCGCTATGACCCTGCTCTTCCCCATCCTGCGGGCGAGAAGGGCCTGGCCCAGGGTGTTGTTGATCTTGTGGGCGCCCCCGTGGGCGAGGTCCTCGCGTTTAAGGTAGATCCTCGCGCCGCCCGCTTTCCTCGTCAAGTTCTCAGTATAATAGAGGGGTGTGGGCCTCCCCGCGTACTCCGACAGGTAGTAGTTCAGCTGTCTTTGGAATTTCGGATCATTTCTCGCCTCTTCATAAGCTTCTTCGAGTTCCTCAACGGCTACCATGAGTGTCTCTGGGATAAACTGGCCTCCATACTTCCCGTATTTACCTTTTATAGGGTACTTTTTCAACTCCATCATATCTCAACTTCCATAGCATTTTTTATGAATTCAAAGACCTTCTTACTGTCCTTCTTTCCAGGGCGCGACTCGACTCCACTGGAGACATCGACGGCGTAGGGCCTGACCATGCATATAGCCTCCCTGACGTTCTCCGGTTTTAGCCCTCCTGCGAGGATAAGCGGCTTCGGATATATGGCATCTCTGACGCGTCTGCTGAGTTCCCAGTTGTGAGTCTTGCCTGTGCCTCCATAACCACTTGAAGTACCGGAGTCCAGGAGGATGGCGTCGAACACATCCGCTGTTTCTGAAACGGCATCAACGGTGAGGCCCTGTTTTACTTGGAGTGCCCGTATCAAACGTGCATCGGGCAGCCTCTCGCGTACCTCATGATGAACGCGGGTCAGGCCGTGGATTTGGATTACATCGGGGTTCAATTCATCGTAGATCTTCGCTAGATGTCGTAGATTTTCGGGAATGGTGACGGCTATTGTCTCTACAAATATTGGTGTAGCCTCCATCAATCTCTTGGCTTTATCTAAGGGCAGGTTTCTTGGGGATCGATGGGCGTCTACAACGAAACCTACGGCATCCGCGCCTGCCTTCACTGATGTAAGGAGGTCTCTTGTGGATGTTATTCCACATATCTTCACGCGAGCCCGGCTCATAACGCCTCTACCAACTCCGTAACTTTCTCCTTGACTTTGTTCGCCTTCATGATCGCGGTTCCTACGAGGAAGGCTCGGACGCCGCAAGCTCTCAGAAAACGTATGTCTTCAGGGCTGCTTATGCCGCTCTCACTAACGAGCACATCGGTATTCGATGGACATTTTTTCAGGATACGCTCCGTCACTCCGAGATCCACCTCAAGCGTTCTCAAGTCACGGTTGTTTATCCCGATCATATCGGCATCGGTTTTCAGTGCGGAGATGAACTCCTCTTCTGTATGTACCTCTAGAAGAACCTCTAAACCCTTAGAATGGGCGTAGTCGATCATGTTTTCGATGCCTTTTTCGCTGTAACCTCTATCGAAGATACTCTGTATCAATAGAACGGCGTCAGCCCCTATCCTTGAGGCCGCGTCGATCTGCGCTTGACTTAGGATGATATCCTTCATGAGTATCGGAATGGTCAATTCCCCTCTGACTTCGGCTATGAAATCGATGTGACCTTTGAAACGTTTAGGCTCCGCAAGAATCGATACACCGACGGCCCCACCCTCTTCCATGTCTCTAGCAACCCCCTTCAAATCGTAACTTGTTCGTATTGTGCCGGCGGATGGTGAAGCGAACTTAATCTCGGAGATAATGGGGGCTCCTTCAAACTCCAGGATCGCATCCTTCATGCTGATTGATGAAGCGTCCACCCTCGCGGCGGTTTCGTAGTACCCCTCTTCAATCGTTCTCTTAGCATCAAGTGCCAAGAGGTCGAGAAAGTCAGGCATACTTCTGCTCCAACTCCTCAAGCTTCTCTATCTCTCCGCCGGACGCCTTTATCATCGTCTTCAGTTTATCGTAAGCGGACCCGCTTTCAATCGACTCGTCCGCCAGTTCAATCCCAGCGGCTAGATCGTCCGCTTTACCTCCGACAAGTATCCCCGCCGCCGCGTTCAGGAGGACCATGTCACGTCTCGGATCTCGCGGCTTTAACGCATCATTCAGCAACCTGAATGTGAGCTCGGCGCTCTGTTCGGGTAGTGTTCCACTTATCTCATCGGGCCTAGCTTTTTCAAGGCCGAACTGCTCGGGAGTTATCTCCATGAAGGATACTTCACCTTCTCTGAGCCAGGCTATCGATGTTTTACCTATGGTTGAGATCTCGTCCAATCCGTCTGCGCCGTGGACGACCATGGCCTCCTCGCAGCCCAGCTCCTTGAGAGCGTAGGCTAAGGGCTTCAGCCATTCTTCACCGTAGACTCCGAGCACCTGAGCGTTAGCGCCCGCCGGATTCGTCAAGGGCCCAAGGATGTTGAAGACGGTTCGGACACCTATCTCCCTTCGAGGCCCGATGCTGTGCTTCATGGCTGGATGGAATTTCGGGGCGAACATGAATCCTATGCCGACCTCCTCAATGACTTTTTCAACGGCCTCCGGTTCCAGGTTCAGGTTGAGCCCCATTCTTTCCAATACGTCGGCGCTTCCACTTTTGCTCGTGACTGAACGGTTACCATGCTTTGCCACGTTGACCTCCGCACCCGCGACTATGAAGGCCGAGGCGGTGCTTACGTTGAAGGTCTTCACGTCGTCCCCTCCGGTTCCACAGGTATCCACGAGGCGCCCGTTGACCTTCGGATGGATCCGATGGCAGAACTCTCTCATGACGGATGCGAATGCTGAGATCTCCTGGATGGTCTCGCCTTTGATGGTTAATGCTACGATGAATGCGCCGATCTGAGCTTCCGTGGCGTCGCCCGACATGATCTCCTTCATTATCTCCTCCGCTTCCAGGTACGACAGATCCACGGATTTGACAAGCTTGCCTATGCCTTCTTTTATCACGGCTTCACTCACCATCCAAGAAAGTTTTTAATGAGTCTCTTCCCGCTTTTCGTGAGTATGGATTCCGGGTGGAACTGCACTCCTACAATCGGGTGTTCAACGTGCTGGACACCCATGATCTCTTCATCGTCCATCGACTCAGCGGTTATCTTCAGGCATGGAGGCATCTTCTTCCTATCTCCGACAAGGGAGTGGTAGCGGGTAGCCTCTAGAGGGTTTTCCACTCCCAGGAATATGCCCTTGCCGTCGTGTTTCACCAGGCTCGTTTTCCCATGCATCACCCTCTTCGCGCGTATGATCTTCCCGCCGAATGTTGAGATGATCCCCTGATGCCCCAGACATACACCGAGCGTGGGAATCTTTGGGCTCATATATCGCAATATTTCGGAACAGACGCCGAAGTATCGTATGTCTTCGGGTGTGCCCGGGCCCGGTGATATGACTATTCTATCCGGACGGAGGCTCTCCGCCCTCCTCAAGGTTATTTCGTCATTTCTATACACGATGGGCTTTGCGCCCTGTTCTCCTATGTATTGAACCAGGTTGTAGACGAAGGAGTCGTAGTTGTCGATGACGAGAACCTTCATCCTCGCCCCTCCGATAGTTCTAAGGCTTTGAATAGGGCCTGGGCCTTATGCTCGGTTTCAAACCACTCCCTATCCGGCACCGAGTCGGCTACGATTCCGCCTCCAGCCTGGATGTAGCATCTATCTCCTTCAGCTACTAGCGTCCGTATGGTGATTGCGAAGTCGGCGTTGCCGTTGTAGGAGAAATAGCCAACAGCCCCCGCGTAGGCACCTCTCCTCGTAGGTTCGGACTCTTCGATGATCTCCATGGCTCTGACTTTAGGAGCGCCAGAGACGGTGCCAGCCAAGAAGACTGCTCTCAGGGCGTCATAGCAGTCGCAGTCCTCTCTCAGCTCGCCAACCACTCTGGAGACTATGTGCTGGACGTGGCTGTACTGGTAAACCTCCATGAACTTCGGGACGTGGACGCTGCCGAATCTTGAAACCTTGCCTACGTCATTTCTGCCAAGGTCCAAGAGCATCACGTGTTCGGCGCGTTCTTTGGGGTCGGATATTAGTTCGTCTGCTAAAGCCTTAGTCTTAACAGGATCTTCCACCCTGGGTCTGGTCCCCGCGATAGGGTATGTTTCAACGGTTCTTCCGTCGACCCTCACAAGCATCTCAGGGCTCGATCCGATGATCTTCCGTTCGCTCATCTTCAGGTAATACATGTATGGGGACGGGTTGATTCCTCGTAGTGCTTGGTAAAATGCGGTTAGGTCCCCTTTGGCCTTGAATTCGTATCTCTTAGAAAGTACGACCTGGAAGACGTCTCCCGAAGCAATGTATTCCTTGGCTCTCTCAACCGATTCTTCGTATCGATCCCTAATG
>Ga0114921_10000444_pt1 | contig 17586 bp, 24 predicted proteins | sample BentaG_FD_87016 | JGI IMG/M metagenome (GOLD analysis project Ga0114921, IMG submission 87016) | Deep subsurface microbial communities from South Atlantic Ocean to uncover new lineages of life (NeLLi) - Benguela_00093 metaG | ecosystem: Environmental > Aquatic > Marine > Oceanic > Sediment ...
AATGAACCTGTTTGAATCGAACACCTCGAAGTCGTCTACCCTCTCTCCGGTGCCGATGAATTTTATCGGGGATAGTGTCTCGGCCACTGCCGAGAGGGCTCCGCCGCCCCTGGCAGAACCGTCAAGTTTTGTCAAAACGGCTCCTGAAATCCCGATTGCCTCGTGAAACGCCCTGGCCTGTGTGCCGGCCTGCTGGCCCATGGTGGAGTCGATAACAAGCAGCTTTTCATCTGGCTTGAAGGCATTTGAAATCCCCTGCATGTCACGGAATAGCTCCTTTTCAGACTTGTGCCTGCCCGCAGTATCGAGTATGACAACGTCTCCTTTCACGGCCTCTTTCAATCCCTCTCTTATGATTGAGATCGGGTCCTTGTTTTCGGGGTCTCCATATACGCTTATATTGAGCGGTTTGGCAAGCTGTGCCATCTGCTCGTATGCGGCAGGCCGGTATGTGTCCGCAGCGATTATGAAAGGCCTGAGTCCGAAGCGTGTGTAAAATTTTGCAATTTTCACGGTAGTGGTCGTTTTGCCAGAGCCCTGGATACCCACAAGCATGATCCTTCCCTTCTCCGCCTTAAACTCCTGCGAGACACCGAGGAGATTCACGAGTTCCTCGTAGACTATTCTTACGGTGTGCTCTTTTCTCGAAACCCCTGATTTCGGCTTCTCGTTTAACGCCCTGTCCTCGATCTTTTTGGACAGGGACATCACAAGTTTCACATTGACATCGGCGCTTAAAAGTGCCCGCTGGATGTCCTTTACAACCTCTTTTACGAGCTTTTTATCCACGAGGGTTGCCAGGGTTATCTTCCTTACAACCCCCGTCATCGCGTCTCCGAGTTTTTCCAGAACCATTTTTGTCTTCACTCCTGATTTATCACATCCAGCATCTTCTTTATGTGCTTATCGATCGTGTATTCCGGCTCAAAATCGTATCCTGATCTCAAAAGGTCTCTGTAGACGTTTGAAAATCGCTCGGACTCTTCCTGGAGCTGGGCCTTGTTCTTTTTACGTGCAATCTCTTCGATTTGGGCATCAGACATCGAACTGTTGTAACCAAATATCTTTAACTTCAGTTCTTCCAGAATCTTTATGACCTTTGGATTCGTCACTCTCCTGTGCTGGAATGACCAGTGATTTTTTAGCTCTATGAGCTTCCTGAAGTTCTCCTCTGATATCTGGATCTGCCTCAATAATGTCACCCAGTTTTTGTTTCTTCTATCAGCTTCTTATATATTTTCTCGCAATCAAGCGATAAGTAGAATGCTATCGCCCTCTTTTCCGTTTCCACATCAGGCAGCGAGACCTATCAATTCAGAATCTCGTTTACAAACCATTCTGGATCGAATTCCATGAGATCCTCGTATTCCTGCCCGGTGCCGAGAAATAGTATTGGCCTTTTTGTGGCATAGGCGATGGATATTGCAGAGCCTCCCTTGACATCTGCGTCAGCTTTAGTGAGAATTGTGCCCTCAATTGGTACTGCACTGGAAAATATTTCTGCCTGGTCCAGAGCAGCATTTCCGGTCAGTGCATCCCCCACAAAAAGTACCATGTCAGGATTTGTGACCCGGACCACCTTTTTAAGCTCATCCAGCAGGTTCACATTCGTTTCCATCCTGCCTGCCGTGTCTATTAATACTGCGTCCTTGCCGTGGGCCCTTGCGTGCTCTATCGCATCAAATGCAACTGCAGCCGGATCCGCCCCCTTATCATGCCTTATCATCTTTACGTCAAGCCTTTTCGCATGCACCTCAAGCTGTTCGATGGCCCCGGCCCGAAAGGTGTCACTCGCAGCGAACACAGAGCTCATGTTACTTTTTTTTAAAAGATGTGCAACCTTTGCAATTGTTGTGGTCTTGCCGGTGCCGTTTATGCCTACAAATACGATAATGTAAGGCTTTTGCGATTTTTCTCGGATGGTTTCGACCAAATTTTTTTGTTTTGCCGGAAAAATTTCCAGGATGCCTGCTTTGAGAGATTCCTTCATGGTATTCTTGAGTTCTGCCCTTTTGACTTTTCGTCCCTGAAGTGTTTCCTTTAGATTTTCCTTGAGCCTGTTGCATACCTCAAAGGCAACATCGCTTTCGAGGAGTATAATCTCAAAATCATAAATCAGTCTGTCGAGTCTGTCCTCATCTAAAACTACCTCCCCCTGCACCATATCGGTTATGTCAGACAGTCTATTTTTTATGAAACCAAACACGGTTAGCCCTCGGTATTGGCAGCCTGCGAAACAATGCCCCGAACTGAAGGCTCGAGCTCTCTAAGTTTTGAAAGGAGTTTCTCAAAATTTGAGGTGTGGTCCGCCTTTACCTTTTCAAGCTCCGCTATTCTGTTTTCTATATCGGCCTTCGCATCTTTAATCGTCTTTTTTACGGCAACGGATGCACCAATGCCGACAATTACATTTTTGGGATCAATGAGTCTCGCTTTTATAAATGAGTCCACTCCAAGGGGCACAAGCATCTCGTTGTTTTTGTCGGTGCTTTTTATCTCATCCAGGGCTTTATTTACAGTTCTTAACCCTGATAAACTGCCATCGATGAGCTCAAGGTTCTGCTGGTATACCTCTAACTGGCTTCTGCAGAGTTCGTATTCTCTCAAAATCTGTTCAGGTTTCAATGAAAGTCACTCCTTCTTTTTGATTTCCTCGATCTTGATTTTGTTTCGAGGGGTTTTGTGCTTGCTTCCAAATTCCGAGTAAACATGCTCGATTGCATGGTTTTCGTTTGCAGCATGACATTCCTTTACAAATGGCTGCATCCTGTCTCCCATTAAAAATTTTCCCTTTATCTCGTATAAAGCCATATAATCACCTCACAATCACAAAAGTCCCAAGGCATCTTCGATTCTCGTTATCTCTGGACCGGTTGTCCTATCACCCAACAGAACATTTTTCGTATTTGCAAGTATGCCGGTCCTGACGAACCCTGTACCTCTATTTACGGTGCCTACGTCCACATCTGTTTTAAGGACACTTTCGATGCGCTCAATATCGTCTGCTCTTGCAAGGGGATGTACTATGGCACCTTTATTTGTTGCAACTCCTATACTCCCAATGGTTCTGAAGCCTGCGATATTTCCTTTCTCAACTTCCAGGTCAAGCACATCTTCCATCGCCTTGATTGAACCTCTGGTGAAGTTCCTGTAGACAATGGCGCCCCTGTCATTGAAGAGTATAAGGTTTCCGAGGGCAGTGAGCCTGTCTCTGAGAATCCCGACGTTCAAATTAGACTTTTTAATTACTTCAATCTCCTCGTTATATACAAACTTCGGCAACAGAACCCCTGCATTGTTCATCACGGTCATAGACCCTATTAAAGACGTTCCGCATATGTTGGTTTTAATGACCTCAACCTTTAACTCTCTCGAAACGGCAGATGAAAAATCCTCCGAGCACAAAGACGGAAGCAGGGCAATGCTGTCGTTTACCCTCGCAACAACGCCGATGTTTGGATTTTTGTTGTAAGAAATGAGCCTGATCACAGTCTCACTCTACCAGATTGACCAGCACCCCCCCATCTTCCGTGGTGGATGCCTTGACCTCAATTCTTGATGGGAGTTTCCTTATACCCCTCTCCCAGATTAGTTTATTTACAGCATCGCTAAGCTTTACATCCTCGCTTTTCATATGTTTTGATACATAACCCTGAATGTATTTGACTGCCTTTTGAACCCTCTTTGACTTCGGGGCCTTCTTTACTTCTCTCAGCGGGATTACAAAAACTCTTTCCATCTGATCACTCTATTTTTCAGTTATACTTTCAATTTACTCCTGCGCCAGTACCTCCTCTTGGGATGTGTCCTCACCCGTCCAAGAGTCTTTGCGACCGCCCAGATAGGTACGGGCCTGTTCTGTTTTGTTGCCTTTGCAAGCCTGATCTTTTTGGATATGCCTACCTTCGACATTTCATGACCTCCATTTTACTCTGGATTGGACATGATGGGGGAACATGTTTAATAAAACATGTTTCCTTTTTAACGTTTCCCTAATTTCTGATTCATAATCACTGTTTTGTAGTTCTCCTGACTCAACTTTTTCAATTTTGAATAGATTTTCTGTAAGTTTTTTTATTGTGCGGCTGCCAATACCCCGAAGGGGTGCAATATACTCGACGCCATGCCTGTCCTCTATGCTCCTGATCTCTTTCAGGTCCAGCCAGGGGACCCTATCGTCCCTCCGGGTGCCATCTGCAAGTATGTTATGCTCTTTTGCTACTTCTCCTACCACGTATCTATGTAAAAAGTTTATGCCGTTCTTTGGGAAACCGTCTTTTACTATCATCTCACACGCCTTTTTCATTACTCTGATGTCAAACCTCTTAACTTCATGGGGTAGCCCTATCGCCTCTGCCGCTTCCCTTGCATGCTTCCAGGAGTCAAGAACTCCAAAGTTTGCTGTCAAAAGATTGACGTCGTATCCCATACTTTCTAAAACGTGAGCAGCCAAGGAGCTGTCTTTGCCCCCGCTGTAGAGAACGACTACTTCCATTAAACTCTCCTAATCGTGATGTCTCTTTTTTTCTTTGATATCTTCAAAAGGATCTCTTTTAGCTGCTGGTCGGTTATCTTCTCTGTGAGGCTGCCACCCTGGGCAATCTGGATTAATAAATTTTCAACCTGGGCCGCAAACTCTGGTCTTGCAAGTTTAATGTTTGCAAGCCTGTTTCTGGCTTCTGGCGTGAGGATGCCCATCAATATCTTCCTCTTCTGGGCATCTATCTGCATTGCCTGCTCTTCTACAATTCTTTCTTCCTGAAGTCTTTGCTGCAGCTCTGCAAGCTTTCTTTTCCTGATATCGTCAAGATCCCCTTCCATATTGATCCTTCCTACGTTTACTTCTCTGCTTTTGGGGGACTACTACTCATCTTGACTTTGTGAGAAATTTTGTCCAAAAGCGAAGTGCCTTCTCCAGTAATGATTCTCCCCTTCCCAGTCTTTTTTGCAAAGCCTGCATTTTCAAGCTGTAAAAGAATGTGCTTTATAACCGCACCGCTTCCGCCCCTCATACCGTCCGGCTTGTGTCCTCTGTTCCTCTTCCCTGCATACTTTCTTTTTAGCCTTTGTATGCCGATAGGACCGTTTTTATATATTTTGCATAAGATAGAAGCACTCCGTGTGTACCACCAGTCCTCCTCTTCAGGGACCTTTTGCTTATTGGTGCCTGTTTTTACGAAGGACGCCCAGTCTGTGGGTTTTATGGCAGCGACTTTCTTTAGCTCTGCCTTTAGCCCTTCGATGAGTTTTGCAGGTGGAACATCATATACTGTTGTCATTTGAATCCTCCTTCACCCTATTAATTAACCTCGTCAAATTATTTAAAGGGTATCCTGACCACGTTGTTGCATTCAAGGCACGTGATGATGACCCTGTTTTTATGTGTCCTGACCCGGCAGTTATTCCCGGCAACAAGAAATTTGCCACACTTCTTGCATATCCTCCGCTTCCATTTATGTGGGAACTTCGCATTGTGCCTCATTGAAAGCTTTTTTGCGAGGGCCGCATATCTATCTGCCAGGGGCTTGTCCCTTGAATACACCGCCTCGGCCCTTTGCATCAATATTTCTATACGGCTTGTGGCTATGTTTCTTCTGTTGACCTTCATTCCACTCCACTCGTTATTACATAAACATCAAAGCTGTTATAAAATTTCCTTAACGAGAGGTTTTGCGCTGCCACTTCCTGCGCATAGCTTCTGTTGGTATAAATCAGACTGGCTCTGCCGGTAATGTCCGACGGGTCATGTGGCATCACCAAAACGCCGTCTATGGCAGGTTCGACTAGGAGTGTCGTGTATACCACATCCAGCACTGACAGTAACTTTGCATCAATGCCTTCCGGGGTAGAATATCTAAAAATTATAAACGTAATCATCGAATCGTCCTCGATGTTTGAATCCTCCAGGCCGAAGGCCTTCTTGATTTCGCTCCCATTGGAAGTGTATACATCTTCGGCTTTGATGCCCTCTTTTGTGAGTGCGTCGAAGACTATCTCGGACTTACTTTGGGGTAGAAGAGACTGACTCCCGGAACTATTGTCTGAACTCCCCATACAGGCAGCTCCAATGACGGCCAGTGCCATCAATGCTCCGATCACTATTATAATCCTCATTGTTTTTGAAAGTAGATGAAATCAACTTTATAAATTCATCGTTTGATTTTCTTTTTGGGTGAAGACTTTTTCTTTTGCGGGACGAAGTTACAGGAAAATCTGTGAGCGAAGCGAATTCTGAACGTCGAAAATTCGCCTCTGGCGAATTTTCAGGCGTTCAAAAAAGGGTGAAGACACGACGAGAAATAGCGAAGCGCATTTCGAGGAGTGGATTCAAATGCGGCCGCCGGGATTCGAACCCGGGTAATAGCGTTGGCAACGCTAGGTACTAACCAGGCTATACTACGGCCGCAAGTTTATAGTCTAGCAAATTACAATCACTGCATCCATCTCTCCTTCACCTGCAAAAAACTCCCTTTCTAAATCAAAGTCTTTGAATCGCTCCTTAAGCTCAAAAAGCTTTTCTGATTTATTATATTCATTGCAAAACGTGGAAACCACAGCTTTGCCACCGGATAGCACTCTTTTAATCTCTTCCGTGATCTCTCCTGTTAGTAGGTGTATTGTATCGATGCAAAAGACGGTTTTAAAGCTTTTGTCTCTAAATGGCAAATGTGAGCCGTCTGCCAGGACTTTAAATCCATCTCCGTTCGCTTTCTTTAGATTTTCAAGGTCCACGTCGACTAAAAACGAATCTCTTATGTATTTTTCAAGGAAACCGGGTCCGCAACCGATATTCAGGACATGTTTTTCAGGCTTTACATTCTTAAGGATTTCTCTGATTTTCCCGTCCTGTATACCCTCCATCCAGGTTTCGTAAATTTTGCCTGTGAACATTATTCAAATGCCCTCAATATATCAGTCGAGGATATGATGCCCACAGGCTTCTTTTTTGAAGGTGACATAGTGACTACCAATCTATGAATCCCGTTTTCAAGCATGATTTTCGCCGCATCTTCTGCAGGTGTTTCGGGCTGTATATCCATCGTGTAGGGCGTCATTATGTCTTCAGCGAGAAAGTCTTTGTCGGTCCCATTACTTTCGTTAAATACCTTGAAAACGTCGATTGCTGATATCATCCCGACCATGTCTCCGGCAAAGTCTACTACCACTATTCCCGATATGTCATTCGAAACCATGCTTTTAATTACTTCCGCCACAGATCTATCGGCACGAATGGTTATGACCTTTTTTACCATCAGGTCATCCACTAAAACCGGCTCTTCGGACATTTTACAACCTCATTTTGGGATTGTAGCATTTCCTATAAAAAGATATTTCCACCAGTCTTAAAAAAGCGTTGCCAGAACATGCTTTTCTTTTTGGGTGAAGACGCTTTTCGAGAAAAGGAGCTTCGAGCGATAGCGAGAAGCGGGTTTTTGGGGTGAAGACCTTTTTGCATAAAAAGGGATTCAAATGGGCCCGCTGGGATTTGAACCCAGGACCTCCTCCATGTCAAGGAGACGTCATAACCACTAGACCACGGGCCCTGAAAAAGTAGATTAGTCCAATGGATATAAATATATATTTCTTTTCCCGAGGGCTTTTTAACTTTGATAGTTAGACTTTTCAAAATTTATAAAATTCCCTAGAATCTGGGCCACGCCTTTGTAAAACCCAATTTTGCTTTCTTTAATTATGCATTTGCAGAGATCTGGAGTCCATTTGACTAAATGCTCATTGAGGAAGTTTTTTTGGAGCACGGAATACACTTCCGTATTTTTTTCGTCTTTCTTGCTCAGAGATTCCGCCTGTTTAAAGCACAGATAATGCATGAATTCGAGTTCGGTTGCTATGTGGTCTGGCAAATCCTTAAATCCAGAGGATATTTTTAATCCTGCTTTGGAATACGCTTTCATAACCTCCGGGGCCTCTGTCATTAAAATATTTGAACCAGAATAATACGACTCGTACGGCTGGCAAAAAGCCTGTTTAGAAGTCACGAACAGCCTGACATACTCGGCTGCCAGCTCTGTATAAAGGGCTTCAGCATCTTTGTGGCCTTTCACGAAGTCTTCGATGTTTTTCATTCCTTCATCAAAGTCTGAATTGGACTCTTTTAATGAAATCAAAATAGAGCCGTCCATTAAATCTTCTATAAACTCTTTCTCAGGATAGTACAGGCATGATGCAAGCAGTTTATATGTATTGCTGCGTAGTAGCGCCAGTTCTCGGATATTTCTCACCTAACCACGTCTACTGCGCGCCTTTGGGTGCTCACTCCTCTCCAAGCGTGAAGAGCTTTTCTCCCAGGGTGTAGAGGAACGCATAGAAAGCGAAAAGACCTATCACTACAAACATCTCAACATGACTCGGGCTGTAAACTCCGTGTTTTATCACGTCGAAAACAGACACAGTTTGTCCCGCCACGACGAAGTCGTATCTTATAACGAACATGCCTACGAGCGTTAGGAGAGAAGCCGTAAATACGCCTGTTACAGTGCGTGTTCTGCGATTGAGCAGTATGAAGAAGGGTATGAGCGTGCCGATAAGTACCTCAAATATCCAGAAATTGATTTTGTAATCTCCTCTAAGCAGTAGCTGCATCGTCTCATATTCTCCAGGGATGGAGCCGTATAAAGAGGCTATTGTCTTCCATGTAATAAAGACAATGCTGACTCCCAGAAACAGTGCGAGTAACTTTCCAAGCTCGATGACAAGCTCCTCTACCTTCGATCCCATTTTTTCTTTGGTACTCCAATGGACGGCTATGATTGTGAGAGTGAGTATAGCTGCTCCGCTTACAAAGGCTGAAAGTAGGAAGTATGTAGGAGTATAAGGGCCATACCACAAAGGCTTGGCTTTAAGTAGGGCAAAGACCGCACCTACCGTGCTTGTCGCTGAAATGCCTAGAATGATTGCCGCTATCCCCGCAATATGCGCAAGTCTATGATCCCTCTCCTTTTCTTCTTCTGAAATCTCGGTACTTCCTAGCGCCAGTATCCTGTAAAATATTGATTTTTGACCCTTCTTTGCCGTGTCTTCTCTGATTAGAAGGATGAACTCGCTTATTAAAAATGCAAGGTATAACATGTAGAGAAAACCCATCCACCAAATCGGTGAAGAGAAATTAGGTGAGAGCAGGAAATAGATCATAAGCCTCTCTGGATGGCCCAGCTCCACCCCTATTGCCATGAACCCAACTATTAGGGTAATCACGGCTAAGAAGACTCCCCTTTTTCCAATAAGCTTGTATCTTGTCACACCAAATACGTGACCGAAGGAAGTTATAAGACAAATTCCTGTACCTGCAACTACGAAGAAAACATAAGTGGATACTAAAATGCCCCAGGGCACTTCAGGAGTTCCACCGAAAGCTACTTGCCCCTCATACCAGGGGGTCTGAGGAAAAGGGTGTGGAGGAAAAACTACAGAAATGGCATATAGGCCCAAGAGCATAAGTAGTAATAGCAAGCCAATCCAGGCCACAAATCTTATGGACACTTTACTCATTTTTATTCACCTCAGGGCAGGATATAATATACCGAAGGTTCTGTTCCTTCCTCTGGAAGCAACACGGAGGCACGCTTTCTAGCTATCAATTTAGAAACCTCACTATTTGGGTCATCCAAATCACCGAAGTATCTGGCATTGCCTATGCATGTCTTCACACAGGCTGGAACTTCATACTTCTCCAGTCTCTGGGAGCAAAATGTGCATTTCGTCACGATTCCCTCTTCGTCATCATATATTCGAACCCCATAGGGGCATGCCACCATACAATACTTGCAACCGATGCACTTTTCACGTTTAAGTAGCACGAGCCCTGTCTTCTCACATTTATATGAAGCATTGGATGGACATACCGTTACGCAAGCAGGATTTTTGCAGTGGAAACAGGGTCTGGGAAGGTAGTGCTTGGTCACATGTGGAAACTTCCCTTTTTCAATTTCAAATACCTTATGCCACCAGTATTCCTTTTCTGGTATATTCTCAGCTTTGCACGCAACCGAGCAAGCGTGGCAACCTACGCACTTTTTTAGGTCTATTACCATTCCGTATCTCATTTTTACGTTTCCTTACGCTTTATAAACTTTAGCAATCAATCCTTTAGAGGGGATATAGGGTTCCTTCATATCAAGCATTTCTTCGATTGTCATTGTAGGAGGCAGCATATTGTCATCGCCTCCTTTACCGTACACCAGAGTAAGATCTTTAGAAAAGTGTCCCCATCCATGGGGGATAGCTACGGTATCAGGTCTGGTACCCTGTATAAGTTTGGCTTTAATCTTTATTCTGTCACTTTCTGACTCTACGTATACTTCATCTTCATCTTTTATTCCCAGCTCATTAGCTTTATCTGCGTTCATATATGCGAAATTCTCTGGATATAGCTCGTGTATCCATCGAAGGTTCTGGTTCCTTGCATGCCTGGAGAATGGAAGTCGGATAAAGAGCACATAGAAGGGATACCCCTCGGTTGTTATCATAGGTTCCTTTAGCTCTTTCCATGTAGGTAGAGGATCGTATCCCAGCTCCTCAAGCTTGGTTGAGTAAAGCTCAATCTTGCGTGTGGAAGTAGCAAAGGCTTGCTTTGGCTTAAACTCTATGTCTTCTCTTGATCCTCCTGGCAATTCTGCAGAGTTAATTACCCCTTTCGATTTTAGATACTCAAAGTCTATTTCCAAAGGTTCAAGCTTCTTATTCAATGTTTCTATACCATGAGGAGAGAGGTAATCCTCTATACCCATTCTTTTAGCAATTTCATGGAACATCTCCTCTTCTTCCTTGGTGTTCCAAAGCGTATCTACAACTGGCTGTCTGCAGGATATCTGGGGATAGACGGGGTACTTTGTTCTAGGTACGATCTGGCTCCTCTCAAGATATGTCAGGGATGGTAACACTATATCAGCAAGCCACACGGTCTCGTCTGGCCAGACGCTAATATTTACGACGAAATCGAGCTTCTTAAATGCATCTACCATTTTGCTCGTGTTTGGATAGCCAACTACTACGTTTTCTCGGCAAACTACCGCTGCTTTTACTGGATAGGGCTCTTCCTTTAACATACTTTCAGCTACGGTGTAGAGGATACCATGGCCTCCTAGCAGAGCACCCTTTCCCGGCAGCTTATCTTTTCCGTCTATTCTTTCTTCGGTCTCAGGTTCTGGTGGTGATAGCTTGGATGCAACTCCACCGAGCTTCATATGTCTGCAGAATACAGAACCTCCGCGGGTCTCGATATTACCTGTTAATGCCTGAAGTATGACAATTGCATGAGTTAGACGAGAGCTATTAATTTTACTGGCTCCAGGACCCTTAAAGTGAGGAATAACTGCAGGCTTGGTTGTAGCAAAATCCCTAGCTATTCTGCGTATGGTATCTGAAGGCACATCACTTATTTGGGCAGCCCAGCCAGGGGGGTATTCCTTGATAAACTCAACCAGCTTGTCAAAGCCATGGGTATAATTAGCAACATAGTCTGCATCGTAAAGCCCTTCCGTTACTATAACATTAATCATGGCAAGGGCAACTGCAAGGTCTGTGCCGGGCTTTATCGGGATCCACTCATCGGCTTTTGCTGCAGTTGGAGAGAGCCTGGGCTCAAAAACAACTACTTTAGCCCCATTTGCCTTTGCTTCTGCAAAGTTTCTGGCATAGGCGTTCTTGGCATTCCCAAGTTGATTCCAACCAAATGTCAGGATATACCTAGAATTTTCAAAGTCCGGGAAAACTGGACTACCTAAAAGAGGGAGATACGCAAAGGAGACACCAAACTGGCAGATTCCATGATGGCACAGCAAGTTTGGAGTACCCAATGCTTTAAGAAGCGGATAGACTTCATGCCCGAAACCGATTATCGCCTTTGCGCCGTATTTGTTTTTTATCTCTGTTAGTTTATCTGCTACCTCATCAAAAGCCTCATCCCAGGAAATTTCTATCCATCCAGGGTCAGCGTCTATACCTTTTTCAGGATTCGTCCTCTTCAGCGGATATTTGAGGCGGTCTGGACTATACAACCAGTTGATTCCAGCATTTCCCTTTGCGCACAGGCTTCCTCCGCTCTGCTGGTCTCTAGAATCGCCTTCCAACTTTACAAGCGTTCCGTCCTCTACACAAGCCTCCATTGCACAATACATTGCGCATACGTCGCAGGTGGTGTAGAATTTTTTGGTTGTAAGCGGAGTACCTTTCCCTTCTTCCAATGCACGCAAAGCTAGTGTACCCTTTGCAAAATGCGCAGCTGCTACCGCCCCTGCCGATGCCTTCAGAAAGTTTCTTCTTGATATTTTCATTTGATCAACAACCTATGGGTACAAATGCCTCAACTTCCTCATCTATCTCAACTGGACCTGCTTCTACAGGTGCTACTATCACAATTTCTTCTACAGGTGCTATTTCGAGGTATGCGATATATCCGCCAACCAAATTCTTGACTGGAAATCCACTCGCGGCAAGCCTTTGCCCCACTTCGCCAGTATTTTCTCCATTATAATCGTAAACTACCGCTTCCTTTACTCCTTCATGCTCTATTAAGGCATTAAACAATCTATACAGATTTTCCTCCTTGGTAATTTCTCTCAAACTGCTAATCCATATCGCCCCTTTGATATGGGATGCTTCATAAGCCGCCTTGCTCTGAAGATCTAAAATAAGTGGATTATTTATTGGGTCATCACTTGGCGGATCAGCGATGATATCATCCTGATTGTCATCTAATATGGCAAGTAATTCGCTGGCCTGGATATCTTCAGCTTGGGTTACCAGCGGAGTGGGACAATAGATTTTCTCTTCTCCCCACCACCAACAATTTGCTCCCTCATACCACCAGCATTCTCCCTTGCCGGGTATTCCTACACCATAGGCAAAGACGGCTATACTAATTATTACTATCGAAATCAGCGCCAGCGCCCGTCTCACCTTCTCACCTCTTACCTCCTTCTTGGCTTTACGGTATATATATTTTACGATTTTCTAGTTGTCGAAAAAAAATCAAACAAAAGTTAGACAACGCCCAGTTTTACGAAAAGTTTAAATAACGGTCGATGGATAAAAAAACTGAGGTGAATTGATATGGAGGTTGAAATTCCGGGTGTGGGAGTTGTTAACGTTGATAAAACTGTAGATTGCTTAGGACAGGTTTGTCCGAAACCGCAGCTAGAAGCCAAAAAGGCTCTTAAGGATATGAACTCGGGAGAAGTTGTCGAAATTTTAATAGATAACCCAGCGTCTTCTGAGGCTGTGCCGGGAATTATAAAGAAAAATCAAGGCACTCATTTAGGCACAATCAAGGAAGGAAAAGACTTCAAGCTTTATGCAAGGAAAGAATGATTAAGGGAATAAAATGGGAATAAAAGAACGGTTAGCAGAACCAATAGATTACAGAGTGGGGGCCGTGTTAATTAGCCTCGTACTGGTGGTAATGTTCGTTCTTTATAGAGGCTGGGCATTTGCTACCGGAATTAGGTGGACTACCTACCAATTCTTATCCTTTCTGGGTCTTGAAAGCTATTTCACAGAGCAGGCCTCGGCATCTGGCTTCTGGATTGCGGTTAAATTTGGTGGTTATGCAGTTGCAGTATGCCTACTTTTCTTTATCTTAGGATCATTTGTAGCAGCGAAAATTTCTGGTGAATTTGGAATAAAAGTAGACAAAGCAACCCTACCAGAATCAGTAATCGGAGGTCTGCTCATGGGGATAGGGATGGTTTTTATTTCCACCTGTAATATAGGCACATTTCTTAATTCCCTTTGCCAGTTTTCCGTAGGTGCGTGGTTAACGGCAGCAGGACTGGTTGTAGGGACCTATATTGGCGCAAAAATCTATGAGAAGAGGATGGGATAAATGGAACTATTAAAACTAGTGATTGGTCCTGCAATTTTTGGGTTCATCCTAGGATTTCTTGTTCAGAGATCAAGATTTTGTATGACAGGAGCGATTAGGGATTATATTTTGTTTGGAATTGACAGAAACCTGAAGATGGTGCTCATTGTCATCGGTATATGCACCTTCGCCTTTACTCTAATTCTAACAATTTCCCCCCCAGGTATAGATAGACCCTTAGGTCCAGGTACATTTGGACCCACAATGCAGCCAGCAGGCTGGTTTAGTATTGTTGGAGGAATAATATTCGGAATAGGCATGGCTATCGCCGGTGGATGTGTGACAAGTACCTACTCCAGAATAGGAGAAGGAAGTATAAACTACCTTACAACCGGCATTTGCATGCCTTTAGGTATAATAATGGGTTCATTTGTCTGGAAAGCGCTTGTGCTTCCTATAGGTCAAAAAACTACCTTCATGCCAGGCACAGGCTTGGAAACGCCTTATGGATTGATCTGGGCTGCTCCTTTTCCTTCTATGCCTCAGCTAGGAAATGCCCTCCTGGATATCCCCCCAATTTTCATCGGCATACCTCTGGCTGCAATTTACTTGCTTTGGTACTACAGACTAGAAAAAAACGCGTGAGAAACATAATTGCAGCCAATTGAAAGGCTTTTCTAAATTTAAAAGCATTTTTTATATTAGTGAAACTAAAAGTCTAACGCATGTCCAAGATAGTTATAATTTTGTTTATCGTTCTTTTCTTCGCTACAGTGAATGCAGACAGTTGCATCCATTGCCATTCCGATAAGCAAAAGATGGAGGAGTTGAACTATTCACGGTTCTACTTTACCAATGAAGAGGTATGGAATCAGAGCAACATGTTCCGCCTTGGATTGGAGGGCCCCACATGCTTTGATTGTCATCTGGGAAATCCAGAGAACTATACCCAAAAAGGCGCACATGAGGGCATGCCTCGTCTTTTGGTAATATCGAGAGAGGGGCTAAAGCCTATAGAAAGGGAAAAGCACATCCCTTACCTGGCGACAAGACAAAAAGGCCTTCCACTTGCTATGATACCATCTACTGAAATTAAGACCATTTTATATCATGATAGAAACCCGGAAACTTTGGCATATGCGCCTGAAATAGCAAATGAAACATGCGGAAGGTGTCATCCTGATGCATGGAAAGACTTTTCCAACAGCACAATGGGCCTTCAAAAGAAATCTGCTCAATACACTACTTTCACAACTCTTCCACCCCATAATTGTGGTTATTGGTTAAACGATTATGAGGAGATTGCAGGAGAAACTAATGTCAATTACACTATAGAGCAAGCGAATCTAAACCAGAGAAAGTGCAGCCTGTGCCATGCCAGCTGTCTGGACTGCCATTATCTCCCCTATAAAGGAAACAGCACACACGCCTTCAGTAGGGAGCCCCCAACTCTGTCTTGCTATTTCGGAGGGGGCAGAGGCATCTGTCATGTAGGGGCCGAGGATTATAGAAGGGGGGCAGGCTACCTAAGGGAAGAGTCTTCGATTCCCTCTCTGCCTTCAGACGTGCATGCAACTAAAAATATTACCTGCACAGAGTGTCATGACTATGAGGCCCATGAGTTTTCCAGAGAGGCTAGCTGCACAGAATGCCACAGAGAGGCCAGACAAGGTCTGGAAAACAGCGTACATTCAAGCGTTTCCTGCGAAGCGTGTCACATTCAGGAGTTAGGCGGGTATCAGATCACCTTTTGGGCCCCGGGAAAATACTGGGGTGTCGAGAGTCCTCTTGCAAAGCTGAATTATTATGGCTCCCTTTCCAACCCGATTTTAATCAAAGACCCCAATGGAATATGGATACCTGTAAAACCCATCCCCCATGCAGTGCTGAATCAGAAAAAAGAGCTAAATCGAACTGGCATAGAGTTTAGAAACAACACGAGAGATGCATATGTGGTTGTAGGGACCTTTGAAAATTTGCCCAAGAACAACAGGGCCATTTTATGGTTGCACATGGACAAAGCCTCCCATGCGCTGGGCAAATCCAGGGAATGCATAGATTGTCATGCCTCTGGGGAACAAAATGCAAGCGCACATTGGATAATGCTTGGAGAACATTTAGATTCAACTTCCTTCTACGGAAGGCATGAGATTATTGCAAATAGCAGTGGTCTCTACATCCTCAACATAAGAAACACAACCGAGATTCCAGACATCGCACGTGCAGCTGATTTTGCGCCCTGGATCTATGGTTTAGAGTGGAACACTTCGGGCAACTTTTTAATTACAAAGATTAGTGAGAGAAGCTGTGAAAAAGAGTGTGAAAAATGCCACCTTAAAGAACATACAAATCTGCATACTGTGATAAATCCCAGGTATTTGAAAGTAGAGACTATTTTGAAAGCCGCATTCATAATAGTTCTAGCAGGAATTGCAGCACTGGTATACTCGCTTAAGAGGAAAGAAAATGAAAACAAGTAGACGTAATTTATTGAAGTTATTGGCAAAGGTGATAATTTCTATTACTACTCTATCATTTTTAAGCTCAATACTACTAAAACAGGGCGCTCCAGAAAAGGCTGTCACTAATAAAGATTCAGTTTTTATAGCGAGCCTTGAAGATTTGGAAGAGGCCACCGCAGTAAAATTTGAGATAGGGGGTGAAGCAGGAATCCTGACCCGTTTTAAAGGTTCACTGCAGGCATTTATCGCGACATGCCCTCACATGGGGTGTCCCGTAAGCGGCAAAGCACTGGCAACGAAAGGAATAATCGAGTGCCCCTGCCACGGCTCGACCTTTGATCCGTTAACCGGTAAAAGGCTCTCGGGCCCTGCCCCTGGCGGCTTGAGAAAGATAGGCACAGAAGTGAAAGAAGGCATGATATATGCAATTCTATTCGAGGCATTAAAATGAGTCGAAAACCAATTATATATTGGCCGAGTATCGCGATGGTCACCTGCTTCATCCTGCTTATATTCACGGGCATTCTATTAGGGCTCTGGTATGAGCCTTCTCCAGAGTATGCATACGAGAGCATCGTTTTTATTTCGCAATATGTTTATTTTGGTCAGGTAATGCTCTCACTCCACCACTGGGCAACTCACCTTTTGATAATTTCGATCCTTCTGCACATGCTCAGGATTTTTGTGATGGGGACATACAAAAGGCATCCGCAGACATGGATGATGGGAACGATGTTTTTAATAGCATCTGTGCTTTTCGTATTCTCGGGCTATCTGCTGCGCTTCGATGAAGTGGGCTACTGGTCTATCAAGATCACAACTTCTCTGGTCAGCTACACCCCTTTCGTCGGCAGTTTTTTGCAAGAGCTTATCCTGGGAGGGAGTTCCATAACTTCCCTCACTGTCTCAAGATTTTACATGGTGCACATATGCCTGCTTACCATTATTACCCTAACCTTCCTAGGAATGCACTATTACTCTGTCAAAAAAATAAGGGTTTCGTTATTTGAAGTCGGCGTCGGCATGATGATAGCTGGATTCTTGATGCTCTTTTCGGTTTTGTATCCATTCCAGCTTGCACCAAGGCCTTCCCCTGAGCTGCTCACTTCTTTGAAGCCGGTATGGTTTTTCCTGTGGCTTTATGTTATAGAAAGAGGTTTAACCCCTTCGCTGAATTTTTTGAACGGCCTTGTGCTTATAGCGGTCGTGCTTTTAATATCCCTCCTGCCCTACGCAGATAAAGGAGAGGAAACCAAAAAATCGAAAAGGAAAAGAATCGCGATTGGGATCCTGCTCGTTCTTATA